>JGI24021J15306_10000462_pt1 | contig 30744 bp, 27 predicted proteins | sample Ectturendosymbi1_FD_15306 | JGI IMG/M metagenome (IMG submission 15306) | reverse complement strand
TTCCATGAACAAGCCATACGTAGCGTAGGAGTCCGGCGAACTGGAATAAAAGGAACACTGTGCAGTGCAAGTCGGATCAAACAGGGCTTCAACGCCTGCGGCTGGTCACGTTGGCCGGTGATGATTGAAAAGTGACTGGATTTTGAAGAGCCGGGTGTTATTTCCCATGACGATCGAAGAAATGGTTCGGCACAGGATACAGGGCAGGCTGTGAGGTAAGGTTGATTGACAGACACCGACTCCCACCATAGCACTGGTTGCTTTTCAGAGATCGGTTTTGCATGTTTTGCTTCAGTCATTTGTTGACGTAACGCTTGCGATCGGCAGCATGACATATGGTCAGGCGCAGATGGGCCGGCATGACTGTCTGCGATCGCCGACGTGATTCGGAAGCTTTGGACTAAGCCATTCCACAATTTACCACATCCTCAGCGTTTGAGCTTTTGAAGCTCGAATTAAAACACAAGCCCGCGATGCCGATTAGTAGCTTCCGATGGTAAATATTTGCCTGGACGCTCTTCTTAACGCGACTCATAGCAAGACATTGCGCTCGCAATGAAAACGACACAAATTAATTATAGATCGTGGAGATAAGTCATTAGGGTCCGCAAGCAATAGCATGGATTGGTCAGTGCAGCAATGCTTCGTTGTGCGAGGTGAGAGGGTTTGGGGGTTGTTCGTCCTCCCGTGTCCAACATTTGCGAAAATCAGACAAATTTCAGTGAACTTGCGCAAAAATTGATAACAATTCCAGCTAAAAATTTCGGTTTTGGGAAATTTTTGAAAATAATTTAGGGAACTTTGCAAATTTTTTCATCACAAACACACATCAGAAGTTGGCCACGTGCAAAAAAGCTGCGTTGGGCACAGAAGTCGTTTGCCTCGAGTGCAAAAATAAATAGTAATCGAGTAAATATTTGTTGTAGACCAGGCCTGCACAATCCAGACAGCTCGAAGAGCCAAATTATTAACGTAAATGTGCTGCGGGTCGCAAAAGACCATTTCATTTCGATGTAGAGATTTTCTTGTAGTATGGATGAAATTCTGGAACGACAATTACGTATTCGAGTTCGAGCTTTTAAACATTTTCTACAATTGGGAAAGCTCTCGCGAGCCGCATGCGGCCCGTAGGTTGTGTAGACCTGTTGCAGACCTTCCGCTTACTTTTAGTCATCGCTCATTTTCAGCGAAAATACCACGAGCGTTGGAAAAATTCGATGTGACAGTTGTGAGCAGTGAAAAATAGCAAATTCGGCAAAATTCTTTTGGGGGTCTCGGATGATTTGGCTTGGCTACCGTACAGCTATGCATCCAACTAGCATTGAAAGACCACATTTCACAAGTTACGATTTCGTAACTATCTCCTCTACTTCGAAAACTAGCGCGTTGCACTCGCTAATTGCTGTCGGATGTGCTATGACGTCAACGTAAGAATTAACACTAACAAAAAGCATTGTGCAGTTGTTCACGGTTCATTCATAGAAAATACAAATGTACTGTGACTAAACCTGACCGATCTTTGTAGTTCTTAATCATCAAAGTCCGTTCAAGGAGATAAAAAGAATCATTGTAACAGTTGATATGAGGCTAGTAGCAGAATTTTTGGTGATCAACAGCTGTAAGCGAATGAAGAAGCACAAGCGTTGCAGTCAGGCACCGTTACATGAGGCACGGACTGATTCGCAATCTTCGCAAAAACAAAAACAACCAGTAACAATTCGCTCACCTGTAGATGCGGCCGGTGTATGCCGAGGCCATACCAGACTGTGCAAGCGTCCAGTAGTTTCCGTAGTTTGGATCGCGCAGTACACTTAGCAGCATATCTCTGCAGATACGCAAGATAATAAACGACGCTCGAATCAATTCTACGCTATACTAGTCCACCCAAATCTCCCGAAAAACAAAAATTGCATTCTTTAAAGCAGTTTTATTTTGAAAACTTGAAGAGTTGTGGCCGACTTGCAACCTGCGAGAAAAATCAATGATGTGGGAAGTTACAAACGTGTGCAGCGAATGGAACTGACATAAAACCTTGATCCGAAGTTGTTACAGTGTTGCTGACCGCAGTCCCATGGTTCCGGCTACATAAATCCCATTACTTATATAGTTTTGCTTACGCTACACATCAAAAGAGCGATCCGACAACTCTAGTAGTCAACATTTCTTGTTAGTGTATGTCTGAACTTACTTTGATGTGTGGTTGGTTTTGATAAGATCAAGTATCCGTGCGTGAACGAAGTTGGAAATCTCTCTGGATTTTTGATGCGGCAGAGAGAGAAAAATATCCTGCACCTGCCTCTGACTTGGGTTTGACATCAGCAGAAGGTTAGCTGCGGCAGATCGCACTGTTGTCTCGTACTGTTTTCCGTTCTGGTGGTAAATGCGACTCATGACCGCCCTCGCCTGAAATGAAAAGCGATATTTTTCCGTCGTTAGGTGGCAGCAAGTATACAACAACTGCTGCTAGACTGTCGATGTAGGCGCACAACATGGCCAGAAGCGAACAAGCTCAATCCTGAATCCATTTTTTACAACGACACGAAAAATCGCGCGTTCCCATCCACGACCTACATTGTCATCAAGCAGACCAGTGTCGTAAACACCCATAGATGTAATGGCCAAGTGGTTGACAAGAGGAAACTTGCTGTTCTCGGCGAAGTCCAGCAGTTGCGGGATAAATTCCGGCACGGCTGAATTCCTCACGAACTGAATGTAAAGCGTTTGATCGTCTTCTGTAGTTGCTTCCGACAGACCTTTCTTGATAATCTTTTTCACTTCCTTCGCAGTCTGCCACAAAGTTTAACGGTGTTTTACAACATTGATAAAAACGGAAAGGCAACTTCTGGTCCACTGCAATACAAATGCTTGAACGTAAGTAAAGAAAGCGATTTTTTTTCCGTCAGTGGGAAAAGTGTGTCTGGTTCTTGGGAGCGCCCCGTCTTCAAATATGAAGTAATTGCTATTGCTTCAGGCACAACTACTTCTATTTACGACAGCAAAAAGAAATACCAACTCGGCACAGGATCATTTTGACATGACTCGGCCAGAAAACACAAATCCGGTCTTTATCGCCAAACGCCACAAAATGACGGCTCGGCACCGGGTCAGGTGACCTACTGTCTGCAGCTCACCTTCGACGCGCAGTGTGCAACGTTCGCTTTGCAGTACTTGTTCAGCACTGCGCCCAGCGCCAAGGCAACGGTTTCGCGGATCTTCGGAGATGCGATCTCGCCTTGGAATATTTTCTGCGTGGAAAGTTTGCAATCTGTGTGACATTAAGTGAGCAGTCCCCGCCCCACACAGAGAGCTCGCGAGAACTGCGGCAAATTTGGAGAATACGCTCCAATTTTCTATATAAACGTGACTATATGCAGAAACAAAGGAGTTTTGGCTGAAGTTAAATTCACTTCATTTTACTGAAACAAGATTAACAATTGCAATTAGGATTTCGCAGAAACGGAAAAAATGAAGAAAAAACAGACGGTGTACGACCAGGTTTGCTGTTTCCCGCGACTACTCACTGACACAGATGTCTGGTCGAGCAAGCAACATGAAACTTCACTTAACATCAACACCAGTGACCAGGAAAAGCTCTGATCTCATCGAACGCCTGAAACGGGCTGCTACGTCTGATCATCAAGATAAGAATCTCATCAAAGAGAACGCATACCTTCAGTTCTCGCACAGCGGCTTCTGAAGGATGGGAGGAGAAAGCGATGCCTGACAATGCCCTTTCAATGTCCCCCGTCTTCTCGGTTTTGGTGAAGTCGAGCTTCTTGACGAGCACAGCGAGCGACTCGGGGGTCTGGGCCGCGGCCAGTACATCGATCAACGTCAAACTGCAACATAAGCGTGAGCTCAACAAGAAGTCATCGCCGCCGCAGCGTGACCTGATTTGCGATCAAGATGGGTCAAAGCAACAAACGCTTGCCGTAAAATATCCAGTTAAGGAACAAGAATTGAGAATACGCGTTTTGTTCTGAAATGGTAAATTTCTGAAAGGGAGCTGGCTGATTTTCTTGTCACCATCACAAGAACTTTTCGAAATTGTGGCAGGCAAAAAGGTAGACAACTTTTTGCTACGAATTCCAACTAAGGGAATACGCAAAAGCACTGCCGCTCGGACAATCGAACCGCTGGTCCGGAATGTTTATTGAAAACTATCCGGATACAGAGACCACTTTTGTAGTACACCCCCAGTGTCCAAAACAACAACATGATTACCTGCTTTACTTATCAATTGTGATACGATATACAGTACAACATGCGTATGATTGGCTTATATCGCTGACAGCTTTGACGGGCAGCTAGCCTTGATACGAACAACACAGCTGGCAAACGTGATATGCAATTAAACTGCAGCTATCAGCTGAAGCTATCCGGCAACATGCTCTGGAGATTCTCGCACTGCCCTGCGAATAATCTTGTCTAGCTTTTCATCCACAGGATGATATCGTTGTACCGTGAGTTTGTTTACAAGCACCGTCCTGTTACTTCTTTGGAGAACCTGATTTTGGACGAGAAAGGCAGTCTGGTGCGAGGCTAACTATGATGCGGAAAAATTGCGCTGCCAATCTGTTCTGAAACTACGTTGAATTCAAGTCTTGGATTCGTCGCAAATCCACTTGGCCACCCGGTCAGAAGACAGATGGGATGTGTGTGGCTGCATCAAAACGAATTTAGCCGTCTTTATTTTTGATATTTTTACCATCGCCCGGGTTAAGCCTACGCAGCAACAAATGCAAACCAACCCTTCACAAACGGAAAGCTTGCTAAGGTGACGAACTCAGCTGAAAATCTCGGCTGAATGAAGCTCCAGTCGCTTTGATTTACCTTAGCACGGTGCGCAAAACCCAATCTCGTCAAAACTGTATCTAGATCCAAAGATGTTTGTTTCCTAGTGTGTCATCACATTTAAATAACACCAAGCTTGTTATTTCCTGCACAACTCACGGTTGTCTGGCTTCACGCATGCCACTTCGAAAAAATTCAAAAAACATAGAATGCTTAGAGTTTGAAAGGAAAGAGTGTACAGGAAAGAGAAAATTTGAAAGGAAAGGCCGGTTTACGTGACCGCAGTGATGAAATACTTTGGCTACGTCACAGGCACTTCATAAATAACATGCGCCACGTTCACCTTGATGATCAGAGATGGTTTAGGGAGTAGGTTTGGAAAAACGCGTTGGAGAGTCGTGTACACAACGCTCATTACTTAGTTTTGCGTATAAACTCGTAATATATATTGTGCTCAATGTAGAAGAAGTCGCCAGACCCACATGAACCGGCGAAAATATTTTAGAAAGTTTCGCGCATTTGGTTACTGCCAGGTTAGAAACCAGTAACCGCTGATGCCTTAACCGGTTTTGTTCAGGTAACGGCTTGCAGGCCTAAAGGAAATAACAGTTCGGTTACGGTTCGTCAAAACAGCGGTAACCAGGTTTTCGGTTATACGGTTCGTTTCGTTTCCCAGTCCAAAGACAAATGTAGCTAATGCACAGGTTCAGCTGAATTAAAAAATAACCCCGTCATTGCCGGTTCTCCGTAAATTGTCATGATAAATCTATTTGCTTTTCGCACAAAGCATGAGAGCAGCGCAATCTATTCTTTAAAGAGTACTGTTCTCTTCCTTTCACGACAACAATAAATCTTGCCAACAAACTTCAATTGTATACTATCATTTAACACGGCACGTTGACTTCAAAACGCAAAGAAAGGATCTCATGGCGCTTAGATTTAGTCCTGACGGTGATCAAGTATTCCACAGAAAACGTTTGATCACCAATACTGCGTGGATGCGTCATAAACGATGCAAGATCGCAAAAAACACGTGCGAAATACTTCACTAACCGTATGTCTTTATTTGCTTTGCTTTTAAATATTTTGGAAAGAGTTTTTTTGTCGGCTTGCCGTGCTGCTCGGACGGCGGTGACGTATGCTTGCACGGAACTGGCGTTCGCCATGTTGTCTTTGGTCAAGTCCTCATGAAATAGATCCAGCACTTCTTTGATCTGCAGAAGTGTAGATTTTTGTAAACTAAGCCATTGAACACATTCGAAACAACGACACGAGTTCGACAGACATAAACGCAACTGTAACTTGGAAACGACGTATCTCGAACAGTATTCCAGGGAAATGGGGCCGAGCTCTGCTGCCTGACAACTTCGACTATCACTTTTACCACGGATGCGGTTTTTATATGCGTTTCAAAAATGCCATGCCGCAAGACCGGCCAAAATTCACTGACTTAATGCAGAGGAAACCAACTGTAACAAGTCTGCAGTCAAAGAGCGCAACAGTTCCGGGAAGAAATGATAAGAGATCAAACAGTCATCTATCGCAGTGCACACTCCCAACTTCCTGGCTTCGAATATCTTCCCCACTTTTACAAAACTTGGAATGTCTTTAGGCAAGCAGGCAAGAAAACTGAAACCAAATGTATTGTTGCAAAATTTATGAAACGTGTTATCAAGGTTATAATAGTTCCCAATCTTGAAGAAAAAAGAGTTTGGTTTTGAACCTGGGAGGAAGGCCTAATGAAACCACGCACTAGTAGTGACCGGCCGTAACTTGAAAAAACACTCGGGATAATAAAGGAAACAATCATGAAAGCAGAAGAGACATGAAAAACAACTGACTACCTACATTTAAACAACCTTCAGCGCAGCCCTTAGCGTCTCGTGCCGACACCAAAGATTCTCTGATGTACTTGTCTCCTTGCTTTTTTCTCTCTGCAATGCAGGCTTGCGTAATCAGTGTTGGCAACTTCAAGCAAACGATTTAGTGCAAAGACCAAGATTTTAAAATTAATGTGAAAATTTCGCCAGCAGCAGGCATAAACAAAATCACTACGGCTTGAAAAAAACAACAGCAAAAGGGCCAAATGCTCTCTGCTCGCGCGCTTAAAGTTGATGTCCACGAACGCAGGCGCCATCTTGCTTGCCGCCACTCTATTAGTTCAAACCAGTGAACGTGCGAGGAATGTTGGATGAAAACAAAGTAACAAACCTGACGCAAAGTTTTGAAGGGCGTCGTCCTTTGACGATGACGTGTCAGGTTGTCGCTCTTCAGTGTCCAGCAAGCCGAGTTTTTGTCTGAAAAATAAAAACGTTGAGCCGTCAGTTACCTGCCAACACTGAGCGTCGTATCGAGCAACGTGACTTCTGTTTTTCGGCATATTCTTCCAAACTTCATGCACGTTGACGATGGAATTGAAGGGAACTGTCGGCTTTTATGTTAAACATCAGCATAAGCAATGTGAAATATTTGCTGAATGCTGCATGCTTTTGCACCTGCGGCAGAAATCACATGACTTTCTTATTTCTGCTGTACGCAAAGCAGACTACCCATAAGAACAGGTAGCGATGAATTAAATTAACACTAGTTATCTACGTTCCATGATTTACGCAAAACGGTTGGTGCTTCCAATAGTTCTCGATACACACTTTATCCAACAAGACATGCATTTTATCAGCAGCGGCAAAACTAAGAAACAAGAGAACTTTTGTAAGTTTGGAAAACATTACAGTGAGAAAAAAGCACAGCTACGTCTACTACATGGAGGAATTTTGACTTTTGTGAAAATTATGTAAATGGATGGGTGCTCAAGAAACACAAGATTGGTGTAATTTTACAAAAGGGAGGAGATTCCTGCCAATGCATACAACGATTTCTTCTAAACCCATGTGGGTGGCCCCAAGCTTGGCAATGCGTTTCTAAGCAGTTTGTACCTACTTTTATCCCATAGGTTCGACAACCATTTCAAATATAATAGTCAGTTTTGAAAGAAGCTCAACCACAAAACCTATTTTTCGAGCAAATGGATTGAAAACGTTTTTGGACCAATAGGTCAAACAACCAGTAAATCAAAACGCCATGGTTTCTCAACGTGTGGGCCACGAAGGAATTTTTGACGCGTCACAGCCTAGTATTATTGAAATTGAGTACGTTTTGCAATATGAACCTTTAATCGAAAATGTAGGTAGCTCTTAAGCTACAAACGTCATAATACGCTTTCTTTCGTCATTGCGTTAGGAATTATTGCGACATGCAGTCTGCCGCGTTGTGCGCAATACGGAGTTACTGGCGGCATTTTCAGGAAGACAGACGGCTCTTGTTGCCATGAAAAGGAAATCCAGAAGCTGGATTAATGTGGAAGATGACTTGATCTGTGACTTAAGATGTATTGAGTCTAGAATATCTATGCTCTCAAACAACAAACAGCATTAGTCTTCGCATTGACTGTAGCGCAAGTTGTGTTATTAAACATTGATTTTATTTCTGTTCTGTGGATGTGCAACAGTTGTTGCATTAGAGAAGTTGTACAGTCGGTTGGCCACGGAACCTGTTTGTTTATCAATTGGGCCACATGCTTGAAAAGGTTGAGAACCCCTGCAATAGGCAAACAAGACCTTATGGTAAAATTAGTTATTCGTTGCAAAATGAAAACTATTTTTGTTTGCTTTGCAAAACACAAAAATGTTTACGTGTTAGAGGTGAACCACTTACGGTGGCACCGCCATAAAGCCAGAGAGCAATCAATAACGTCAAACAGAATCGATCCCAAAACACTTTATGACCGTTTATGACATCATTATGTTTGGTGAAAATCGGTTTATATTAAAATGAAACAATTAAACATACAGCTAGTGAAGTACGACAGGGCAAACTTTGCTGGATAAAAGTCACTATCCTATACGCGCATAAAACAAAATTTGAACTGTTAGATACGTGCAATTATTAACTCTGTAAGCAAAATTAATATTATCTGGAAAGCAATGATTGCACATTAATTAATGCGACTTGTTTTCTTTTTCAGTGAAAACCAGCCACAAAACGTCCATGATGAAAGTCAATGGTATTATGAACGCTCAGCCCTCCTACCTGCCAAGCACAGTCAATCCGATATCCTTCTTCACGTTTACTCGAACAGAGTGCGATTCCATGGCAACAGCAAACAAAATGTGACTCATGTCTTCGGACAAAGTGTATAACGCCCTGCTCGTTGCTGATGATACAACACCAAGGACCTGCACAAACAAGATTACTGTAAACACGTCAAACTTCCGAACCATTCTTCAATACAAAACGACTTTGAGTACTCGGCGCGTAAAGTACTGGTTATGTCGATTTAATTAACGCATCTTCATGATTGAATAACATTTTTTTTACACTACCCTGAAAGGGTTCAAACGCATGTTCCAGGTTTGCGAAATCAAACGAAGAAGGTTACAACGTCCTCAGGAATGCACCACACTTTTCATTTTCCTTACTATTCTACACCAATGCAACAGACAGCATAGATTCGTAGAAATAAACACTGCAGTTGTGAGCCCGACTTGAAAACGGCCAGTTTCTTTACTCCGCGCGTTAGTTGCGGGATCAGAATCGTAGACGACATCAAACATTGTGGCAAGTTGTTTCAAAGTACAGATAACAGGGTCGAAGCGAACAGCAGAACAGTTCTCTGTCCCAGCAGAGAAGTACAAACAACCAAGTACGCATTACATAACCGGACATACATACAACACATCGATCCATCGAACTCTAACCACACCGCAGCAACGCAACATGTTTCGAAGCTGTCTGCACTTGCTTCGTAGCTCAACGGTCTTTCGCGATTGTTAACATTTTAACAACCGCGTGCGCTTTCTTAAGTTGAAACATGTTTCAAACCCCCGGCATCAGCAGAATCGCTGGCCGCATTGAAGAAGGACTACTGAACGTTCAAATCATAATAGCAGGAAGATGAACTGTGTTCACAACTTTTAATACTGTACAGGGTGGGTCGTAAATCCCTACCCATCCATAGATTTTATTGTCCCTCATTCTCGCTGCATAATAATATGCGACGCCTTGCTCTGTGAGACATTTATCTCAACATAGCAGGGGTTGCTGTTCCAAATGCTGTGGTAACAGCTGCCTTCAACTCATCGTTAGAGCGATAACGTTGTTTAGACCAGTGCTTGTCAACCGGGTGTATCGTACACCCCAGGGTGTACCAGAATTTGCAAGGGTGTACCACCGCGATAGGGTGCACAGGGGTGTAAGAGCTGGTTGCTTTCGAAGAACAATCATATTGTCTCACATATATCGTTCTTAGCTCTAGCTCAGTGTGTTAACTTTTCACAGGTTTTGCTTTTAAATCCGTATCTATTGGAGAGCGTGATTTCATGAATTGTCCGTCTTTTCCCACTAGTTTGTTTGTCACATTGTACTGTTGATCAGGTGCTGACCATCGCGTGATCACGTATCTTTTCTTTTCCGTTGAACGCAGCAGTCAGGGGTGCGTCGTTAGGGAAAGATTGGGAACCATTGCTCTGGCTTGACTTTAGTGTAAGCTAATGTAACAATCACGCCTTTCACGGCAATGATTATTATTTTGTAATAAGTTTCATAATGTATTTTTCCACATAATCTTAAAGCACTTTGCTGGAATTTGGAGCTAAGCGAGAACTAATACCGAAAGGAAGTGAGTGATCTGTGTGTTAATTTCACCTTAGAACTTTTCAGTTTAGATTTTGGTCTATTATCATCTTGTACGTATGAACGTTTTTCCAGTAAGTTGTTTTCCCTCAAAGAAAATGGACCTACGCGATTTTTTAAGAACAGCTTAGTAGCGAGAGATAGTTGGGAGAAAGAGCACAGTAACTGTCAAGGTGAAGGTTTCAGTGAATCAGGGAAGAGTAAGGATGTCAGCAAATCTCATCCAGAGCACCCACTTTTCCGGGAGTTACGTTGAAAATCAGCAGGGAACTGTTATAAAGAAGAAAAAAGCCTGCATGATGAAGAAATGCAAATGGAACGATAAATAAATCTCATGTAGATTTCATCGCATTAAAGAAGAAATGTTGAACTTGTGTCGTTCAGCGCACTGCCTGTTTTGTACAACCGTATTTGGTAATAATAATTTGGCTCCAGGACATCTCAAAATACTTTGAAATAACAGCAAAATACTCATCAAAACAAGTCAAAGCCATTCTTTGAGGCATCTCCAGAAAGCCATTGGTGGCAACTTTCGCCTTTTGGGAATAGTGTGGTAAAAGAAGGAAACATTCAGCTTCCCTGAAAACAGCTCGCATCTGCATACAATGAAAACATCCGTATACCGAATTGGAATCTGTAGTTCTTCCCGGTCTTGAAATTACTGCTGACATTCTGCGTGGGAGTAAAAAGGTGTTGATAAGGTAAGACAAATTCCACTATTAGCCAATACAACTAAACGCAGATGTCTTCATATTTCAGAAGATATATTAAAACAACTTCTCCCCAAGCTGAAGAAAACTCAGTCATTTGGTATTCATCTCGTTGAAACAAGAGATTTTCAGACGAGGTGCAGCTGATTGCGTTTTGTAGGGTTGCCGGTGAGAAAACAAAAACAAATGTCGCACATTTCTTGTTCTGTCTAATAGTTGGAGTTTGCACAACTGCTCAAGCCATCTTCGCCAAATTGAATCAGTTGATTGTGGAACATGGTTTGCATTAGACGACGTGTCAGTTATCACTGACGGAGCAGCAGCCATGCAAGGTTCTGCTGATGGACTTGTCCGAAAAATAAAAAACGTTTCCATTGGCTGCTGTTTCAACTCATTGCCTGGTTCATTGAGAAACACTTGTGGTTGAGAGATTGATACAAGAAAACAATCAGCGGTCAGGTCTGGACAACTTTTGTCTTGCAAAACTGTCCTACTTGTCGGCAATATTTCAGAACACAAATCGTTTCAATATCTCGTTGTAAGGAAAGGGGCGTGACGTTTTTGAATTTCCCAGTAAGGTTCAGGCGTTCCACCCAAAGTTGAAGTTGTGACAAAGTGAGGTATCTAAAGCGATTTTTCAGATTTTGAATGCTTACAAAATTTCTTCCAAACTTCCTATTTGGGCACTGAATACACAGACCTGGAATCAAAAACAAAATCAATTATGCACGAGGATCTCAATGTTCCACAACAAAATTTCGAAATCTATTTTACAAAATACGTTTATTTGAAACTGATTTTTCTGATATGGATTGTGCAGAACTTTACAGATGAGAAATTCGACTTGAGCTACTTCAACGTATTGAGTTGCGGGCAGACTTGATCCAAAAAGCAGATTTTAGAACTTTCATAAACTACCCCGATTTTTGGGCTACACTTTTCAGCATTCCTGATTACCGAAATCTCAGTCAAAAAGTGATTTCTGTTCTTGTTCNCATGCCAACAAACTACCTTTGCAAGCAAGGGATTTCTGGTCTTGTCAAAATTAAATCAAAGGAGAGAAACTCAATCAACGATGTTCATCTATAAAAATCAACTTCGTGTATTGCAGTTTAGATATGGCGGACACGAGCACACACTTTAAATATTACATGCTTTACCATTTGATATCGACTTAACGATATTTACAGCAATCGTTTTAATTTTTTCACTTTTACAGTGTTAGATTTTAGTGCAGGGTTTCTTAAAAGAGGTCCTCGGCCCCCCCTTGGGGGCCACGGAGCGGTTCTATGGGGGCCACGAGCAGAGGCCTTCACTAGGTAGCTTTGCTGTGATATTGCATAACCCAAGTGTCACGATATATTAAGCAGTTTTTTGAGGCGTTTTAGGGACCCCATTTGGGTCCCTAGAATTGAAAATTGGGTCCCTAGAATCAGAGAAAATTATCATCTGGTTCCTAGAATCAGAGAAATCGGGTCCGTACAGGTTCACACCGGGTACCTAACATTTTCCTAAAAAAAACTATTATGTATTCACCGGTTAAACTTAGAAGGGGCCACAGCTCATGGAAGTTTGAGAACCACTGTTTTGGTGCATGACAGGGGTGTACAGGTTTTTGAGTAAACTTAAAAGTGTGTACCATTACAAAAAAGGTTGACAACCACTGGTTTAGACACAATCTCCTTTATGCATCCCGATTATCACATGTAGTCAAGTCCGGACTTCTTGCGGACCATTTCATGTGTGCTGTGGATGTTACAGAAGCACGACCTATCCATTTATCAGGAAAAATATCATTATCCCGCACACTGAGGACATGAGCTAGAGCTCCATCGTGTTGAAAATAAACCTACTCTCTGATTCCAAGTTCATTGAGCTTCGGTATAAACCAGGGGTGGAAACCAATTTACTATTACGGGCCGCATGAAATGTGCATTATCGCTAGTGGGCCGCAAATAAGAATAGAATTTATCCTAAGATTCTACCATTATCTAACTATGAGGAAGAGTAACTTCTCTTGACTTACTGTCTACGTTCTTGCTTATCATGGAGCTTCGTTTTGACGTGATATTGTACTCTAACTTGGGTAACGAAGATTCTGATGCGGGTATATGTGAATAATAATGTGAATGCGTCACAGTGGCTTTGTCTCGGCTGGACTGGCTTTTTCCAACTCGGTTATCTGCGGATCATGATACCAGTAAAGCATGAACTTTCCTTAAAAAATATGTACATACAGTTAGTAACCCACTGTAACATTAAACAGGCTGACACGGTATCTGGTGCGTAACAAAACTACGAATACTTGAAGCGACAAACACATATTTTGTTTACCGCACAACCTAGAGGTGTACCAGTTGATTCCAGTTTTTTTTCAACAGTGTCAAAACTCCATTTGCCATTATTCCATTGCTCATATTTCGACAGGCCAGTAGCTAATTTCCTCGGGATTTTGAAGCACGTTTCAAGAGTTGGGAAAAATTGGAATGGTGGAAGTTACACTTAACGAGATATCCGTTTTAATTTACGGAACACTTTTGACTGAGGCATTCGCCTGCATACCTTCGTTTTAAGGAATACGTCACTGATGGAAGCTGCTAGTCTGGAACATATGTTGATTTTTGGTGGAAAGAAATGAATAATATTTTAAAAAACATGGGCAACACTCATTTATTCACGCGAAAACCTAATGAATTTTAGAAGCTACAATAAAAAGTAACTCTGCACACATGAATTCACAGCTTTAGTTCAGCGCCAAATCATCCAAAAGTGCATGAAGCTTTAATCTGTTTGCTAAGGGTTCACGAAGAAGACTACCACGTTTTTTCGGAGCGAGATTTCAGTTATGATGACCATGCTTTGTATTTGAGCCTACTTCGTATCACAAGCTGTTTCCAGGTTGCTTATTCTGCAAGCATTAAGCTTCAGCTTCCTTATAAACGTTTCATTTGAACAGCAGAAACGCAAACCACTAACCTATGGCAATCTCAAAATGTAAATCAAAGCTGAGTGCTCTTTTCTATCACGTCACAGCCACATTTCAAAAATTAAAGAGCCGTGAAAATAAGTACTTCAACAAGCACTACTTTGGAGCAAACACATAGCGGACCTAACTGGACATTTACAATACTTTCCATTCAAGAATTTAGTATGTAACGGAAATAGAAAAACACACTCCAGAAAAGCTGAACATGATAACCAGTATTTATCAGAGCAACAACAAATTAAAGGTAAGCTTTTATGGTTTCACACTTAATCCTACCAGGAAACGTGAATTTATTGAAAGTAAGGGATCCTGTTTCGCTCATCCCGAATTTTCCACATATCATACTTGATGGGCAGTTGAATCGAGCTTTATTTGGTGGACAAACTGATATAGAAGCTCAGGTTGGAACAGCGCAACTAAGACTTTTTTGACATCTATTAGTTTAACTATGCGTGCACGCGCACACATCTCAACGAGATTCTGCGTCCTCTTAAGGTTTAGAACCTGGGTTCTTAAACTGGGGGTCCTGAAAAGTTCGCAAGGGGGACGCGAGCATGGCAGCGGCATGCTGTTGAAAAGCAGTATGATGGAAAATGAACCGTCGTTCTGTTTTTTCTTTTTGGCTGCGAGATTAGGTGAGACGCGTGAAAAAGTTTAAGAAGCTCTGGTTTAGAATGTTGTTCGAAGAAGCTATGGCGAGCGCGCATGGCTGTAGATTGTTAGTCACGGATGCGACGGAAGGCCCACATGTGGCTGATATCTATTAGGGATTTTTGTGTGCGGAAAATCGTGGTTTCGGAGCTTTGCACATTTTTTGAAGAGAACTTAGGTTTGATCGAGTTGGACAAGTAATTTCGCTCGCAAGCACTGCCGTCGCGCTGCACGTGTCGCAGCATTTCACGTTGCATTGTGCCTTGCCTTTCCTCGCAGCGACTTCGTCATTGCCTGTGTTGCTTTAAGACAGTGTTGCAAATTAGTACATGAGGACATTTCTTCTGGTGAAGAGGCCTTGACCTCATTTCGTGTCGACAGGTCAGACGAGTCTGTTTGTTGTTGCACTGATTCTGCTACAGTTACTGCTGGACTGCAGTCTAAGCTGAGTGAGAGTTCGCGTCACCTAGCTCGCAAGTCTCAGTCAAAGCCTTTTGGCACCGTGAACTTTTCTACAGAAATAGTGTGCCCATCATAAACCATCACATGGGTACATAACAATTGCTTCGCTAACGCTCTGCACCAAAGTAAAAAACTTCTTTTTTCCGCTAATACGGATGGGGACTTGAACGCGTTGTTTGAAGTTCAGGATGGATTCAACTTTCGACAACATGAAACTTTAGCCTGATCAAAAACAAAGCGTCTTCAGAAGCTTACGTTTTCAACAAATGGCATCAAAAGCTGGACAGTCGAGGAGTCGAAATCAAAATATAATCAAATTTGAGACTGCACTGTACTGACGTTGACAGTTAAGAAGAAACAGTGATAATGACACCCACTTGGCTCAGTGAAGAGAAGCTTGCTTCGCTAGTTTTACATGAGGCAACATCTTTCACTTTCTTGACTTCGTTATTACTGACAACGTATTTCACGTCGCACAAACCCGACGGGTCTTCCTGGAAAACAAACGAAGGTTTGAAGATATTTTTCAACTTTCTTATTTTTAACAAAGACTGTTTGCACAGAATAAACATGTTGGGATAACCTACTGCAAATGGCTCCAAACGAAAAAGCAGCTGGTTGGTAAAATTCATCAACTTCTCTCCGGTTGACGTAGTCGTTCACCTTAATGCAGTGGGGGGAACCTATTTACTATCGGGACCGCACAAATTGTGGCTTATCGCTGGCGGGCGGCAAATAACAATTGATTTTATCCTAGAATTCTACTTTTATCTTACTACGAGGGACAGAGGCTACTTATGGCATACTATCTAAGGGACAGAGGCTTCTGACTTACTAAGTACCTCTTTATTATGGATGGAGCTTCGTTCTGATGCGATTTTGTACTCGAAACTGGATAACGAAAATTCTGATGCGGACCATATCAAATGTTCACGCGGGTCGCAGGTTCCCCACCCCTGCCTTAATGCATTGTGTACATTTACAAGATACAGTAACCATTAGCACATGCCAGTTTTTTTCGCTGAGACATTTCGGTCATTTTTCTCATANTATTAGAACTCGCCGTAAACAGCATTCACAAGTCTATTTTTTCGGACATTATGACCGAATTGCTTTATTTTGCGGTCATTAAAAAAACTTCGGTCTTTAACCGAAAAAAACGAGGCACAAAGCAGTATTTGGCGTCCGACTCCTGCCAAACTGTTTTAACAATGATTGTGCCGCTGGCATTTAATATACCCTCCGTTAGATGAGCAAACTCAGTAAAGCGCAACACAAATATGTATTCTTTTCCACAAGTACGTTTTTCTTCACCTTCAATAAAGTATTTAAAACTGAGAAAGGGCATCACCAGGTATCTTGATGAGTTATACTCATACATGGTTCGATAGATATCAAATTTGGTAGTGACCTTGTTTTGTAGCACAATATAGGGTTTGTTTTTATACATGTATGGTGTCGGAACAAATCAAATTTAATGATGGGGAAAGCGTGGATAGTGAAGCGAAAAAACAAACAATGGAGCACCACATATGCCGAAAAAATGATTTGGTGGAAGGCAATGGTCACCATCAAACCTGCAGCACGAAAAAAGTGTTGAAAATCTGCAACACGGGTAATATCGCTGAAAAATTGGACCGACGCACTTTTTATAGCCGTTTGTAGGGAAACATTGAAAAAATCATGTTTCCAACAGTAACTTTCTCATTAATAATAAAAACACTGGCCAAAGTAGACGTTTCGGTAAACATAGCAACCACCATCAGCACGGTGAAGAACGAACTGCAGTGAGCTTGCCTCATGTGTTTTGCAGTCATTAGGTTTATTAGCGCTGTAAATCTGAACGAAAAACGCGAAAGACCGTTACGGCAGTGACGTGGGGGCCATTTTCCCCACTGGCTACATAAGACTTGCAGCAAGCTCACTGCAGTTCATATTTACTCGTACTGATGAAGGTAGCAGTGTTTGCTGAAAAGTCTACGTTATGTCTCTGACTTCGTTTGCTTTGGCCTTCAGTTTGTCATTAGACTGTTCAACACTTCTTTTACCGTAGGCCAAATGTTCCCGTGATTGTCAGTAAACAAACATATTCAGATTTATTTCTCAGATAAACGTCGCGGTATTTTCTACAAGATTGCAAGAACTGTGACCAACAACCTTTGTTCCGAAACCGAACGGCGCTAGCAATGCCGCGCTTGACAAACAGGACAGAGTAAACAAAGGCTTCTTGCGATTTTACAACAGCCTGAGAAAATTCAGCTTTCCTAACGTTCTTTGCTGAAAGCAATCCACGTTGGATTACCAGCTAAAGCTACAATGTACGGTTTCGTAGTTTTTTTATAGAGATCCTGGAATAATGACAACGCCACATTTGAGATTTAGTTCTTTTTCTCCTATGTGACTGGTGTGCACGCATTCCACAAGATGTATTCCAACATTCACAGCAAACGATAACGCCTATTGTAGAAGTTCTTATGTTGTTCTAAAGTAGGGTTATCATACGTCCTCTTTTAGGACACGTCCTCTTTTTTAATGAAAGATAATTAGTCCTCTGAGGACGTTTAAAAATGTCCAAATATTCTCCATTTTGCATTTTAAACGGTTAAAATTAAATGTATACTCATGCAACTTGATTCTTGATGGAAGACACATCGATTAGGTAGCAGCACATGGTAAAACCTTTTTGATGGGTATAGGTTAAGAATTGTTATTAAAAATGTCCTTGTTGAAGGTGATGAAAGGGCAACCCTATTCTAAAGCTGGATTGCGGAGTCGGTATCGGAGGTTTTTGGGTGGAGTCGGATTCCTAACAGCACTAGAAGTCGGAGACAAATTTTTGTCCGGCTTCGGCAATCCACTTGAATCATTTTTCACATCACACCTCTTAGTTGGGAATTCCTGTTGAAATCATACAATTTCATTTGAAACTTTTATTGAAACAGATAATTCTTGCCGTATACCAGGATTTCCACTGATTGTTAGTTGCTACAAAATTATTGACAGCCAAACTTCGTTCACGTTATGTGTTAAGGAGTCGGCGTCGGAAATTTTGCAAAGGCCGGAGTCGGACATTTTACCTCCGATTCCGTAACCCTATTCTAAAGTGAGGTCAATGAATGATTACTGATAATATCATAAAGTTAAGTGATAACACAATTTTTCGAGATGTATACATAATGGCAAATATGACATCACTGATGAGTTTTTCTGCACACACCCACAGATGGCAGGTTGTTCAACCTTACAAGATTACGTGACAAAACGAAAACTTTCGTTTCACACAACGCAACGGGACTTCAATCAATAGACCGTTTTGCTGCTCCTTGTGAGGCCTTTTCTCTGGTCGTCAACAGCAAAAAATGTTGTTATGGAAATCTCTGTCGGAAGAAATCCTTTTCCAGCAAAGAATCAGACACTAAGACATTATCAGAGTATATACTTCGCCTACTAAGTACGCATCATCAGCTCTTATTCAAATAGATTCAAATAGTAATGGAAACCTTTTCCAACTCATTGTAAACATTTTGTGATCAAGGTTTTGCGACATCATAAAAGTAGTATTATCTTACAGCAGAGCCGTAAAGCATTATCATGCATTGTTAGCCCTGTATGCTGGTTAGGATTCTTAGGATGGCTAATTTTTTAGTGGAGGTTTAGCATTCAATTGAATAAAGAAATAAGCAAGCGACAAAAAACGTTTTCCGTTACGAGTACGACAAAGAATTCGAGATGCATGAAGTGGTTTCTAAGAATAACGAATTGCCGAAGCAGATTGTTCGTGGTGATAAATATATGCAGTGATATCATTTGAGGTTAGTTAGTCGTACAAAAACATATAATTTCACCAAAAATTGTTCATTTTGGGTACGAAAAATCGAATTTCCCCAGTGGTCCTTGTTTGCGGATCTAGAGGGTGGTAGCCCTTGCTATAAGTAACTAGTTACTAGGGTGACCAGACGGGACGTTTCGGTTTCTTGGGATGACCTGGTCCACTACTTGGTTTCACCGGAAATGCAGACCGGTTAGACTTAGAGGTTGCGGGTAATTCCGGAACGAAGCGTATAAATCTGTCGGAAGCAACAGAGATCAGCCGTGTCCATTTCCGCTTTTGTTTCGGAAATTAACTTTTTTGCTGCTCTTCACTTCATTTCTAACCAGAAATCATCGAATGTGAAGCGGATTTATCGACCTTGTTCTAAATCAAGATGCACAGAAGTTGGCATTAATGCTACTCCGAGGTCCCACAAACTGTGCTGCGCAACGCTTCGGGTTGTGACCAGTGGCGTTTTCCTAAAAAAAGTGTGGGTTCGGTCTCAAGACTCGATCAAAACCTGAGGCAAATTAAACCTGTCGTTTTTCAGAGTAGAAAAAATATCTTTTGAATTCGGAGAAGGCGTACAAATAACAACGACACCGAGTTCAGATTATAATAAGGGAATACATGAAAGCACGGGATGCCAGTCTGCGTTCAAAAAAGTGGGCAGTGATGCCAGGTAATTTTACAAAAACAAGCAAGTAAATTTAAAAAAAAGGGCAAATCTGTAAAAACAAGCCCAAAATGATTAAATGTACATAAAAACACGCCCAAATTGCGTTTTACAGTACATTGAAGCAGCGAAAGTTTCGTAAGATTTGGAAAAAAGGCAATCCGCAAAATAGAAACTTGCAAAAAACAAGCAACTTACAAACAAAATAAGCCCAAAAACAAGCAACTCGCAAGTCTTCAAAAAAATCTCGTAAATTCGGAAAAAAGCCCAAATTCCCGAGAAAACCGTGAGTTTGGCAACACTGCAAGTCGGAGGCGACGATCCTCCTTTAAAGCACCACTGCTTGTGACACTAAATNGGNGCCANCCCAACAATAAGCAACGTTACTGTGACCATCACGAGGTATTGCGCAANTTTAAGAAACGGTTGTAAATCGCTTTGTCGAAACTCGCCATTGTGATGAAACAACGGTCGCAACAAGCAGCACCAGAAAAGTAGNAACCTATCGGAAAAGGCGTCGTCAGTCTTACGCTAATTGCCACAATGTCGCAATTGCACATGTTATCAATTTACACTGTAAAGAGTAAATATTGATGAGGAGAATACCTCACTACGCTTGCCGGTCTTTGTTTGCGCTTGCAGCAACCCCAGTATGCCACGTTTCACGTTCAACGAGGTCACAGTTTCGCCGCTATTCACATAAAGTTCTTCCACCTGCGCACAATTCAGCAAGATAAAGCTGGTTTTAAAATTATCAACCTATTTCAGGGATCATTCCCACGTTACAGAAACCAAACACGAACACAGCAAAGTAGTAAGCGTCTAAGCGAACTTGTATCACGTTTTAAACAAAACTTTATCTTCGAAATTTTCCGTTCACCCTCACATACTTCGGTATTGGGTAAAGTTAAGACACGTTCGAGTACCTTTCCGTCAATCCACCGAAACACCAACGGTTTGGTTATACTTCTCAGTGCTTTGCTTCTTCTCACAGAATGAAAGCTGTTGTCCTTTTGCAAACGATCGCTCACGTTGAAAATTTCAGCTTCTTGAAACTGAAATTAGCAGCAGTATAGTGTAAGTTCATTATTACTGATAACAGGTGGCTGTATCATTCATGGCAAGAAACTTAATGAAAGGAGACTAAAACCGAAGAAATAAAACGAAGGCACCTTTACGAGACAACAAAAGCATGTTACGAAATCTTGCGTAACACAGTCTTATGTTCATACCTATGAAAAACGTGAATATGCAGCCAAGTAGCTGTAGTAAAGTTGGTCCTTTATCTAATTCGCACAAAACTTGTGTTTTAACAAGGTGTATTCTGTTTCTACAATTTGATACTATTTTACAAAACCTAACACCATGTTCACGTCCATCCTCGACCACATTGCCGATATAACTTGCCAGGTAGAAAAGGGTTAACATACATGCATTTCTATCACTTGGTCATTGGGGTTACTAGCGCTTGTCCATCGAGAATGAACCTCAAACACGGCACCGACTTTAATTCCTGCAACGAAACAAGCGTTGGTTACGTGTTGCAGTTGCTTTCTGTGCTAAGATCATGGACAACACAGATCTTGAAGCTTTCAAGATACGGAAAACTTTTATCATATGGTGCTTGCATTACTACAGAGTACTTAACGACAACAATCAGCATGCTCAAAGCTTTACCACATATATATGCGATGATATTACAGCATACTTGTAGGTGCTCAGTGGACACACACTGGATCTTAACAAGATGTGCTTTGCATAAATTATTCAGGGAAGCCAGAGAGCGGGTGCATGACGAGGCATTATCCCCCTGCCCTTTCATAAGGGGGGCAATGGGGGCAGATATGCCTTTTTATAAAAGCATCACACGTAATTTCACGGCTTATCAAAATCGAATTCAAGCAAATTTATTGCAGCTATTCGTGCACCCAGGAACTTCAGAATGGTTCTCTACAATTTCTGGTATTATTTTTGAGGTCAATATGATTGCTGAACAGAAACTGGCATAATTGGTAACAATTTTTTTGTTTTTTACACGTTTGCATTGCTCTCAACTGTTTTTCTACCTCCCCTGCATTACCGCTGTTCCAACGTCCCTGATTATTCTTGCCAAAAAAACTAATGTGTAACTAAACTGCTAAGCCTTGAAACTTTGGTCAAAACTTTGACCCAATGTAAATCTCAAATCCTTAACCACAACCAAAAACAAGGCTTATTCATTCGAAATCATAACATTAGCAAGTTCGGCTTAGAAAAAGCAAACACCTCATACAACAATTAGTTGCTGGTGGCAGCAACAAATGCAACTGATGATTATATTTTCAATGATAACGTTAAACTGGAAAAGTACTACAAATTGTAAGCAGTTACAAAGATAACATTGTGTATTTGATATTTTCAGTGATCTTTAGAGTAAGACTTATTTCTCAATGATGATACAGGCTATGGTAGCAGCGGGAACTCAGTGTTACCAGTGCAATGCAATTATCCGACATTGTCCATCCTCTCATCAAGCGAAGCATGCAAAATAAGGTTTCAGTTAAGCATGACTAAAAATCAAACACCAGATTTTAACTTTTGTCATTTAAATGTCAATAAGAAAACATTCACGGACGACCATATCTTGCCAAATTATTCTAACATCTTTTAATTCAGTGCAGCAGAGAAATTATTGGAAATATCATTCATGAATCAAATTTGTCAAGTACTGCAGTCTAAAACTCGTTGAGGTGTCCGTATGACTTACCAATGTCAGCATGACTTCTGTCAGTTTTATCATCTGAGGCCAAGTCAGCATGATTCAAAGTAACTTCTGCCTCATAACTATACTTGTAGCTCCGTGTGGGATTAAAGTGCAAACCAGAGGAACCAACAGGAACTGCAAGATGCACAAAAGATTATAAAATGACTCCAAAAACTGAAGTAACATTGTTTATAGATATATCTACATTTGTTAGAATTTTTTCATACAACCATTGTTTCACACACTAACACATCCATTAGGCACTTGTCAAGCAACAGCTTTCCACAACTATTCAAAGAAGGATTGGCTACGATAGTTCGTTTGAAAAAATTGAAGAAATTTCAACAGGTAGGTAGTACTGCATTTTTATTCGTTTTAGTGCAATGCTTAACTTGAATATCATGTTATCTATTTTATTGAAGAAGACAATATGACACAGATCTAACGTTAAGAATTTACACGCTATGTACAAATTACCTTCAACTGCACTGCTAATTTATTATTGCTGAAGACATATGGGTAGTTTGAACTTCATTGAAAACTTACTCATATTGGTTCAGCATGGCAAAACCTAACATAACCTTAAACACAATGATTTTTTCCATGTGTATGGCAAATAAATGACAGTGAAGATAAACATACTTAATACATTGTTAGACCAATGTAACCAAGCCACAATGTACTCACCAGTTATGCAGCAATAGACACAAAGCACAAGACAAACAAATTCAACAAGAAATAATTGCATTGTGATTGATATGTGCAACAATAAGTGGACAGGCAGTGAAACAGCAAAACTTTATTTATTTGCACTGTTATATATCACTGTCAACAAATAATAAATATGAAGTTGGTTTATTCCTGCAATAATAGATGTGTTGCTTTGAAAAGTGTTTCAACACTTCAAACTCCATTACTTAAAAAAATTATAGTGTATCATGAAATATTTTGACATCCACACTTTTGAATTGTGCCCGTGCAATTTACCCACTGAGACACTCCACTTGTAAAAATCAATTCCTTATGCAAACAAAATTCAAATGATACAAAACAAGTTGAAACTATGCTAGTTTATTAGTGATTGCCATCTGGAAATTATATTCTACTCACACACTTTGCCTATACAGTGTATTTAAGCTGATAGTAATAATGCTACTGTTCAAAAGTTCACACTTGCGATTTATTTTTTATTTGTCAATTGTTCTAAAAATATTTTCTATTGCAAACACTTGGTTATTACTTAAAACTGGACAGGTGTTTACTTGATTCTAAAAAATAAGAGAATCCTTCCTTCTGCAGTTTTCAAACAATGAAAAATTGTTCATTCTTATTTATTCAGGATGAGCCCTAGCATATCAACAATTTTACTACAGCAGAATTCCGTGATTTCAAGTGATTATGTATGGTTATGATTTAATCTTACTAACATGCAGTCTAAACTTCTTGCACTGGAGTCTAATCAATCTAGCACTAGGCTACTGCAACTTATCCTTGTTATCAAAGTGGCAGGCGTGTCTGTTCCTTTTATCATTAACATTTTCCATAACGGTATAAGCCTATACCAAACATATCTGTTGTTATGCATTGTAATGAATGGCCAATGCAACATTTGGTTGTTAAGTTTAAGATAATAAATAACGAGTGATAAATCTATTTAAATTTAAATAATTTTGCTCCAATAGCTAGTGGTACAAAGATTTACTGGATTTGTGATCCAGTGATGCAGACTACAGTCTTTAGAACAATACATCATTTTTTGTTCTTCATGCAATCTATCTGAGTTGAATATATTGGGCCAAACACTAAACAGTGTCATTCAAGATAGGATCATCAAAAAACCTGCTTACCAGATTGTCTCACTAAATACCCCTCAACAGTTAAATAATTTCTTCTTAGGGTTTTAAGCTGAGAGACAATCATATTTAACTGTGGAGTAAAGTTAACTGCAAACAAATTTTAATGAGGGTGAAGTCTGCTGGATGATCAACCCAGTAGAACCGAGCATTGTTGCACTTCATGGTCTGCTTAACTTTTTTATTTGTTTGGTATGCTTGTTTTGTCTCATAAGGCAAAAGCTGTGGCGGGGCTATTTTGTCTTTGGTCAAACACAATTGGTTGAAGAGGTCATGTGACTTAGTACAATATGTAAAGAGACAAGGGTTAGGTTTAGTGTTAGGTTTGTCGGAGCCACCTTGCTCCATCACCCTGAGCCAACCAATGAGAGAGCCGAACAACCTTCTACACAGCAACAATAGAGATTGTTTGCTCGACCAGGTTCACTCTTCTAACGCTGCCACGAACTGAGTGTTATATGTGGTGTAATAACCTCACCACAGGGTTTAATGTGAGGATGTAGTTTTAGAGTTTAGGGTTAGGGGTAAGGATTTAGACTAGTTTTTTTTGCAACATGGACAAGCAACCATTTATAGCTTGCCAGCACTGAAGTCATAAGAATACTCGCCCAGCATGTCAGTCTGAACTGTTACAGATGTCACAGTCAAGGGTCAACTAAGCAAGCCATTGTTCTGAACTTGTCATGCGTTCTAAACTTTTCATGTGATCATTTCAACCAATCGTGTTCGGCTGAATAGCTATAGCAGTGCTATTGTATCATGAGGCAAAATTGACATTTCCTTTTTTATTTTTAGGAAGAAACAAATAACCAAAAAAAACAACTTTTCCAATTAACAAACTTCATAAATAGACAGTCTGCTTATATTTGCAAAATTTATACCTAATTTATTTTGTTGCAGTGATTGTGCTGAACTTTTATATTGAACGTTATGAGGCAGAACTCATGTAAGTTGCCACTTCAGAGGGAAAAAGTGGCCACTTGGACAAATTGGTTAAGGCAAATACATAACACATTAATATGCACTGTTTTCTCTTAACTGTCATATCTAGGCTAATATACATTGATAGCTTAAATGTAACTGTCATAGTTACAGTTAAGCAGCTCCATCTGGCAGTAACATTGCATGAATAAGAAGTAACTACAAACTAGTCTCCACAAAGGTGACACTAGCAAATCAGTTGATCACATGTTTTTATAGGAAATTGATTTCATGATACGCTATGCATCATAGATGCTGAGATTGAAGTTTCTACGAGCATGCAAATCCATAAAGTCACAAAATATAACGTCAAAACCTGCTTTAATTGGTAAAATAACATTGGTTGAAATATCCCAAAAGTACTTCTCACAAAAACAGGCAATTCACAGTTATTCAGTTGCTCGTAATTTCTTCAAAACTTTTATAGCACGTTCACCACAAATTAAACTGCAATCATGACAAGTTGAAAACACACAATTGCCCAAAAGTATTTATGCAAACTGCAGCCTTATCAATCCAAACATCCATCAATCTTTCACCATGAAGTACATCTGTCACAGCTAGGATTACAAATGAGCACTGTGACAGATTACATACATGGATTATAAACAAGCATTGTGATGTCACAAATTAATGACTAATGAACTACAAAGTTTGTAGCTGCGTGAAAACAGATGAGTGTTTAAAAAGAACGTGAAAATTTTAATGGGAGTAATGCATGCCCCATTGCACGCATTCCCATATTCAGGACCTACGCTTATGCAATACATTCTCAGTCCTTGACAAATTAATTGGTCCATAAATATCCACTGTGACGCATAATGCCCAGTTATGTTACATTTAGCAACAATTGTAGACAGTTAAGCAAAACAACTACAGTTGTAGCATATGTAACGATGCTCATGAAATTTTTTAAACCGTTGTGGCAACTTTTGCAAAGTATTCCAGTCATACATAGGAAAAACATCAATGAGTTAAGCCAGGGGTACGCAACCCGTGGCCCGCGAGCTGAAGTTTTGTGACCTGCGGAAAGGTTCAGATTTTGAAATAAGGTATTGCCAATTTTCCGCGGTTGGCTAGTGAGTGGTCTATTAACCCGCAGAGCTTGACACACGCAGCTGTGGCTTGTGCAGCAATACGGTTATGTACATTTGGTCCGGCAGTGTTGCACGGTTGCGCACCCTGAGTTAGGCAATTAAACAAATTAGGTGAAGAAAACTTCACCAAACTTGATAACACACAAAACAATATGCTATAACACACAAAACAATAATAGGCTTGGTAAGACCAAGCAATATCAATATGTGGTGATGTAGCTAAGTAACTACTACTATGTTACATGTATTGGCTTATACTTAGAAGCAAAATAGTTTTTTGGTGTAGGCTACAATAGATATTTTCCAAAGATTAAGACCAGTGCTGTTTTGGTTATTGCAGGCCATTCTTAAATTAGAAAAAACATTTTTAAGAGACTTTGGTAAATGAAAGTCATTAATTAACAGCCACAGTTTTTGACTGTGCGATCCATGGTTTGCTCATCACTGAAGGTAGTAACTGACAAGCACAGATCAGTATTTTAAGTGAGCTTGCGCTAAGCCTTTCACTAACTTTTTTTGTGTCTGTAACACCTTACTTCAGTGATTTTAACCTTTTTCCTCATATAAAACTAACTAGCCTTTTCTTTCTGTGCTAAAAGAGGAAATAACTTTCTTAATATAAGGCTACTGTACTGAAAAAATAGATCATATCATCATCAGAGTTACAAAACTAGCAATGGCAATTGAATAGCTAGCTGCAGGTACCTTACAGCTACACTAACACATTTTGATTGATTTAATTCGTTGTTTCATATGACTCAGCTCATAAACAGAAATACAACTTAGCCAAGTGAACAACTACTGGGCATAGCATAACTTATTTATTCATTCATAACAACCTAAACACGCAATTTAAACTGTCACAATCAATCAGCCATCTATTCTCATTATTCACATGAAGAAATACTACAGCACTCGGCGTGAATGCTTAGGGACACATTTCGTAAAACAGCTGTTTCAACAACTTGAACTAGCGCGATGCAGCAATGAATCAATCACGAATGCATGAAAACTTGCCCATGCCACTATCTTTCAATGTGGATCGAGTCATGTCGATTTAGTGAAGCTATCTTAAATTAGGCTGCAGCTCCACGGATGTGCAGTGCACGATGGTAGCTTCATACAGTACTTAGTTATAGTCTTGGTGCATTAGGAATCATGACTTGACATGGCCGGCTTCACCTCAATTGGACTTTGATTGGGAGTACGCGTAGCACCGAATAGCAATCTTTTGCACGGATGAGTAAGCAAAACTCGCTGACTTGTCTCACAGTGCAATAGTGAACACGTCGGCTTACCGAACGACAGCGAACGAAGACAGCAAGACCAATCAATCCACTCCAGCAGAAACTTGCTTTTCTCACCGAGTTCAAAGTCTACGTTGGTCAAACGCTGAGTGAGGTTTTTCAAAAACGGAAAATCAAAAGTAAGCAACTTACATGCTCCTATTCGAGTATCAGTAGAACGTATAACAAGACGCTGCAAATAGCAACCTAAACATGTCTTGTTTTTTCCTTATTACTTTATGGTGAAATAAATTTATTGTGCAGCAAAAATCTTGAAGGCACCTTCGCGCAGTGTTCAGCTGCAGAAAAATACTTTGTTTCCTGCTTATTGCAAAACAATGCATGCTTGCCAATCGTGAAGTAAGTAGCAGGTAAGCTACACCTAGAGTTGCCAGATCACTGGAAGATTTTTCAAGGGCGTATTGTTGTTGTGTGACTATTGAAATTTTACTTCACACCTATTTTGAATACTTTTTAGATATAGTGGTGTAGCACATTTTTTCAAACAAACATTGCTGAATAACAATGGGTACTTTTTACTACGCAACTGTTTAGGATGTAACAAATCTTCACGTTATTTTGTTGAATTACTCTGTTTAATTTTGATTCGTGAATGTTGTATGTAAGCAATAGTTAAATAGTTAACAATTTAACAACCGTTCAAGAACTTTCGAGGGCGCCAAAAATCTTCAAGGACAACAAAATGTTTTATAAAGATCAAGGATATAACCAGTTTTGAAAGCAAATTCAAGGAAAGTCCTTGGCGCTCAAGGACGTCTGGCAACCTTAGCTACACCCAATGTGGTGTTAAACCTCTCCGCATTGCCTACACTAAGGAGGGGTCTTGCGGCCAGCGTGAACTGGCCACATTAGAATTTTCGTCAACTAAATTAGAACACAATTTTTCCTCACCATGTTCTGCTTTTGTTTGTTTTGTTTTCTAACTGTGCTAATTTTTTGAAAACTTGAACGGGTTGATTGACTAGACTAGATGACCACCATGGTCCTTCACCAATCCTATGTGATACAGTACTCGTGTTTACGTAATGAGTTAATTTGCCATTGTGTTTTCATTTGTTGTGATCACCACTGCCAATTGCTTACCTTTTTGCGCGATGGCTCTCAGTATTGCTTCTGTTTGGTAGCTGAGTCATAGAAAACAATAAACTTGAACTTGTTTCTTCCTAGTTCCTATTTGCCAATAACTAATAAATGGGGTTGGTTCACTACAGGGTGGTCCATAAGCCCACACCCATTCACATGTTATCATGCTGTAGTTTGTTATGCATGTATTTTTTTTTTAATTCTTGCTTTTCAGATAAAAAATATTATATATGAAATTATAATACATAAAAAATATGGCAGATCAAATTCCATTTACACTTGAAGAGCAGATTGTAACAAGCACGTGGGTACATGAACGACACAATACTGGTGACACCTTGAATACAATCAGTGCCAAATTTGAAGAAAGATTTAAGAAGAATCTACCGACACGCGAAACGATGTCAAAATGGGAAAGCAAGTTGTTCGAAACTGGCAATGCAAAGGATGCTTCTCGTTCAGGAAAAACAGTGAAACGTCGAGAATCATGCGAGAACTTGGAACAGTCCGGACTTGACAACGTGTGATAACTCCCTTTGGGATTACATAAAAGATATTGTGTCTAAACAACGTTATCACTCTAACGACGAATTGAAGACGACTGTTACTGCGGCATTTAGAACATCAACCCTTGCAATGTTGAGAAAAATGTCTCATAGAACCAGTTTTTTTTTAAGGTTTAGTTTAAGGAGACACCAAGAAATTTTATGAGGCCACTATTTTTAGCAAAACGTACAAAATAATTACTAAACGTATTGTTTATTAGAGTAACAATATTGGCAGTCATAGTGCACAATTAGTACTACTGTATTTACAAAAAGTTCAACACAAATTTTTCAATTTCAACTTCATTAAACAGCTGTTGTTCATCAGTGAAAGCATCGGTTTCTTGCTCGCCATCTGCAGATTCTAGGGTCTTCAGTGCTCGCTGTGTCACTCTCCGTTTATTATTTGCTTTTATCCATTTCAAACACAAATTTCATGAGCAATCTCAAGCACGCCCTCATCATTGAGCTGCTCTGGACCCAGTCTCGTTGCCATGGGGGGGTTGTTCGGTTATTCCCCCCAAAAAAGCTCCCAGCCCCCAAAATTGAAATATGAAATACTATAAATCACTGCAGTTTTGCTTTTAAATTCAAAACTCTCACTTTCTCTGAATTCCGATGTGTTTTGTTATCAATAACGTTCTCTCTGAATGGAGATGAAACTGACTTTTTCGCGTGTTGAGAGGGTGGGATGTAGTTTCGCTTGTTTAGGGGGTGGGATAACTGTAGCTTGCTTGCGCCACACACTAAGTACGGAATACGCGCTAGTTGCATTTTATGCTGATTTATGCTAGTCAGTGCTGCAGTGATCGATACGCATGCTGAAGCATTTCTGCGTCAGGCACAGAATTCCCTAACTTTTCTTGATCAACTTCCAATTCGCGTAGGGGAAATGTGGGACCAATGGGACAATTTTGACATTTTTGCTTGTTTTGGAAAACTGGCTGATACATTCAAAGTCAGGTGATGCTTTTCTTCTAGTTTGGGTTATTCTGCATAATTTAAAATAAAAAAGTTCAACCGTCGGACATGTTTCGACATTTTTATTTGCATTTAAAAATTTCCACTAAAACGTCCCATTGGTCCACACCCATGGGGACGTTTGGGACCAATGGGACATGAACAAAGTATGCTTGTCTCAGGTAACCAAACCTTATCATGGAGCGTTGCTCGATTTCCATTTTAAGAAACCAATGAAATGCAAATTCACCATGCATTTTATGTTTACGAAATTCGGTGAAACCTAATTCTTTTTTGTGATCCATTTCTCATGTTTCATTGGAAAGAAAGATCGATAGGATCTTGGTTTAACCTGCATGTCTTGCTTGTCAATAATTGCATCCAAAACATTTATAAA
>JGI24021J15306_10000461_pt1 | contig 30759 bp, 19 predicted proteins | sample Ectturendosymbi1_FD_15306 | JGI IMG/M metagenome (IMG submission 15306) | reverse complement strand
TGGACAGTTATGCGTTGTATAGACAGGATCACTTAACAGTTGCCGTAACGATAGATGCACCTAAAATAAAATACAATTTAAACAGCGTGGCTTGTGTGCTCTCATGCAGTGAGTTAAGCTTGGTGTGCTGCTACTATGCTTGCGCTAAGCTGTTAAGCCAAAAAACTTCGGTTCGATGTCATGCTTTACTTGGTTCAGTAGCAATTACTGTGGCCTTGTGATTCTGAAACTTTTACTGAATATATCGCTGTATTTTTGCATTGAAAGTGTTATCCCTTCGTATTATATATTTTGATTTGGTTAGACCAGGAGTCGACAACCTGCTGCATGCGGCTCTTGAGCTCCACTGAAGTGGCTCTCTCTAGATTTGACAGAACTTGGAATTTCAATTTGCATTTGATGTGAACGACATTTTTGTAGATGGTTCGATAACTGCTGCTACCATCATCAGTACATTTGGAATTGCAAATGTTCAATTGCTTGAGCCTTTATTTTCATAGTCAATTTGCATTTGGTTATGATTACTATTACAATGAAGTTGAGTATATTTAGCTTTTGTCCATATGAAATCGCATGAAAAATAATACGGCATCAACGTTTTGTGGCACCTCACCGGTCATATAGGCTGCAAAACGAAGCAGAATAATGGCTCTTACGTTAAAAAAAGATGCCAACCCCTGGGTTAGACTTAAATCACAGACGTTACAATAAAACTACAGCATGGATTTTGTAACTTCTTGCTGTTGCAGTCATCAGCAGTAATTGTGTTATTATCTTTAGGCCTGTACAGGCTGTTTGGAAATCAGTGTTGGAAGCCACAGACAAAGTTGCTCAAGCCAGAATAACCGCTTCAGAAAATTATAAGAACCACATATATGACGTAGCCAGAAGCTGTAGAGTTCAAAAAGAAGTCCAGTTAAAAAAGGTAGTGTATGTCTATTTACTTATAAATTTTGCTTTTTACGCCCCTAACAAATTCTATTTCGCTGTTTGCACCTCATTTTTTACAAATCTTGTAAAATTCGCACCTTATCGGCTGAAAGTAAGCTGATTTTCACACTTCATCGTTACAGATATATGTCAGAAAATCTTGTGAATTGCATCTGTGCGCTTTTTTCCCCTAAAATTTAAGCTCTCACCCTTAATTTGAAAGGTTGATCAGTTGTACGTTTAACGTGCTTAAAACTTTCTGTTCCGTTTTAAATCACATAATCATAGCCGATGGGAGAAACAGAGCGTTGCATTCATTATCGAAAAGTTTCGGGACCAACATTGCAATGTTGTGTAACGCTTGATCAAGGTATTTTAATCGTAAGCCGTTAAGCTGTCTGTTCCTCGTAGATATCATACCTGGTGAAACACCAGCGTTCAGAATCATCAATACATGCCAAGGAAATCGTTTAGTTTACCGAAATGTTTTCATTGCTTAAGTTGGGTCAATTCTTGCTACGTAAGCCAGCAGGAAAATTTAGTTCGATCAAGTGATATTTGTATATTGGCTCTATAGTCAACACACCTTTGCTTACGATATAAATTCGTGGCAGAATTGTGATCCCTGCTACTTTTTTCAATGTAGCGCTTAGGTCCCCCTCAGTGAATTGTATAAAGGAGGATGGGGTGCACTAATAAATCCAGCTGTATTTTTGCAGTTATATCAGTTCAGGAATCTTTCGTGTATTTGCTGTTATTCTTTTTGTATGAATGACCTATTTCAGCAACGGACACTTGTATTGTGTTTGAAGTGTCAAGATCTTCTCAGTACGCTTCAAAATGAAATAGTGGAATCAGTAAAGGATCTCACCAAAGCAAAGAAGAAATACTACGATTGTGAGCAAGTAGCAGAAAACGCGACAGAGAAATGGCAAGACGTAACTGAGAGGTAGTTGCAAAGCTAGTGCTCATGTTAATGTTTAAGGGCTGCGCGGTACGGTTTCGTGTTGTAAAACAAAATTCAACAATTTGACATCAACAGATTGCGCACTTGCTTAACAGGGTGACGTAGTTTTGGCCTTGAATGAACGTCTATGTAGGTGAAATAATTGGCATCACAAATCTTCAGTAGGCTGAAAATAACTTCCTATCTAGTATGTCGTTGGTGCGCTTGCGCGTGCCGCTGTCATGTTTTTCTGTACGTACCCCAACAATGATGTAATACTGTTCAGTACAAAACGTTTTGCGCTCAACAGGTCACGTGAGACCAAGCCTGTTGATGTGCCTAAGGGTTGCATGGGCTGGATAGTGTGGCTTGCTGTTTCCTGTTGTATAATCGAGTACACTGAAGTTCAGCTTCTACCTCGTGAATAATAATGACTCGTTTACTATTTCTTGACAAACTTGTCTGCTGCGTTGCAGATTAAAGAAAAATCGGACTGGAATTTTCAAAAACAAAGCAGGACTTGAAAAGACCCTTCAAAAGGTAGTGTGGTTTATTACTGGATGATTCGTGGATTTTGTTTACTGGATTCACGAATAAAAGTAAATAAGACTGTCCTCCATGTTAAACACCAAGTCAGTCTGTTTGGAAGCATGAAAGCCGGGTTACCATGCTGCTCATACCTTATAAAAGCGACACGCTTCATTAAACTTCTTTAATCACTTGCGTCAGAAGCGCTCTGTGTTTACCAACGTTTTGCGACCAAGCTGTACGGTATGTTCGTCGCTGCTGTCATGCGAGTGAGCAAGCACTTTGTCATTTCCATGTGTACCGTGGCGCTTTTTCAAGCAATGCTTCGCTAATGCTCTCGAGTTGCTGAACTTCACCTAGGGTGGCATCGCATGCAGGCTGAACACGTTGCAAGATTGTAGAAAATCCTTTCAAGCAGGAGAATGTTTACAAAAGCGATTGCGAAAAGACATCGGTTAGTTTCAGGGTTGTAGAAAACATTGTTGATCAAACCTCGTGAAACTAACTCCCTTTGGTAAACTTTTGTGTGCAGTGAGTCAAAAACGTTTCTTTTTGTTGTGTGGAGAAAAGCGATCCTTACTTTAAATCCAGTATATCGCATTAAACTGATCAGGTGTTAGCCCTGGCGTTGCCTTTTGACTGCGCCGCCATGGTCTGTTGCTGAATGCGATCGCCATGTGATGAGAAGGCTCGCAGCCTCGAACTGGCCTTGAGCAGCCTTGTTTGGTTTGTGCGGTCATGAGAGGTCTTTTACCTTTTTTGGTTGCTTTGCCATCTTGCATTAAGATGAAGCTGTGGCGGATCTTGGCAGCTGTTAAGGAAAAGAGGAAAGTTTCGTGTTTATCAATTAGCTCATCTAACACAACTTTCCTATTATTGGGCAAAATAATACGTTATTTTATGCAGTTTCTCTTGTTAGGCTATCGTGTCTGTAGGCGCGGACTATTTTTGTATTGTTTCGAGAATAAATCCACAGGAAATCACTGACATGGTTTTATTTTTGAATGTGATTGCAGCTTGAACAGAAGCGTGACGAAGGCAATGTAGCCTCTACAATCGCTAGAAACGAGTACCTGCTCATGCTCAGCGCCGCCAATGTTCACCAGCGTCGTTACTACGAAACCGACATGCCCGAAGCTATGCGGGTGAGCCACAGTCTGTGTAGTTACCGGATGTCGTTTATGCGCAATGACGTATTTGATTCGATTGAGACTGAGACATACCTAATGTAATGCGGTATGGAAACGCGCTAGCGAATTGAAACTGTTTCTGAATACCCTTCCTTGCTGTCACGCTGCTTTCAAATTATATCCGGGATAGAGTTGTTACCAAGTTAGAAATTCATGGAAACTTATACAGACGAGATAAATTCTTGATTTTTTGCTATCAAGTACTGAACCATAAATTCGTATATTTTACGTAATTCCGAAAATTTGTTTGATTCTTAGAAATCCTCAAATGTGTAGGTAACTTGCAAGTTTCCTTTGACTTTTCCAAATTAAGCTTTCATTTTCATGTAGGAACTTCGAAACTTTGACCACAAAGGAAAGATGTTTTGTGTAGTGCAACATCAGACTTAAAAACCTTTAATTAAAATTTTGACAGTTACAGTCTTTAATTTTGGGATGGTTTCCAGTAAATATCTAGTTTATTTTATAATAACGCATTGCAAAGTTATCAGCTTCAACTACAACGCAGCTGTCTGGAGCAACGTCGTGCTGTTGTTGCAGGTGTTGGACGGTAATGTGTACAAAAAGTTTCAAGAATTTCTTAACTGTATTTGCCGATACGAATTGCAATCAGCGGGTGCCGTTCAAGAAGCTTTCACAATACCTGCTTTATACTGCACTAAGGTTTGTCCTTGTGTGGCTTAGTTGTTTGTGAACGATTTGTTCGTTATCATGAGCTAGTTTTTAATTTTTTTCCGCATGTTTGAGGTGAACTTGCCCAGCTCGTTTCACTGCCGCAGATGTCGCTGTGACCCATAACCGGAAAAAAGGAGTTCATTGTGAGTTCATCACTGGTCAAGTTCTGCTGCTGAAAGGTTAATTGCCACAAACCCAGCTACGACGCAAGCGATTGCATACCCGTGGACGTAAAACTGGGCGCTGATAAATTCACGTCACAGCTTGACCTCGGTGGGATGCTATAGTTAAGTCGTCGTTCGCCCATTCCATCCGTTCATAGATTTCGAAACGATGTTTTACCTTATTTTCAATTTGTGTACAGGAATCAGGGCCACAGAGACATTTATAGGTCGCATACGTTGAGGTGCTACGTGGCATTAGTGGATAAGCTTTTCTGATTATTTTTAATAGTCTGTCACTTGCGTATTATGTGAAGTTGACTTATGAGGCATTATCTCATGATTGTCAGGAAAAACAGGCCTTTTTCCTACTTTTTTACACATTGAAACGAAACTATTTTCGTGGTCAGCGATGATTTTGTGGACACGTTTGCTTCGGGGGCTTCTTATGGCGCTTCAGATGATCACGTGATAAAGACAGCAGTGTGTGTGCGCCATGATTCACTGTTGAAATTTTAGTAAATTGGACGAAATTTGTCAATTTTGTTTGGAATTCTATTGCTGGTTTTGTACCCAGAGAGAAAACGACCTGCCACATAAAACAGAAATCTAACGAAGATGGTTTTTGAGCATTAAGTGCAATCAGCAACCGATTGCAGGAAAAGCGAAGTTGCTATGATGAAATTGCGTTGGGATTAACTAGCACGGTGTATTGATCCAACGATGCCGAGCAAAAGCAACAAGCGCTGTCTCCGCGGAAATTTCTTCAACAGTGTGCGCCGCCACTCGTCATTGAGACAGGAGTTTACAAACGAAAATGTCGTGCATGTTACGTCATAAGGACGACCCAATACTTGGAGATCATGCTGACTCCGATTTCGGAAATTTTGTCTTCACTTGTTTGTGCTTTAGCTGTTTCACCACGAACAATAATTGTCATGTGACGTCAACAGTAATTCTATAATTTTTTGCACTGCTGCAGGTTTCTCGCGAATGTAACATGAAATACTTCTTGCGCGAAAATCCTATTTTTGAGTGGGGTCCTCGCTACGAGTTCGAAGCTTGTGGATCAGACAACAACGAGGGCATTTTGGTGCCAGAGCAGCAAGGTGATGACAACTGCCTAAACAGAGAAGCTAGAAGGTGCGTTACTCGACTTGCAACCGCTTGGCAGCGCATCGCGGTCGTGCGGTTGCTTGGTGCGTATCCGGTCGCGGGTTCTTGGTTTACCGCTGTTGCATGCATAGTTCGTATTACACGAAACAGCGATTGCGCTGTTCATGTCACCATGCGCTCCGATTCAGTGACGACAGCGACACTCAGGCTTAGCCCGAGCCGTCGATTACGCTTTATATTGTAGAACGCGAGCTTGCTTGCTTTGCATATTTGTGCCACCACCCACGTCACTGATTAAGGTTGTTAACTCGGGATCTTTTCATTGGGCCTTGTCGCTGTTGATACAGTATCGTTTCTGTCTGGCCTTCCGCGTTCATGTTACAGGTGACCTGAATAAAACAATATCGTTCGTAGTAGGCGTTCTCTCGACTATGTTCGTTCGCGCTTTGCTCGGCTCATCCGTTGGAGCCCGAGCCGAGCTGCCCTCTACAATTAAGTATTTTCAAAAATATAATTCATATCAGATTTAAAGTTTTATGAAGTAATAGATTTGCATGGAACATTGGGTTTAGATTTCAATCTAAGGACAGTCCCTATTCGAAAATAATTTCAAACGAACGATAAATTGTCCAGCAACTCGGGCTAATATGAATGAGCTAGTACGCAGAGGACTAACTGGCGTTGTCATTGCTTTGTGACGTACGTTCCACAAAGTTCTCACGAGAACCTCTCATTGATTGTTACGTAAGACACGTCACAGAGCAACGATAGTGCCAGCCAGAATGAGAGCAAATGGAAATTTCCATTTGATTTATGTCAGTGACGCAAGGCTTGAGCGGTTGCATAAATTTTATTTTGTGTGAACAGTATGCAAAATGTGTGATGGACCCGAGTGACGCTGATGACATGGAGTCGCTCCTGTTCCAGAATGACTATCAGTAGTAAATAGACGTTGTGCTGGCATTTCTGTTTGCTGTGTGCTCCATGATACACATTGAGCGTGAAAAACCGCAGGAAAGTTTTTGTTCGATGCTCTGAAGCCATGTTGGTCGCCGCGGCAGGGACCTGAATATATGTTTTTCATTTCCACTTTTTCAAAGCTTAGGGGAGGAGACTGCAGATAAAAAGATGGCAATCAACTGCGTTATTCAAAGTTTTAAAATTACGAAAAAGTCAAGCAACGGCCGTGTCGTCGAAACCCTTGACAACTGAATTTTTCAGTGTTCGCCCAAGTTCAATTTTTGCACTGTAGTTGCATCCAAATGTGGTAAATAAATATGTTTGTACTGTTCCGACAAAACTTCACAGTAGAGTTAACCAGGGATGTAGTGCTAACAAAAGAGGTGTAACAACGCACCCAAAAAAACGAGCCATTTTAAAACACCTTCTAACTCATATTAAAGCAAAACATGAAAAAGGTGTGGGAACGCCGTTCCTACGCGTTCCCGCCCCACTACATCACTGGAGTTACCCACGTCAATAATTCGCGAGAACCCATAGGAATTCCCAGTGAAAAATCTGGTGGTGCCAAAGTGTTTTCTTGCACCCCTCGTGTCACAAGGGAAACAGTACTGTGCAAATTAATCAATTAAAGTTGTTGGTTCAGTTGTTTTCAATGTGTCACCATTCCTTTGGTATGAGCTTAGGAACATTTCAATTGCTGCTGTTTCATTTGTTAGACCTAAGCACCAAGCACTGCGTGACGTGTCGCCACAGTCCAAAAATAGGTTTTGTCACGTTATGTCACAGAGAACATCAAGCGCCTCAATAAAGTTACAGAATGAATCAATTCTTTCTGTTGTGTGTATCTGGGAGACATGCATGTTGGAATTCCTGTGATTTGCAACAGTAGATGTCGCGCCCAGAAAGCGTAGTCGTATTGTTACTCTTCCATAACACTGTGACTATACCCAAAAAGCCATTGCAAAAGCAGTTGGTCACAAGTCTGTATAGGATTATTAGGCAACAGAAAGCAACTGGCTCTGTTGCTCCAAGACGAAAAATAAAAAGTGGAAGAAGACATAAAACCACCCGAAAGATGATACAATCCTTATAATAGCAAGACGAGTTAATATTCACAGAAGGATTCCGTGTTTGCTGGTGTTATTTAAGCTCAAGCACAGTTCGTGTAATCTTAAGTACACACCGCCTAATGTAGGCTGGCAGAAGGTGAAAAAACATAGAAAGACGCATGATATTTTACTACGTATGTCGTATGTTACTGTTGCTTTTTTGTGCCAAAAATTGTTTTTAATATTTGGTTTTTCCCAAAATGCCTTTGTAGTTCCTGCACTTGCAGCAGCCTGCTCGAGTGTGCCGTGTGAGCAGAAATTTTTTTGTTGTTGAAAGATATGTTTTTATCGCTTTACCACTTTTAACCAATCCGTTGTGAACATTAATTTTTACGGCGAGATATATGATGCAGTTGTCCAACTGGGTACAAGAGGTAAAATAAGTCAGTCAAGGCTTTGTTATGGTAATGTCAACCTCTCCCTTTCTGTAATCGCGTCCATGTACCATCTCTGAAACGAATTGTGAAAGGTCTGTTTAGTAAGTTATGTGCAACCACCTGCTTCCTCAACATTTGTACGTTTGGCAGTTCAATGTAACTTATTTTTTATTCCTAGAGAACCCTCAGATGTGAATGTACCTTCTTTCGTAAACCCTTCAGCTTATTTTTCTCAACAATTGTGACTGTTCTGACTGTATAAGCGAGCTTAGAGTTTAGCTGAGGAACCGACAATATAAATTTATATCTTTTACAAATACAAAAGACGCCCCTCGACCTTGTTTGTCTGGATTTGTTAAAAGTGTGCACTAGTATAGACCAGCGCGGTTTCGAAAGTTTTTGATAAGAAAAATTTTGATTTTGAGGTAACTACGGAATGTGCAGTTGACTTCTTTATGTTTGCTTAGACTGGCCGGAGTTTACGTTCGCGACAGCAAACGTTTGTTGAAACATCAAAAACTGAAACAGGAGCTAGAAAACTTGACGCAGAACTACGCCGAAGTGAGTGGCTGGCAATAGTTTGTGATTTATATCTTTGAATTGCTAATTGTACTGCAGATTGTGAAACTTATGTTTCCAGAAAGTAAAAGTACCCTTTACAAAATGTCAAGTAACACAATGGGCGGAGTTTTTTAATGGTTGGAGCGTTTTGCTGTAATGTTAACTGCCCGTGGCTTTTGCTTAAGACGATCTTCTTGGTTATTAATTCACGGTGGATTGTTCAACTACTTGCAGTGTTATTTTCACGCCTCTTGACGCAGAACCCGGAGTCTGTCAATGAAGCCGCTGCTCAAGAAGCAAATGTGCGGCTCGAAAAATGTCGTGAAGATTTGCGGCGTGTAGAAACGCACCAGTTACAACAGGATGCTCGCCTTCAACTGTTGCGAGAAGCCGGGGTGGACGTTGATAATTGGATTGAAAGTGCTCGAGCGCAGGTAGGTTTTATCTTTAATGAGTACCTTTATCTTCTCCTTTGTTGTGTCATATAAGTGAGCATCAAATCATGTGTTTAAATTTACTTACCAAAAATCGTTGCCGTATTTTTCGGACCATAAGGCGCAGTATCAAAAATTCATTGCTAGCTGTTAATTTTCATACATAAGGCGCACCGGATTATAAGGCGCATTAAATGAAGCAAAACCTAGATCAAGTCAAACTGTATTAAAATCTTTGACAGTAACTCCCGAGTACCCGAGTCGCAACTGGTGGTTTAATCGGTCACACATGCCTAATCCGCTAGACGCGAATAGAATAAAATAAAAGTTGTGCGTGTGTTTGATTCGGTGTGCGCCAATGCAATCAGGAGCCTGGTACGATCTCTCCGAACCACATAAGCTGCTCTTTGCAATTGTTGATGGTTTATTACGTAACAGGATGGTCTGTTACAAAAAAATCGTAGCATCATTTACCACGTAAAATTGGTTCCAGATGAGAAAGCACAACTAGATCCATACATGAGACGCACCGCATTGTAAAGCGCACTTCCGATTTTTTAGAAAATTAAAGGTTTTAAGTGCGCGTTATAGTCCGAAAAATAGTACGGTGTATTTCCGAAATACGGTATATTTCTTGATGAAAGCCATCAGTAATTTCATGGTTAGTGTCAAAATGCTGATTTAGTCTTTTGTTCAGCAATATGTTGCGTGTTCGACATCACTTCAAACAATTTTTTTTGTGGAATCAACCTAACGTAGTTTATACGCGATCTAACCGCATTCAAAGAAATTAATTTTTGGAAAAATGCCTTTTGGGTCCATCATTGCCAGATACATTCATGGGTACGTGCAAATCCATCAATTTCGTAATTGTTTTACGTCAGCGGTGGTGGTAGTATAGTTGATGTTCAGGTTCAATCTTAGAGTTGTCCTCAAAAATGTCGGTAGAATGACAGAATCGGTGGTTTCTTGTAATATGACGATGAATAAGCCCTTACCCGTTATGTTAGTTTTGTAGTTAACTGGCAGCACACTACGTGGATACTCACGCAGCATGTTTTAAAGACAACCGAAAATAAAAAAATACTTGTCTTGAGATCGGTTGGCTCTGAGAAAGAAATACTTAAATCAGGCAACGTTTCGATAACCGATTAGGACAAATACTGTGGTCACACAAGTTGTGTTTTTGCTTTAACATTGTATCTGTACCATCGAGACGTTGACAATCCTTTTCGTTTTATCTCCAGCTGGCCTCGAAGCAAAGCATGACGCTTGTATTTGTTTGAACTGTCTCTCCGTCATGTATGATGATGCTGTTAGCCTGTGTTTTTTCTTCATCTGTTGCACTTAATCTTGGAAACAATATAACGCTTTGCTGTGCTTTGAAAGAGCCACACGTGTTAACTAGTCTTTTACCTGAAACACGTAATTATTCTGAAATGCGCGGTGTCTATAATCATTTCATACCAACAGATGTAACTAGACCAGGGGTTCCCAACGTAGCGTACATGTACCCCTAGGGGTACATTTGCCTATCTTAAGGAGTACATTTAACAGTTTTTTTAAGGTGTTTTAGGGACCCGATTCGGGTCCCTAGAATTGAAAATCGGGTGCCTAGAATCAGAGAAATCGGGTCCCTACAGGTCCAATCGGGCATCCAACATTTTCCTTAAAAAGAAACCTGCATTTAAGGTCAGCAATGTAAGAGAAAATTTATTTATAAATTAATTATTTCCAAATACTTACACACATACCAGTGAATATTCTTTCAAAAATCGTTGCTTTTGACGTTCTAGAAATCTAAGAGTTCTATTAAAATTCAGTGGATTTTTGTTATTTTGCTAAGCCTTTTTGTCATAAGAAATTTTAGGGGTACATGCTCATCTGTCGAAATGCTGAAGGAGTACATGGTTAGAGAAAGGTTGGTAACCCCGGAACTAGACCTATGTGTGGTGCAGCTCGAACTGCCCAAGTATTTAATGAGCCCGGCTGCGAATTTCCAAAATATGTTCAAGCTCAAAGCTGTTTTGTTTTAGCCGAAACATTTCGGTCGTTTCTGCTGAGACATTTTGGTCTCACAGTCGTATTAAAACTCGCCATAACAGTGTTTTTAGCCTATATTTTCAAACATTCTGACCGAAATGACTCAAGTTTTTTCGGTCATTTCCAAAACATTTCGGTCTATCAAAAAAAACAGGCTCAAAGATATCTCTGTTTTAGGAGATCTGATTGGCCAGTTCAGTCATGTGACAAAGGTCGTTGACCTTTGCGTCGGCGTAGTTCTTCCATGCAGGCGATGAGTAAGACAGAATGCCTGCGATATTGAACCAAAAGACGCATGCATGGATGGAGCGAAACCGCAAGACGCTTTTGTGGAGCGTTCGTTGCAGAGTTCGGTGAAGCGTTGGTTTACCGAATCTTCGTAACGGAATGAATGCTCAATAATCTGCCGTTTCTATGGAACAGCGTTCGTTATAGAGTTCCGTGGTCACTAACAAAGCACAAACGTGGTAAACCAGAGATAACAACCGCTCTTGTTATTTAAATGCAGGTTAAGTTTGTTCTAGTGCTGTTTATATTCAATCTCATGCGAATTGTACACTTCCAGACAATAAACCAGGTGATGGGAATAAAGATTAAACGACGTCTATGACTGGTTTTGTGAGGAAGTTGCATCTTGTTTAATATAAAGTCAAGCTAGGTGACCAAGATGCGCCAATGAGTACCTCACATTGTCTGCAAAGCAAGTTTAAGAAAGTGAACTAAAGGTCCGCTAAAAATCTTAAGTTGGGTGTATCCATGTTTAGGAGAGAATCAACAAGCCATTTCATTTACTGCTAGTCTTTTTAGTGAAGCCTTTTTGAATCATGTTTGCAATACAGAAATTGTATTTAACTGCCAATATTGCCTATTTGGACTCACTTAGGAAGAAAGATACAGCCTCATAAAACTTGTAGCATAAATTAAATTAAAATTTTGCGCTGCAGGAACACCCGTAGGTAGTGAGAATTCACAAAAAATCGGCACGTGGCCTCAGCTTGCAGATAATTAAAAAAATGGCCGCAACTCTTCACAAAGTTTGCGAATTACTTAAAAAAAGGTACAGAAAGGAAAAATATTGAGCAAGTAATGAAACCTTTTAGAACATTCAAACAAACATTCCAAAAAGTAAAGCCAAACAATTGTTCTCACTTCTCATAAACTGCCAACCCACCTTTGTTAAACAACATGGTGGCAGAAACATAAACTTCAGCCATCTTCTTTTTTGCGTCGTCAAGAAGGAACAACAGGAGGTGAACCAACATGTGCCGTTCACCTTCCTACAGAACGACTGAAAAACCTTGTTGCCAACACTGCAGCAAACCAACCAAATCCCATTAGTTTTGCAAGAAAAATACGTTTGCAAAAGTTTCCGTTGTTGTGTTGTCAGCTTGTTGTTCCACATGCTGCTTTCCAGACAAGTAGTTTTAGCAAGGCGATGCCATGTGCCGATTTTTTGCGAAGAGTTCTGTAAGCTGATGCCACGTACCAAGTTTTTGTCCAGCGTTGCGGGTCTTTTTTTAATGTTCTGTAATCTGATACAACGTTTCGACTTTTTTGTGAATACTTACTACCTGCGGGGTGCTTTTATAGTGCACAATCACGGCCTACTTAAGATATCTTAAATAGGCCGTGGCACAATGTAAACACAGCAAACTATAAGTTTAATTTATGCTACAAGTTTTATTAGGCTGTATCTTTTTTCCTAAGTACGTCGAAATAGGCAATATTGGCAGTTCAACACAATTTCTGTAATGCAAACATGATTCAAAAAGGCTTCACCAAAAAGAGTAGCAGTAAACAAAATAGCTTGTTGATTCTCTCCAAAACATCGGTGCACTCAACTTAAGATTTTCAGTGGATCTGTAGGTAAATAACAAGAGCAGCTGTTATTTCTGGTTTGTCTACCGCGTTTGTGTTTTGTTAGTTGCCACGGAACTTTACAACGAACGCTGTTCCATAGAAACGGCAGATTATTGAGCATTCATTCCGTTACGAAGATTCGGTAAACCAACGCTTCACCAAACTCTGCAACAACGCTCCACCAAAGCGTCTTGCAGTTCCGATCCATACATGCGTCCTTTGGTTCAATATCGCAGGCATTCTGGCTTACTCATCGCCTGCATGGAAGAACTACGCCGACGTAAGGTCAACGACCTTTGTCACATGACTCAGATATCGCCCAATCAGATATCGTAAAACAGATATATCTTTGAGCATGTCGGCTATGCTCGAAAAATGGAATCGTGGCAGTTCTCGTGTTGAAAACCGTTTTGGCAAACTTTCGACGACGATAACGCTCGGGGCATTTCGCAGTTTTGTTGCACGGCAAAAAAATTCCTGCCATCACGTTCGGGCTGTTGCCATGACGATCTGACAAGCGTTCCGTCAGTGGAAGTTGCAGTGAAGGTAGAATCGAGACGTAGTTGCTGCGTATAGTGGTGGGATGCATTTGGGGCGAGCAATTAACATGATGAACGTTTGTAGGTATTTTAACTCAAAACTCAACGAGATGTATCGATTATGTAAGAGTTTGCGAACAACGCCATTGTGAATTCGACGCAGTAGACACGACGTTTTGTCTGGAAAACATCACAGCGCTACTGCGATAAACAGTCATGGCATCCGTTTCTTCACTTTGTAAAAACCAGCAGAGAATATTGCTTTGAAGTTAAATTGCGTCTCGCCGCTTGCCTGCGTTACCTAGACAAGCGCTACACTCCGTGGCTTCTCGAATACCGTCTAATCGGATCCATTGCATTTAATGCTCAAATCACATTTCCACTGCTTTTTGTGGATGCAGCAACCGACTTGTGACGTGGCAGCCAATTAATTGTCTGCGCATACAGTCAAAGAACTTTCCACATCGCAAAGTCGATTATGGGATTCTTTGAGCTAAGTGGATCGCCGTTCAAAAACGCCACAATGCTTCCTGCGGCGCAGCAGTGGCTGATTCCATCAGACCTGGCGGTTTGCAGTCTCAGAACCATTATCAAATTTTCAAGTGTTGTGCACGGAGACTGTTTAGCGTAAAAACTACCATATTTTGATGTTATTCCGGGCACTAGGTAAGTGTGTCTTGCCGCACAACCATGATCAACCACAAACATCATTACTTTCCTTCCCATAAAAATTCTTGCCGCATTGCTGGCAGACTTCGGTATCGTTTCACCATGCTTTACTGCTGATAGGTTGTTATCCGATAACACTGTCTTTATTTTGCTGACGAAGCGGGGAAAAACGAGTTTATTGATGCGTGGAAATTCACGTCGATCTTCCACAAACGTAGCATTGTTAAACTCGTGAGCGTAATTCAACTTGATTCAAGTCAACGCGACGCACACGTGCTTAGCAAAATCGCTGATGAACGAAATTCTAGGCACCGGCCGTTATTCGCTTTGCTTATCAACGAAGCTCCTTGCTGCATTGTCCGTAACTGTTTAATGGCTCATTGAACCTGAAGTATTTCTGGAAGTTACTGTTGAGCTGAAGTACTCTGAGTTTGAAAAGTACTGGCAATCTGTTCGCTTTGCGCAGGCCGCCAAGGAAGGCAACCATTCCGTGTCACACGCAAGTCACGTTCGCAAAGCGTCTCAGCACAATCATTCCCACCATCACTTACACAGTGAGAGCGCTAACGCTTTGTCATCGTTTTGCGATGAGGACTGCAGTTACTCCGATGAGGATTTCGGGGATGATGAGACGTTTGAAGAGACGGATGGTTTGAGTTACGATCGCGATAATTTGTCGTTGCCATCAAGCGAGCACAGCCGAGTTTATCCAGTCTCCTGCACTGTTCGTTACGCGTACCAGGTTTGTTTCTTGACTACTGTTTGTTCTGATTCATTGCATCAATTTAGTCAATTCACGTAGATCACGTAATTTGGCGAAAGTCACTCAGCATTTTTCCTCCTCGCATTACCGTGCACTGGAACGAACCCTGCGCAGTTTGCCCCGGTGCTACTTTGTGCTTTTAACCATTCGAACACATTGCATCGGCAGGCCGCACGAGACGATGAACTGACCATCCATGTCGGCGATCAGATCGAAGCCGTAGATGACGGCGACCTTGACCAGTGGGTGAGAGCCCGAGACAGCAGAGGAAAAATCGGTTACGTTCCTGAAAATTACTTGGAGTTTCCTGCGGCCAGCAATAACACTCCCACCCACCATATGTACTCGCTCCCACCAGGAGAAGACTATTCCAATACTTTAGAAAAGGAATCTTCAACTTCTTCAACGTCCGGAACTTCATCCCTCACATCAAGCTCCGCAACCGACAGGGAAGTGGACAAGATCAACGCAGCAGCTGACGCCGCTAAAACCCGCAGTGAGTTCTGAAGTTCGGTTTTATTGCTGCTTCGGTTGTTGAAGAATTGTCAATGGATACAGTTGATTGCTTGGGTTTTTTTATCGGGCGAAATTCAGGTTGATTTACAACAAGTATTTTGTCCCTTTCATGCGTCTTGATTCTCGTGAGACCGAATAAAAATTTTCTTTCTGGATTGTGTTTCCCATTTTCTTGTAGTAAAGAGATTAATGGCCACGTGAAAACTTTGATCACGATCTAAAGCCTTTTGTTTGCATTTTTTTGGCAACTCTGTCGACGTTAAAGTAACAGTATTACGATGCTGCTGCAGTTTGTTCTTTTTGGGATGAAAGTTGAACAATGTTTTCTGCGGGAAATATCCGTAGCTTGATGACAGAAACCGGTCAGAGTAGTTTCCAATTAGTTGATTATTTTCCAACTGCCAATGAGCCATTGTAAGACGATCGATTTATGATGATCGCTGAGCTGGCAAACTTTGTTGCGCTGCAACGTAAATGCATAAAGCTTTCGGGAAGTGTGACGCTTCCAGACAAGCACAGCGTCTTTGAGAAAGACCTGGGCACTGCGTTAGAATTGGTGGTTTTCACAGCTTTCGACAGGTGAATACGCATTGAAGTTAATGGCGCATCTAGCCTAGCGAAAGGGTTCTACCGTGGAAGGGCAGCTTTTGATAATACTTTTCAGAATAAAACTAGATTTTCTACCGGTTCCTTAAGACCCAATCAAACTTTGCTAGTAGCCTAGCGCAGTGGTTCTCAAATGGGAGTACGCGTGGCCATTGGGTGCGTGAAGGTGCTCTAGGGGCTGCACGAATTGTTGAAGTGTCTTCTTAATCAAATTTTAACGGAAAAGTGCAATAATTACAGGCACCGGATTTATTCGAGTACAAGTCGCATTTTTTTTAATTCACCCAAAAAAATTCTAAAGATACTTAAAATTAACCCAAAAAGTCAGGTGCGACTTACACAAGAGATGCGCATGTACGCTGCTGCTGTGCGCGTGTTATCTAGACGGGGCTTTGCACCTTCACGTGTGTGCATGCATGCGATGACAATCGCAGGAAAAACGCAAAGGCGAACCAGACGGGGATAAACTATTTGGGGACAGTGAATGCAGTGACTTTGATGGCTTTTGAGTTTTTGATTTCGATAAGTAAATGTTGTTTAAAAAAATTAGTACCGTTTGATCAGGTCAAATATGGAGGTGCGACTTACACACGCATGCGACTTATACTCGAATAAATACGGTACATTTCTAATTATTGTGCTCATGTATGTTTTCAGTCAAGGAGTACGTGGTAGACAAAAACATTGCCCCAAGGGTACATCGCTAAAAAGGGTTAAGAACCATTGGCCTGGCGCAGTGGCTATTTAAATGCAACGTCGAAGCACAAGGAAAGATTTCGAAGTTATCGCTTGTTTTTGGCCAAAGCGTATTTGTTACATCATAATCGCTCTTTGTTCCTGCGAACATGCTGGAAAGGTAGGTTGTTTATCGAATAAGCAGCAAACGTCAACCGTACAGCAACGAGAACTCTGTTTGTCCAAACGTAAATACACTTCACAAAATTGATGCTGACAGTCACCTGCACAACTGCGTTTGTGGAGTGCTCTCTGCCGAGGTTGAGGTTATTAACAACACTTGTGAAAGCACTGCGGAGAAGAGCGGTTGAGTGCAGTTGCTCTAATGTTTGTGCATGGTGATGTAAAAGTGAGTTACGAGAAAGTAGCATAAGGCGTCTTGCGTTATTTGGCGTGATACTGCAGAAGACCTAAACTGCAAAACAAAACGATCGCGATTTGAGACTTTGCCCTCACGCCATGCAGTGAAATATTGCAAAATAGGTCCGCGTGTCTTGCAGTGCCAGTGTAGCACTTTCCGAAATACGTTCGTCCATCGCATATATCAGTGTACATTGTTCATCAACGTAGATTGGTTCAGGTTATTGCTTAGGCACTAATTCGAAGGACAGCGATGTGGTTGTTTCGTAATAATCCTGTGCAACGTTAGAAGGGAAATGCTGTTGCACGTTCCAAACCACATGTATAAGAGACCTGCAATGGCAGCGTTCTATGTTTGATCGGCGCTACGGCACAAGGTGGCCTGTCATGACAGCGAAACAGACTGTCTGAATGCGCCCCTGACCGAAGATGAACCTTGCTGCTTTGTAAAGTGAATCAACAGGTTGAAGATGATATTCTTGCAGATGATATACACTTCGTAACTTAACTTTATTTGAATTTCAGAATACTGCACTAGATTCCTACTTCCGTCGTGATATTTCAATAGAGCTAATCTCTATACTTCTTTCTAATCTGGCAATTTGTTGTTTTTCTGTCCAGTTTGTTTGGCCAAAGCCATTTACGAGTACGAAGCAGCGAACGATGAAGAGCTTTCTATTCCTGAGAACGCGATAATAAACGTTCTATCTAAAAACGACAACGGAGTAGACGACGGATGGTGGAAAGGGGAATTGAATGGTCGAATCGGTGTCTTTCCGGGAATTGTTGTGGAAGAAATAGTTGATGCCGGGGAGGATGGATCGTCGTTGAGCGCTCGCGAAAGAAGCTCATCGGTAAGTCGGAATTACTGATAAATTTTTAACGAAAAGGCAATTTCGCAGTTGTGCAACTGCCGGACAGGAAAGTTAGAAACTAGCGCAGAGAACAATTAAAACCTCTGGGTTTGCTGTAAGCTTTCGAGGAATCAGCCATCTGGACTCTGCTTTCATGACTTTGCGATGATTCAGACTTGCACATGTCTGTTTTGAAGTAACTAGTCTCCACAAAGGTGCGTAGAACCTGTGCACTCAGCGTATATTTTGGTCTTTGTTGCGCTGGAAACCTTGCTGCTGGTTTTGGGAAGAAAAACTGGTGACATTTTCGTGATGGCTGAAGTAACGTTCAGTGCGTGCTCAGAAACGCTCGAGCCTAAGTGCAAATTTTCTGTGGCGTGCCAAGTTTCGTACGCTCTGTTGACCCCTTAAGAAGTTAGTCGCACTTAAAGAGAGGCACCGACCTTTGTGCCTTTCAAACGTTAATTCTTGAGTTAACACGATCCCCATCTATTCTTCACTGGCCCGGTGTGCTGCAGGCGCTCCCCAAATTTTGGCGGAAGTGCATCTGACGTCATGTTTCCTTTGCCGGTTGATCGCGTGGGTCATGGTGCAATGATATACGCGCAATAACGCAATCGAATTCATACTACCACTTCCACCTTTCAATTATGGGTGAGTGGTGTCGCCTTATAACGAACAGTCAACATCTATGGGAAGGCCGATTATCCTGAACATCAAGGAAACGTGATGGTTGGCTTGATTCGTAATCACACAATCGACCTTACCCTCGCATTCAGGGGGTGTGGAGCTTTGCGAATAGTATAAGAATGAGGTGGTAACGGACTGTAAATAGAACGCAACAAATAGCATCGGAACGGCAGTTCTTGTTTTCTCTACTGCAACCGAAGTTCATGTTGATATGTTGTGTGTGGTTAAAGGCTGTTGCTTGAAAAATATTAACTTCAAATTATTTCCATACCATCAAAGCTACTTGTGTTCTTTTATCTTTCGAGAAACTGCTTCTTCGTTGAAACTTTTAACTTCCCGACCATGTAAAAGCAGCTAGTAGCTTTTTTGCGAACTTCTGTGTAGTTTCATCCATTTGGAAACTCTTTAGTTGCCTTTATCCAGTAACGATTAAAGTTCCTAATCACGCACTTTTTTCGCTAAAGGTTTAAAATCCAGTGCCTGTTATTGTTGCCACATGTGCTCTTGTAAAATCTTGTAAGACATAAGTCCTTTTATGTGGATCAAATCAGTAGCAACATTTTTAAATTACCATTTCGTTATAATTTCGCCAATAATATTTCGCTATTTTACGCGCCATTTTATTTTTAGTGAATGTCGCACGCGTACATGTCCAACTTCAGTTTAAGGCAGACAGATGAGGTGAAGCGTGCATTGTAGTAAATTGGTCAAAATTTTGTCGTTTTACTTAATCTTAACTTTGTAAACTGCTGTTGAAGTTAAGGCGTAAATGGCATCTTCGTCATAACTTCTTTCCAACCAGTGTTCCCTCTAAGAAAATTTTGCACTGAGCAAAAGTGTGTTGTAGTGGGCATGCAGTTGCGCAAACATGTAGACACACAACCAATGAAGCGTTTCAATCGGTAAAAGGGCTATGCAATATAAATATGATATTAAATTTAGAATGTTGCAAGTGCGCGAGAATGAGATTTAACTGTGCAAATGGTCTGGTGGCACTGCGCAGTTTCTTGACAGGGAATACTGCTTCCAGCCTTCAAGGTTTTTGCGCGCGGGAAAAATGCAAACGCAGTTTTCAGGGTTCAGCAAGTTGAGCGTTTGCTGCGGGTCACTTCAAGTATAAAAACTACTGCAGAGCCTTCTGTACAAGCTTCACCTTCGTGCACGTGTGTACCTTAAATGTAACGTTGCTTCACACCATGTTGCGGATCGTCCCAGCAAATGTATTTGATAAAAACCTCTGAAAAAAACCGAAATGCGAAGTATTTTCAGCTTGGGCGAAAACTGTCCCCAGTGATGATTCGACCACATCGGTGTATGGTTGAAAATCACGTTGGAAATGACGCACTTAATTTATGGCGACGTTGTGCAGGTTTCTCCGCTCATGGATGGTCCGCCAAGTTTCCGACCACCCCCTCCCACTGAATGTCCCCCTCCGCCACCACCGACACTTCCTGACCGTAATCCTTCGCCGGATTCCGGATTGGTGAGCGAGGTTGCTCTGACGTCAGCTCGCACTGGTCGAACAAGTTCTGTCCGTCCTGTTTATTCGCAAATACAACGCCCGGTAAGTCTCGTGTGTCAACCACTTGCGAGGTTCAAGCGCATCGTGTGCGCCTCGATGTTTTACACGAGTCGCGTTCTGCGTTGTCTTCTGCCATCTGGCCTCAACCACCGCTTTGATTTCAGTTCCGCGCTGCCCCCCCGCCACCGAACAAACCGGTGGCTCGTTCTCGAGCAACCAGCTGATCAGCGGGAAGTTTGGATCGAAGCTTTGTGGTCGCTGACCACGAACGATCCTGAGGTTCTGACGTTATCCTGGTTGTGGTTGTCCTGGGGTCATGAGTTGTTCGATGCTGGAGTGTGATGCGGCGATGAACGGACTGAAGGACTTCTGCTGCAGGCAGAAATCTTGGCCACCTGCCAAAGATCATTAAACTTTCTGCGTAATCTGCAGTTGATGGTACATGCACTTTTTCCCATTTGGCCTGTATTTATATTTGCTAAGCAGATGGCAGTATCCGCTTACATGTGAAGACGACCCAGTTGTACGAAGAATGTATGGGTTGAATATACCGCACCGCTGGTAAGGCCTTGGTTTTGTTTGACTTTTTTTCATATGCAAGGATCGTAACCCGATAGAAATTTCTAAGCCAGTACGTTGACTCGAGTAACAGTCTGGAGCTTCAGCAGGTCTGAAGTTTGCTGATAATGTTGCCACGTAGAGTTCATGTCGTTTCGGTTGCAGTAAATATTGCTTCTTTTGCACTTCGATTTATTTGTCGTGTGTCGTGTATAAAGTGCGAAATATACTGCGCCACTTCTCAATGATAATTATTTGTACGCAATTTCAGAATAGCGTAATGGGAAAGGATTAGGCGCGCGATGATTGCCACTTTGGAAAGCAAACTTGTTTCGTCAGAACTGCGTTTACAGACCCAAGAACTTTCGTCCAACTTGCGCGTTACGCTTTTTTGTTGAAGACTTTTTATGCATCATCTACTGTAATATCGCGCGCGGATTTGATTTAATGGTAAACGTGGTTTAGCGCCCCATACGCGCAGCCAGGAGGGCCACACGAATTTCTGGCAGCATGTCTTGTCGTTTTCTGCTTCCAGCATCTGTGACCCAAACCAAATACTGTTGCCCGCTTAAAGTCAATATTTGGCCCTTCCCAAAATGTTGGCATGGCGATGCCACTGTAGCGTCCCATACAACACATTTGATGGGAATTTCAGGTGGTAAAATTTAGTAAGCAGGGTTTTTTTAAGGAAAATCTTAGGTACCTGGTATGGACCTGTAGGGACGCAATTTTCTCTCTAGGGACCCAATAATAATTTTCTGTGATTCTAGGGACCCGAATCGGGTCCCTAAAACACCTTAAAAAATCCTGTACTAAGGTGATGGAGCGGCGTAAGCTCCCTGGAAGAGTACNGGAACCGCCTCAAGTGAAAGGTTGGGTGGTCGATCCGCGGCCACTGTGTGAATCGCGGTAACGCTCCGTGGGCAAGAGCGCTCACCTCAACCCCCCGGTAAGAAGCAAACATTAAGACTTCGGCCTGCTACCAATTGCCGTCGCGAAATGTAATTTTAAGAAGTATTGTTTCGAGAGATCACATGCAAAACAGGATTTTTCGAATTCGGTCATTTCGATTAAATTCGCGCAGCGTATGAAGTTAGGAACCATTTCAATTTGCGAAAAAAGTTTGAATTTCTTACGTATGTTAAATTGGATGGTAGCTTTTAATGGGATGGCGCCACGATAGTTGTGTATAGTGGTGTGCTTTAAGGGGAGGCGAGCGAGGTACTTGCCTCGGGGCCCCCCTTGAGGTGTTACGCACGTAAATTTTCCGTTTTTTTTGCTGAAAAACTTATAAATCACTCATAAAATGAACTACCAAGCAAATCACAAGTACTCTGCTTTCAAAGGGCCCCTACAGAAACTGAATGTGCAGGTACTTTGCTTTCAAACGGGCCCCAACAGCAACTGCTATTTGAAGGCAATCTGCTTTCAAAGGGGACCCTAACAGCCACTGAAATGTGCAAGTACTCTGTTTTTAAATTTCACTGAAGGAGCCCCTGAAAGAAACTGTAATATGTAAGTACTCTGCTTCCAAAGGTGCCCCCAACAGCCACTGAAATATGTAAGTACTCTGCTTTTAAACTTCATTGAAGGAGCCCCTAAAAATTATAATGTCTAAGTACTCTGCTTTCAAAGGTGCCCTCAACAGCAACTGTAATGTGTAAGCACCTTGCTTTCACAGGGGCTCCAACAGCAATTGTAATGTGCAAGTACAGTACTATGCTTTCAAAGGGGACCCAAACAGCAACTTCAATGTGTAAGTTGTCCTTTCAAAGGGGCCCCCAGCCCCCCAAGTGCAACTGCAATGTGTAAGTGCCTTCCTTTAAAAGGGACCCCACCACCATCTCCAATGAGCAAATACAAAAAGCTTCAAAACAACTTCTATACCTAAAAAAATTGTAGGTTAAAATTTCTTCCAAAAAGTACCTATCAAATAAGAGCAAATGCTTATACCAAATTATAACTTTATAGCAAATGCTAATTTTTGATACCAAATGATGATTTTTAGAGATTGAAGTATTTGGTGCAGAACCGTCGCCAGAAAGTTTTCAATGGGGGGGGCTTTGCGNTTGTGTGGGGGGANTTGAGATTCTAAATTTTGACAAAAACACCACTGATTTATAGTGTTTCATGTTTCAATTTGGAGGGGCTTGGAAAGTTGTTTGGAGGTCTAAGCCCACCAAAACCCGCCCGTGGCAACGCGACTGATTTGTGTATTGATAATTTTATGAAAACGACACAGTCGAACAGAAAGTAGTCTTTTTATGACTCTGAGTTGAAAAGGTTAGACCAATTTCTTGTGATGTTGTGCCTTGGTGAACATCAGAAAATAAAACAACATGCAATTGTTATAGTGGGAGCTCACTATGTCTTTTAATTTATACATTTTCTTCTTAGTTTACAAAGTAATTATTGCTGTTGTGTTGCGAAAACTGTTAACAAGCAAGGCTACATTCATGCTTCTTATCAGGTAGCAGAAATGGCATTTTTTGAGTATTATGAGTACCTATTTTTTCTAGACATATTTCAGGTATTTTTGGTGGTTTGAATTTAGCGTATGCTTGAAGTCACAGGTTATTTTGAGCTCGACTAGTAAATGGTTGGTTTAAGGTAGACTTGGTAGGTGATGTTGAAGTTGTTTTTCCAGCTCTTAGCCAGTACAACTTGAACCGCTTTTTTTTAGCACAGATTTAATCAATTGTGTAGGCTACTTGCTGCAGGAGAAACGTTTGCAATAAGGTATATGATAAATTATTTCCTCCTTTTGCACATTTTTCAAACAACTAGTGTCAATGCAAGATGAGGGCAGCCTTGACTCCTCAAGCCTCAAAGCTTTCCAAAACAAGTCTCAGGTTGGTAGCTTTTGTATGCAGGGCCGGCCTTAAGCCAATGCAACCGATGCAGCTGCACTGGGCCCCGCGCCATGGTGTTTAGGTAGATTGTTCATTTTTTCCAGATACCCCTTGCGCTCGAGAATTCAGTAGAAACGGCTTATAAATATCATTATTAACAAACAACGCTCTCGTTAGAGCTAGCGATGAATTTGCTCTGTTATCGAATGTTAACAAATGTGCTCAGTTCTCGTGTTAAGGCTTTGTATCTGCGAGTGCGCTCTACCATGGTCATATAGCACGGTTGCCTGAACACGATGACGACATAAAACCACTGCTCAGAGGGGCCCCGCGCCTAGGTCTTGCATTGGGGCCCGCACCTGCTAGGGCCGTCCCTGTTTGTATGCTATCCTCTTGTAGTTAAAAGGACTAAATTTAAAACAAACTTAGTGTTTTAAATCTTCTTGGTTGTTGTTTTTAGTTTCATGTATTCCCATAAAGACATGAATGTGAACAAATTCAGGATACCAACCACAAGCCTTTTTTCAAAGGGGGAAAGTGTGAAACTTTCAAAGGGGAATACTTTGTAGTTTATTGATGGCGGATGCAGAGAAATGGGCCGCTAAAATAAAGAAGTGGGGGCGATGCCAACTTGCTATTGCCTAATTTTTATGTGTTGCCAGCCGTGTCTTCTCAACTTTCATTGTTTTCAAACTTGTGTATTATAAACACCGTTTTGCATTTTCTCCTTCTGCTATGTCAGTAATGCCATAGTCTCAGGAACGTATCCTTGGGTGGCCGTATCTTAGGCTTGATCAAAAGTGATTATCATGGTTGGCTGAGCATGATGATGTCATCAGAGGGCCCCCTTTTTAATCTTGCCTCGGCCCTCCCCCAGTGGCGTAGCCAGCCCAAAAATTTGGATGGGACCAAACATTTTTTGGGGGGGCCAAAATGTTTGATTTTGGACGAATAACACTATTTTGTCTGGAAAAACGCTTCTCAAAGCACACAATGACTATATTTTCTAAAAATTTGGGGGGACATGGCCCCTTTGGCTCCCTCTGGCTACACCTATGGCTCTCCCCAACCCTAAACCCGCTACTGGTTGTGTATTAGCACAGACCTGCATTGTGTGTCACAAAATTAAACAGGTTGAGGACGAGACCTACGATCGTTCTACTACAAAGTGATTTGCAGTCGTCGTGATGACTCACGCATGGCAACGGAAATTGATAGAATGCCCGGTGGATACACGATTTGCAATGTTTGCATTGCGATTGGAGATCAAAAATACCTAATTTGCAGTAACTCAATGATAGTGACAAAATACCTCATTAAGGAACTGCTTGAGTGGTAGCAACAATACAGATGCACTTGGTTAATGCCACGAACAAGGAAAAGAAGAATACCAACAGTTTCTCCAGGATCTGAATAACACGTCTCTTATATTGAGCTGTAAAACGTGGTGTGTTATTTAAATCTAGAAGACTTTATGACCAGATTTATATTGCACTGTACTTAAAAATTTTCGTGCCTGAGTTTGAACGTGTTTTCGGTAATGAAAATTGCGAAGTTTTAATTTGTCTTACATTATGCGCCTGAACATCTATGATGAGCGTAAAATAATCTTTTACTGTAGGTGGTAGTTGTGGTTGAAATAATTTGTACTTGACCTTTGTTACTTCAAGACAGCAGGCATCTCTTAGTTGTACCAAATTTCAGCGTTTTTAAATGCTGGTGACTTTCGAAGCCTCCGTTCCAGAAATGTTCACTCAAACATCTCATCCCGCGATTTGAAACTGCTGACAGTGGCTGTAGATGACATGAAACTGCTCTTCCACAGGCAGTAACCCCGTTTCACACTTGTAAATTTTAACGAATATATTATGCGAAGTGCTTGGTTAGTCACACGATGATTTGTACATTACAACCTTTACAGTCCTCTTTCCACTTTAGTTTCTCGTCTACAGTTTCACCAAGGTGCTTGTAACTCAACATTGTTTAAAAGATTGCAGTTTATAGGCCTATTTACTTTGAAGGAGTCTCTGTTAATANGTATATTTGCGAATAACATAAATTTTGTTTTAAAAGAATTTGGTGAGAGCTTGTTTTCATTTGCCAATCAATTACTTTAGCAATTTCACGGGTAAATGAATTTTATACTTTTTTCCAAAGTACTGGCCCCTTACTGATATTGCATCATAAGCAAAAAATAGTTTTCATGACCAGTGGCGTATTTAGGGTATGGTAGGCATGGCACGTGCCATGGGCGCCACTTTGACGGGGACGCAAAAATTGCTTGACAATAATTAAAATCTTCATATACAGTTTCTTGAACCTCTATTCCCCCCCGCATTCATTAAATGCAAAGCTGCATCAACACAGCGGGTAAGAAGTCGGGTGTGTTGTGCTAGCACCACCAAGCATTATGACAAAACAGTGGATCGTGACATTGGAATTGGATGAGTGATTTATGAAAAGCAGGAAAAACAAAAGGCTCAAGTTGAAACTCGGGGTCTTCGCAAATGGTTATCAATGAATGAGAATTTAATAAGATGTTCAAGCATATGCAAGATATTTATTGAAGCAGTCTGTTTCAATCCAGATCTTTTCGAGGCACAAATACTTAGATTACTAGGGACGTACCTTAGACCAGGACAAGGGTGCAGTGGGGCCAGTGGCGTAACTATTGGTTTCATCCAGGAGAAACTTTGCTGAAGGGGACCCACTGGAGAAGGCCAATAAAAATTGGGTGACACTTTTTTATTTGCCACCTAAAAGGGACCGGCCACCTTATTTTCGGGCACCTCGCTTCACCAAAAAATCTTAAAAACGTAATTTGCTATAGAAGTGAGTTGAAGAGAAACACATTACATTTAGAAAATTTTCAAGTCTATTGTCTCATCGCATGTGTATGCCATTCCCTTGGATAAACCTTCTGAAAAGTAGTCTATTTCTTTGCCTACGTTGGACTATATATGTAGGCATATTTGATTTGCCATGAAAACAGTTGCTATGCTTGAAATCAATTTGAGACGCGTTTTTCTAAACAAGCAAGCTAACTTGGTGTAGACTACGACCCTGAAATGGCTTCTTTTTGTTGATTTTATATAGTTAGGAAAAGTTTAGAAACATGTGTTTCCATCACTTTTCCTGATTTCCAGAGACAAGTGGAATGGTGCCAGAGTTGTTTTACAACAATGTCCCTGAAAGCTTATATATAGAAAATTGGGGTGATATGCCCAGGGTTACCTGATGTGCAACAAATTTTGTGCACCTTAATACCTTAACATTTCAATGTGCTTTTAGGTGCAAAACGTGTTTTTCCAATTATGACCACCGAAACCTAATATGTTAAGAGTCTTCCTACACCATGACTTGATATGAAGAAACAACGGATCTAAAACGCGCATGACGTTTTCTACGCACAAACAAAAATTCCCCTCTAAAATTCCCTTTTTGGGGTACAGTGCATAAAATTTGTATGCTATGTATGTTTCGCTGCGTACATACGGTTTTGTTGTGTAAGTGATTAAAAATGGACGTAGGGAAGTCAAAATTAGTTTGGTCTGGAAATAATGGACGTTACATGTTCCAGGAAAACGTAATAAAATTTTGGGTTGCATTACACCCATGGTATCCCGACTCGTATAGCGTTTTAAGGCTTCCTGAGCTAAGGTGGTAAGAACTGCGAAAAAAGCAACTGATCTGACAAAATGTTGAAGCAACAGCAAACATTTTTTGTTAAAATTCGTCTTTCGAAGGGAACACGACAAAATATGACAAAGGGGAACAATTTTTAAACACCCACTGAAACCTGTCGTAAAGCAATGGAAAACCACAAACTTGAACCACTTGCAGGTCTATGCAGGACCACCTACCGGAAATTCTGGCAAAATACCAGAAAAGGGAAGAANAAAGCCATGATCCNATCTACTGTGGGGCCGCAACCGGAAATGAATATGCTGCAGCAACGTGGAAAAGCACTTTGGACAAGCCCCTAGCCAGGTTTTAAGATCTGGAGGGCAAAATACATTTTTAGGGGATAAATAATTTTGTTTTTTTTGTATGTTTTAATAAAAAATGTTTGTTTACTACTCCACTGCAGTTAAAAAGACACATTTCGCGCCTGTTGCATGCCAGTGTATGCTTTCCAATTGTGATGAAAGCATTTGCAATCTGGTATTAAAACAACTCCTCGTTGCCTCCCTGCAGGATTGCCTATCGGATTTTGCATTACAACCCCAGGAAATAGCCTAAGTGTTCGCGCACATCAAGTTACTTTTTCGACAGGACATTTGATGCCTTCTTAGTTGGAACAAATGTGCATGCTTTATTGCAACAAATTTGCAGTTTTCGTTCCTCTGCAATATTGACTACTTCTACCAACAATTGGTACCCTGTGATGTGATTACTCTTTCTTTTCGTTTCTGTACCCTTTGTTTTCTTTTAAGTAATGTAATTTGGATCTTGTGTCTTTAAACAAAAATGTAGAATAAAGTAAAAGACTGTGCACAAAAGAACGTTTTTATTCTGGCTATTTGAAATATCAAATAATTTGGCTGATATACTTTGCAGTGGCGGATCCAGGGGGGCAATTTGGGGCAACTGCCCCCCCAAACCTCTGTGGCGCCCCCTTGAGTGGCACCCCTTTGCCATAAATGCGCCCCTTTTTGGTGGCCATGTAAGTAGAAACAGATTTTAAAATACTCTAAAATAAACAATGCTTTTTGCTTAGTTCAAAGTCAGGGTTTACGTGCCGGACTTTACCCAGCCTTTTATCGAATAGCGTGAACGGTGCTATTGTTTCGTAATAGTTTCACTGTTTCGTTTTTTTTTNTCGCGTTAGAACTGCCCAGCCTTCACAAGCGCAGTCGCAGTTCTTGACTTGCTGCTCTGCTGTATGAAAATGGTTTGCTTTTTACAAGTTTATTCTTTAATGCCTGATGACCCCGAAAAGAAAAGGAAAGGCAGAAGAAAATAGGAATGCAATGTGGAAAACTTATTACTGACTCAAGATTTTACAAGCCTCCAAAATGAAAACGAAAATACAGTTTTAGGGCTATTGCCAGTGCAGTTCGTGAGTCCGCAGTTGGTCTGCATCGTAGTTTTGCAACATAAAAGTGAGAGTGGATGGGTTTCTTGACGGAACTGATCTCCAGATTGACAGGGGCGTAACAAGGTTAGATGGTGCCCCGGGGCAAGAAGCAAGTTCGGCGCCCACATTTTCGAACCTGAGGTCTTCCGGAAGCAAATGTACTGCATTGAAGAATGTACGTGTGACATTGTTGGGATTTCTTGGCGTCCCCGCAATCATTCGGCTCCCCCGCAGTATTTCAGCGCCCTCAGAGTGATTCGGCGCCCGGGTAATTGCGCCCCCTTACCCCTTCGTTACGTCCCTGCTGATTGAACCATAATGCAGCGTGTAAAAAGCTACAGATGTTTACGTTAGCAAAAACCTTGCCGCTATTTGACAAAAATGCATAATACGCGCTCGATTAGCTCAAAAAATTATGACCTACGTAACTATGCAAATGTGCAACTCCTCACTTCATATACATGGACAACGCAGAGGAGTACTGGATTACTGCTAGCGGCATAACGAGGTTAAATGGCGCCCGGGGCAAGAAGCAAGTTTGGCGCCCCTGTGTTCGAACCTGAGGTCTTCCTGAAGCAAATGTACTGCACTGAAGTTCTTGTGACATTGTTAGGACTTTTCGGCGCCCTCATAGTGATTTGGCGCCCGGGGAATCGTGCCCCTTGCCCCCGTCGTTACGCCCCTGGTTGTGGTTACTGCGCGCAGCGACGCGCCTCAACAAATCATGGTACACAGCTCTAGCCAGAGGCATACGGGAACCTTGGGCTTTAGGTGGGGCAAAATTTTCAATTCGCCCGAATTTTTGCGCCACTTTGAGGGAACAGGAATAGGAGAATTTTGCAAGGCGATGGTTCTGTTTCAGAAACTTGCCCAAAAATATCGGGAACTTTTTCCTGAATTTTTTAAATCTTGTCCGAACCTCCCCCTCACTTCGTACGCCTATAGCTTTAACACAGAAACTTTTACTAGCTATCTACAGCTTAGTGGATTGAATAATTGGTTTTACGTGGTCATAACAATTTTTGCTCAACACTTGAATATTTGCAGTCCAATATTGATGGAATGACGGCGCCTTTTGCCCCCACCTGGCGACGCGTCAGCCCACAGTTACTGGTGACTGTGTGGTTTTGAACCTTTTGTTGCAATTGCAAACCCGTAGACAACTCACGCTGGCCATGAAAAGACAATTTTGGCATGGTTAGCGAAATCTGCAACCGACAGAAAAATGCTTAGCTTAGTGGTTGTTTGATCATTCCGCTTGCATCACATAAATTTGAGCAAAAAAGCAATCTTCTGGTGAAATCTTTAACTTTTTTACTGGTGACCGTGGTTTTGGCGAAGGTTCGGGGTTTTAAATTGGTGATAGGCTGATTCTCGTCTGTGATTTATGGCATGGCTGGATAGAAGCAGATCCATTGCCAGATCAACAGCATTGGGGGCGGCTTTGATCTTCTTCTGGGGCTTCGTAATAGTAGCCTATACAATGAATTGAAAAATGACTTCATGGGGAAACTAGAGCTTGACTTTCGAGGTATTGATTGTAATTTGGGGGCTCAGTCCGCTTGCTTCCACTTCTCCTGAAAAGTGTCACAACTTTTTTTAATAACTTGGTCTAGTGGGATTGGTGTTTTTTTCTTTACGTCAGCAATCCAGTGTCGAAAAATGTGAAACGGTATTTAAAGACTTGATTGAAAATCTACCTTTATAAGTTGCGTTAAATGTATTTTAGGGCAATATGCTTTAAGGCCCAGTGTAAATCTGCCATGCGATTATAAGATCGTTTTCATGACAGTCAACAAAGCTACCTAAAATGGTAGAAGTGTTCTGGCACATGCCTTTCATTCTCGTGTTGTTTTTGAATTGTGGCTTCAGCAATAAATAAGTCTTTATTGTACATGTAAATGCACAAGCTTGGCTTGGAAACATGATCGTCATTTAGCTTTTTATTTGAGTCCTATGGTGGGACATGAGTTGTCACATCCAAGTCTAAGCACCTTTCTGTTTCTAACCAGGTCGGGAATGCGTTTCAGACGCTGTTCTTCACTGATTTCGCTAGGGATAGCCAAAACAGTGGCAAACGCTTGCGCGCAGCATGCTTTTATACCTTTTAAATACATTTTGT
>JGI24021J15306_10000459_pt1 | contig 30791 bp, 20 predicted proteins | sample Ectturendosymbi1_FD_15306 | JGI IMG/M metagenome (IMG submission 15306) | reverse complement strand
AACCAGCAAGCCGCCTCAGGAGCGCGACGCGTGATGTCAGCTTCTTGCGAAGTGACTCAAGGTGTCGGCGATACGTGAGCGACCTGTCCAACGATAGTCCGAGGTGTTTAGGCTCGAGGCAGAAGGGCAGGATTTCGTTGTTGTAGTTGACTTTTAGCTCACGTTTAGCTTCACTGTTGTTAAGATGGAAGACTGCCGACACCGTTTTCGTGGTGCTGAGCTTTAGCTTCCAAGTCTGGAGGTATTCACCTGCGGTTGCCATGTCCTTGCTCAGTACCCCTTCCACTCCATCAGCATGCATGATTGCTAGATCGTCAGCATATGCATACTTTCTGGAAACCGTGTTTGGCAGGTTAGAAATGTAGATGTTGAAGAGAAGGGGTGCCATGACAGATCCCTATGGGACGCCGTTCTTAAGGCGTCGCAGCAACCTGCTCCGCTTGCCATTTCCCATGGTGAGGGTGAAGCTGCGATTGCCAACCAACTCCATGATCATGCGGACCATGTGTCTATCAGGTAGCAATCACAGCAGCTTGCAGGTGAGGCGCAGATGCCATACAGTGTCGTAGGCTGCTGTGAGGTCGACAAACACAGATCCTGCCTTCTTCCTAGCCGAAAGGCTATCCTCGATGTCGTGAACCAGCTGAGTGACCTGGTCTACGGTTGACCTGCCGTGTCGAAAGCCCGCTTGCTCCTGTGGGAGCAGTGGGTCGATGATTGGTTCGACGGGAGTGTAGATGAGTCTCTCGAGGATTTTGAAGGGGACATACAGCAGAGATATGGGACGGTAGCTCTTTGGATCTCCCAGTGGCTTTTCTGGCTTAGGGATTGCAACTACTAGTGTTCTTCTCTAAATCTTTGGAATTTTGAGTTGGCGCATGCAGGAAGTGAGAAAATCGCAAAACGAAGATTTGAGAGCCGAACCGGCGCGGATTAAGAACTCCGGAAAGATGGAATCCAGTTCCGGAGTCTTTCCTGGCTTCAGGCGCCTGAGGACAGCATGCAGCAAGATCTAGTGAAAAATCACTAGGCGTGGCACCAGTGATCTTGGTGAGCACATTTTCAAACAGGGAGAAAACGCTTTTCCGCAGTTCCCGACATCAAATATGCATGCTGGCAGTGAGAATGCTCATTTTGTTTGTGTTTTACATTCTGGTGTATTAATAACTGCCGCAGTAATGTGCTGATGTCGTCGAGTCGGACAATTAGCAATCACGGCGCTTGGTAGCACTATACGAAACAAATGCATAAAAGCTCTGCACTGATACGCTGATGCTCCACGTGCCAGGACGTGTGTACAGGTCGTCTCATCTGCGCGACGTCAACCGTAAACGGAAGCGCAGGTCCTTGAGTCAAGTGCAGCAAGCTTCGCCTCCGAAGCACTGAATAGGGTGATGTGACTGACGTTGCTGGGGGTGAGCGCATAAGCGTGACCCAGCTGCGTTATCTGCGACATCAGCTCAGTTATCCTCTGTATGGTTTCGCACCAATGAAAGCGTAACGCGCGTAAAAGCACCGGTACGAATCTTATCACATGAACTTTGAGATTGGCGAAGAAGCATATTTACGCAAAAAAATCTCATAAGAATCTTCTTTCTTTGTTGAAATATTTGAAATTTACTGAATGAGACCTGTCGCATTCCTTAAAGATCACACTTAAACAATATACCGTTTGTTTGTACCAGGGGTGACCAAACTGCGGCTCGCGAGCCGCATTCGGCTCTTCGAACCTTTGCATGCGCCTCTTTGAGCTTTCCGCAAAATTATATATTTGTTCTATATTTTTTTTAAATTTATGTTGCAAAGCGCAGAAATATTGTAAAATGGTACTGTGGCAGCTAGCGTGCCGCACAGTATTACTTTTGCAAGTCGTTCCGAAAAGAATTATTCGAAAACAAAGAAAATGAAGCTTTGAGACTAATCGTGCTTGATAACCGTTTGCAAAACAAGGCATGGTATTTATCCTTCATTAGTCACGTAAAGTAATTCCTGTAGTGTGGGCTTATAAAAATTACTGAGCCTCAAGGCTGCTCCCAATTAAAAAATCCTACACGATAACATCATAAATAGCTTTTGCAAAACTCCCCATCGAGTGTGATCTTATTTTGGCTTCTACAAACACTTTCTTCTGTCATAGAGTGGTAAAGCATGTCACAGAAGCGTAGATTGCACAATATCCGTGTTTTTAGGTTCTTGTGTTGTGGCTCTTTGTAATTTGGGTTTTACGATATGCGGCTCATATATAGAACAGGTTGTCCAGCCCTGGTTTATACAAACATGAATGGCACGATTCCGTCGATTGTGGCAAGCTTTGTCGAAGAAACGTGAAAAGAAATAGGTCTACTGTAACAAATCGCCATTTGCAATGCAGAATTGAATCATCGAAGAACAGTAATGAACAACCAAGACGAACAACTTGTATGCATTTTCATGCCTGCTTTGCCGCCTGCATGCGCTTTCAAGCAATCTTGTTTGTAAGTTGAACGGGAGTGCCCTCGTATCCTAGCATGTAGTTTTCATGTTGAGTTTCCTGAATGTTCGACCCGAGAAACCGTGGTAGATGGTTGGCAACACAGTACTTCTTTTGCTTTGCTCTCCAATTTCGCAGGTGTTTTTAGGTTTGGACCTTTGTTGTGCTTAGGGGCTCGGTTACGCAATGCCTAACCACACTGGTACGAACTTGTGAAGATCGAGCACTTGATTCAACGCAAAAACCTGTTTCTGAAAGCTCCTCTTACTTATGACTACCCAAAGCAGAAGGTGCGCTTTGAGACGTTGACACTTAGTTTTAACAGAAAATCTTAACTGAAGTACACAAATGAAGCAAACAGGTCTGTGTTTGAGTTGGCTACGCATGGCTGGGAATTTTAAAGAAATAGAAACAAGATTATAAAAAGAACACAACCTCAACATACTTCTTATAAATTTTTTTTGCATATCCCTATTGTAATACGTGGGTTTATGTACTTGAATTTCAAAGAACAAATTTAGGCAAGATTATCTTTCAATGTTGTTAATGACGTAATTACATCACATTTAGAATTTCAACAGACTAAGAGCTTGCAGGACGTGATAAAAGGTAACATCGCATTCTAAGGCATTTTATGGTCATTAGACAAGCTTACTCAACTAACGTAAGAAAGATTTTTCATATAACATTTTTTATCAAAACAAACTATCCACCATATTCACCTAAGATCAAACATTGGTATATTTTCGAATCCAATGTGAGGTGGAGGCATCCTTATTGATATCGGAAGTTTCCACGAGCAAGATGGAGTTCCACAAGTAAGAGGAAGACGATGCCCTGTCTTTAACCGTGCTGTTTCTAGTATTATAGACAGTAAAAGGACCAGCAAGCCAAGCGTCTTGCAATGAATGGAAAAACGAAAACATGTGCTGAAGGCAAATATCTTGGTTAAGAGACATACTGTAGCAGTGCGTAAGTTAAGAAAGACTTCTAACATCAACATTCTATTTACCTGAGAAAACGATAAACAACAGCTATTAGTTGTGCTATAAGTCACAAATACTGTATATTAACTTCGTACTCGAACGTCCAACCTATCATCAAGTGTATGCGGTTCGTAGTACTTTGTACCAAGAAATGTACGTGTATAGAAACTCAGCTTTACAGTAGTTTGGACCACTCCTTCGACAGAACTTGACGTTTTTAGAGAGAGGCAACAGCACTTCTTTCCAGTGGCGAATCCAGCCAGTAAGTTTAGGGGGGCGATTTCAGACTTGACTTTGGCAGTCAAGTCTCATTACCGGTTGACTATTGTAAGCCAAATGAAGTATTCTTCACAACAAAACAATGGACGGCAAAATCGCCTTATATCGCGAATGCTGTTTTCCGAAATGCAAAAAAACATGGTGAGAAAAGTAACTTTTCTAGGTTTTAGAGGGGGCGATCGCCCCAATCGCACCCCCCCCGGATCCGCCCCTGCTTCTCTCAGTAGTTGATAACTGCAGAATAAGTTTTGTTGCGGCATTTCGATGTCAGGCTCTATGGTGTGTTTCATGCACGTAGCTTAAAGAAAATGTGCACACGCAATTTGGTGAATAACGGCAAAACCCGCAAAACTGAGATATTTCCTCGCGGGTTTACGATGTTTACTAAAAATACAAATCAATTCTGAGTGTAAATGTGTTCTGCCATAAATGAAAACCAAAACAAGAGCATGCGTTATGCAGCTATTTTCGTTGCATTCAGCTTCACGCGCTACTCTTCCTCGCATACATTTTGTTCCGACGGCAATTGTTCTATCGTGTCGCCGTGACTCGCGTGCGGTTGAAGTCGTCGCGTGCCGCGAAAAGCTCTGGTTATGGGAAACGACGGGATCAGCGCACGCGTCAGTGCAAAGGTGTCGAACCGGTGATGAGTGCTTGGTCCAGCTCTGCTCACACAGAGCGATGCCTTGCAACTGTCCGCGACAAGTTTGTTGATTGTGTTAGGACGATTGCTGCGCGTGACATCAGCTTTTGCGCCGAACATTACAACTCCAAACACAGATTCACTCGGGCTCTTTCACTCATGTTGGTTTTCTTTCAGTTTTTTTCCTTTTCGTAGTTTCGCGCTGGCGAATTAAACCTGTTTCACCTCTACGCACAAATTCGGCCGCTTGGCACTGCAAAAAAGCAATGCTGCATTTGCTTCAAAATCTGCCCTGAATCCAATCCTTTGGGGAAATAAACTTTTACGTATGTCTGTAGTGTATCGGAATTGCCACAGGCACTGCGGTAAGCTTTCATGTAATTAATTTATGTTTGCCATTTGAAACACATTTGCAAAATGCAGAAAGGCAGAAAAGCCTCGAAAACCTTGCAGTTTCTAATGAGAGGCAGGTAGACAAAAGCAGACATTGCTTTTCAAGCTCACCAAGCGATGCGGACTGGCTTTTTCGTCACTGAATAGAATTTGTTGTGATTATGTCGTGATGATTACTGGCCAAGGTCAAAATGCTCTTGGCCAACACTCGAAGTACTGTTAGAACCTAGATATTTGCTGCGCTAAAGGCATCGTCTTATGAAAATTGACTACTGCCCTCCAATCAACGCGAAATGCAAGTGTATAAGGGGCGGTAGGCTGCGACTCGTGAACACGCTTGACGCAGATCAAGAACCAAGTAATAGAGCCTAAATGACTAAACTCGCACGTCTTTCTCAAAACACTCAAACCTATGTGAATTAATTTCAAACTTAAAAGCAACTGTATGAGCCCGAGCATTTTGGGAGCACGATTCTCTTTCAATGGGGAAGAAAAAAGTGATTGTGCCAATCGTTCACCTAGTCCAGGGGTCTCCAAACTTTCTTGCCAGAGGGCCACATAAGCTATTACACAACAGTTCGAGGGCCGCTCATCTTACGTACTGTGATTATTTCGGGATATGCTACATTCTACCAAATCAACAAATCTTTGGTAAATATTTTTTGTTATTGACAAAATGTCTTCGCGGGCCGGACGAAATGGTTCCGCGGGCCGGATTTAGCCCGCGGGCCGTAGTTTGGAGATCCTGGCCTAGTCCTAAGACATTTAAAATTAGAAACATAAAAGGATAGAAAATTAAATTTGAATCGCAAGATGTTTACATGAGCATTTTTGTTTTGCAAAGTCGCATGATTTTAAAACACAGGACTAGACTGCTTTCCGTTACAGTTTTAACAAATCGTGGCTGAGCATTTTTTAAAATGTTTCAATATCAATCTCACATCAAATCCATGCAGTTATTTTTTGCTATTTCTGCTCATTGCACCAAAGGTATACCTTTTTTCTTGGCATCCCACCCACATAGAGAAAGCCAGATTTTGTTTGCCGAGGAATGGGTTTGGTACGAAACGGTCGTTTATTGACTTGAACAAAGTTTACAACATCCTTACATTTAGCTGCAACTGTTCGCTCTTCCTAAGGCGGACATTGATAAGGTGTTTGCGAGTTCACGTCTGTCCTTATCCACTCACTTCGAGCCAAATCGCGAGAGAAACGACGTGTGCTGTCACCCCAAGCGAGACAACGCGACCGTAGGTCATGAACTTCGTCGTGTGGGGTGGATTTCTTTTCGCCTCGCCGTTCTTCCGCTGACGACTGAACCAGGGTTCTCTCTCGCTGCGCCCACCAGCCAATTTGCCCCAAGATGTGAAAATCGTCCCTTTCCGATTTTGCTCACGCAATTGTAAGGCCTCTTCGCCGAAGGCTTGTTTTTCCCGATGGCAGACGTTTTTCAAGCAAAGTGTGTTTTGCTTTGAGTGGAAGCGCGTGGCTTGAGATTTTTAACACAATGTGTTTTCGGTTGCGCTGTTGGAGAAAGCGCACATGGACGAACGGTGCAGGGTCCTTGCTGTCTTCGAAGGCTCAGCCATGACTTTTCCTGTCAGGTTGCTACTGGCACTTCAGTCGCAGATGCGTTGAGACGCTCGCTTAGTCTTGCATCCCACAACAACAACACCGTAGATTTTATCGCTTCCTTAACTCGTGAAATAACCGGCTTTTGCTTTGTCACCTTAAGCTCAGACAGACGCGTGTTGTCACAAATTGTGCGCAAATTCGGAGTGCAAGGTTATTTTCACGCGCGAAAGCGCTTTTAGGACCACTCAGCAAAACCGGCGTAACGAAAAGTTTTACGCGCAATGTGCTTTATTGTTCCTTATCACTCGTGTTTTTTTTCGCAGAGACATGTCGGTCATTTTTTGCTGAGACATTTCGGTCAGTCAAACATTTCGGTCATTTGTCTCACAGTTGTATCAAAAGTCGCCGTAAGAGTGTCCATTAGATTATATTTTTAGATATTCTGACCGAAATAACTTAATTTTTTCGGTCATTTCAAAAACGTTTCGGTCTATGACCGAAAAATGACCGAAAAAACCATCACTACATTCTGTTGCTGAGAAAAAAGCCCAAACTAAGAATTTTTGCAATGGCTCTCTAATGCAATGATTCCAAAATTCTTTGGTTTCGTAACACATTGACGCTTTCTAGCATTTTGACGATCATCAAAGCCTTTGAAATACCCTGAAACTTTTTGGTTTTGGATCGGCAAGCAAGTAAGGGAGCTGATATACAAGTGTAAAGTCATTGTCAAACATTTACAACAATTACTGAAAAACTAGGAAAAAATATTCTCAGCAAATTGAACTCGCTTGTGCGTTACATAATCATGATAAATGACATAAGTTTTGGTGTTTTTCGTGCGGTCAGTGCTTGATTTTAGTGTCTACTCTACAAACAACTCTGCTGATTTCTAGCAGTTTTTGTTACGTTCAGTTTGCGTAATCAGTTTGCGTAAACATTCAGGAATGACTTTACATCATTTTGGACGACAAGCATTCTACAGAAGTGGCATCACATTGCGTTACATGAACTGATGCCGGTAAATGTATGCTGATCTGCCGGTACTGGGTCAGCTTCCAGTTTCAACCTTGCACGCGCTGCGATAAGCCTTCAATTATGAGAATGACCTTGTTTGATTCCCGATTCAAGCGAATGGGGATACCTGAGTCTAAGCGATAATCGTCAAATAGCACTGGTCTTCAACACGACCATTGCAACAGAAAGAACAATTATAATCCAAGTGAGAACTAACATCCTGTCAATAAAAACTGAGGATTAAGCTTTAGTTGGAAGTTTTTAGGATGCCAGGTTGTCCAGGTTTTTATGTGTTGCAGGTTACGTGGTCACGTGAGGTAAGAAAAGAAGAGAGTTGTTTAGTTTGGAGAAGAACAGTCAATATTTCTCCTTGACAGAGATTATTTCAATTAAAATTTTGCACAGAATTAACAACTTTTGAAACTGATTTTTATTTGAACATTCAGAAAAGGGCTACGTATGTGTGGTATTCGGTTACTTTAACAACAATCAATTAATTTCAAAAATTTTATGTTGAGGGAGTGTGAATGTAAACAACGAACCCTTTTGTAAAACATGACCTACCGCATATGTAGTGAAGGGAATTTCATGCCTTTGTACCTCCAAACAACCGCGGTGCCCCCTGAAGTCACGTCTCTTTTTTTAACTTGAAAGAGTTTATCAAACCGCAAAGATTCGACAACAGACCAAAATACCACGAAAGACAGGGCTGACTTGTGGATAACGGTTTTTGTTCTTCACTTTCCTCACTATTGAGAAATTGCAGGAAGTATTAAGCTCCACCTACTAGTGGATTGCCCACATATATCATGAAATAGTTTCGTCTGGAGATTGAGTAAGTGCTTGTGTAACTACCACAGGGTTATAAAAAGATTCAAATTTGGTAACGTATTTTGGCGCCCACATTTTTGATTGCCCCTTTAAATGTCAAGTCTGGAACCGCAGCTGGTTGTTCGTATTATGTGCTTATCTATGCCGGGTTTATACGCGTCTGGGTCAGAGTAAAACCATATGGTTGAAGCCAAGTTGTTTTTATTCGCATTTTTGAGTGTTTTTCACGCAGCCATTAAACGAACTTCTCGTGATCTTCATCTTCAGGGTCGTGCAAAGTGTCTGTGATTTGCATCACCGCACCAGGCCACGCGGGTGTTTCACCCAAAGCGAAAAAATAGGAAATCGATTTCACGTAACACTGTACGCATCCTCATTCCTAAAATCTTCTTCATGTAGAAACTTTGGTGAAGCGCTTGTCAAAGTCGCGGCCTTCTCAGCAAGCTACAACTGCGACAGCTGAAACTTTCTTCTGTGTAGTGGTGCTGACTTCCTTGCGTCATCGTTTAGCCATACGACGTAATTCTACGCGGCTGGAGATTTCTCAATGCACTCTGAAATTACATCGTCGCAAAAACAGACAGCGTTTTAACACCCCTTGTCTTTTCCATCATCAAACAATTGTTCTAGGAATAAGCATTCAAAACTTTTCATTTGCAATGACGAGATTAATTTCATGACCGTGTACATCAAAGAAAACCGTTCATTTCACACGTTCGGTGGGAGGATTTCACCTCTTTAATAAGTTAAACGTGGCACGATTCAGAAAAGCGTTCGATTATGACGCCATGCAGAGGATATCGTAATTCGTTAACAGACACGCTTTTGCCTCACGTGACAACCGCTCCCACCATTGTACAAGAGATAGTGGGAATATTTGCCGCCGTAGCTTAGAGCCATATACTTCTTAGGACAGCAACCGGCAATTACCAGCCATGTCGATATTAAACAGGTTTTTGTGGTTTTTTATTTATATGATTTAAGTTTGGCCAGGGGAAAAGGCGAAAGGCAACCAGTCAGCTCGAAAGAGATTGAAGACCTAAGAAAATTTGACGGGAAATTGATTTACTTCTGAGTTCCCAGAGCACTGACTCTGAATCATCGCAAAAAGGGGAAACACGTTTTTTTGGCCAGTATTTACAATGCATCATTGTAATTTGTAAGTACCATCGTTGTGAAGCTTCGCGTTCAACTTCAGTGTCAATCGTCAGGAGGTTTCAGTCAAGATTTGCAAGCGCCGCCGAGAGTGAGACAGGTATTCGAAAGTCGATTTAAGTTTTGTCAGAAGAGGTCTCATGATCGTTGCGAGACAGTTGAGGCAGAGAGAGTTCATTTCCTCTATGGCTTCTATGGAATTTCAGAAGGAATAAAACGGTGTCACACAAGATTGTATAATTTTGTGTACTACAACCTGGTGTAATGGCGAAAGTCTTCTGGTGACTGGTAGGTGACAGAAAGGCCGTCGATACGGACGCGCAAGTGAACTCGTACGTAACGTTCTCAGTGATTATTCTGTCGTAACCAGGTGTATGAAACTACCGAACATGCATGCTTGCTAGAGTGTGCAGTTCGTGGAAACGTGTTATCTAGTCGATCTCCTCCTCTCAGATTTTATGCTCACATTTCAGCATGTTCAAAGAAATAATACCAAAACACCGACATAACCTAATTACTAATAAGTGATCTTAGCAAAGGCATCCATTCTTTGCAACCCACCATCATGCAAAGCGTGGCATCTCTGCAGCATTCAAAATGTGAAAGCAAAAAACAACTTTGCATCAACCTCGAATGTTCATATAAGGTCATAGAGGTTCACCAAACGTCATTATTATCATTATATTTACGCTTAACGGCAACCTTCTTTTTGACACGCACATCTTTGCATTATAACTCGCGTTTGAGGATAAAAAAATTGAAGCAGGCTAGCCGTCCAGACGTACTTTTTTAGATTTCGATAAAAAGGACGAAGCTGTTAAAACCTAGTGGTAACGCGATTTATGTTATCATTTCGTTATAAATAAATTGCGTTTTGTTGCGTAACATTATTATCATTACCTCCGTTACATCCCTGAAAACTTTGCTTGTTTCCCAAGTAAAGCAACTATGGTGTGCAGATGTTGGATCTGGTGATATATCCTGATCGATGCAAAGTAGAAAAAACCTGCTAAAATGTTTCAGAATGCTTAACGATGTACACAATTTCTTTACAACAGAATTACATTCCCGCTTTCGTACGGTCAGGGTAGAGGGACAATTTTATTGGTTCTCGCAATTTGCAGTGTCTAAAAATCAGTCGTGGAAATTCGATTTGCCTCACGTGGGACCAGAACATATTTTTGCTGTGTTTACCAACAAAGGTAATTGGATGGCGAATGCATGGAAGTGGAAACATTCCCAATCCAAGAGCATCATCCGCATCCAAGCATATCAGAACATGCCTGTGGCAAGCGCAGAGGACTCGAAATACCTCGCGGTTTTCAGCAATTTTTGACAGTTCTTCTGGGTCCACGCCAAGACGGGAACAAGCAAGGTCGGAAATGTAATCACGCCACCAGTCCCTGGTCGACCTCTGAGCCGCTTTCCCGTAAAGTGCAGCCAACAGACTTACTTCGCCAACCTTTCCTGGGGCATTCTGGTCACGTGGCCGAACCATCTTAGCTGGGATGTCTCTATTCGGAGGAGACGTGTCTCTACATTCAAGGTTTTACGAATTTCGCAGCTCCATACTTTATCGCGAAATTTCTCGCCGTAAAGTCTTCGCAAAAATCCCATCTCTGCCGCCTAAGCTTGAGATAGCAGTCTTTTAGTCATTACTAGGGCCATTTAAAGTCATAAAAATTACATTTCTTTCTGTGCTTCAGGAAGCTATGCAGCGAACTTTAAAACAAAAATCGCACCCCTATGAAGTCTGTACCAAAAGTGATAAAGTCATAAAAAGACATATTTTCCTTATTAGGTCATAAAGTCGTATTTTGCATTTTTTCAACCAAATTCGTTAAGGAAACCATTTTAAATCAACCTCAAAATACCAGGTGAAACTTCTATATCGCTAGGTCTAAGCTACATCCTGCGCACTCAACCCATTTGGGCACCTTGCGAATGTTGGCAAAGACGCAGGTGAATCAAGTTATTTAGATGAAATGTAATGCACTGCCTAAAATGCATGTTCTTGCTGCCAAAAAGAATAAACTAATGTCCATGTTCTTGCTGCCTAAAAGAATAAACCAATGTCCAACCTATATGTTTTGCATGTTTTTGGCTGTATATTCTAGTGGGGCCAGGGCCCCTGGCCCAGGGGCGTAACGAGAGGGGCAAAAGGGCACAATTCCCCAAGCGCCAAGTCACTATGAGGGCACCAAATCACTGCTGGGGCGCCGAAAGGCTGCGGAGGACGCCGAAAAGTCCCAACAATGTCGCACGTACTTTCTTTAACACAGTACATTTGCTTCCGAAAGACCTCAGTTTCGAAAATGGGGGCGCCAAACTTGCTTCTTGCCCCGGGCATCATCTAACCTCGTTACACCCCTGAGTGTGGTTCCACCAAATCATAGGCTTCCACCTCTTACGTCTATTTTTGCTGATAATGCTTCTCTGTGCAGTAGATTATGTTCTAGCACAATGACTTTTGTTTGGTCATATAAAGTCATATTTTCTGAAAAATAAAGTAGTATTATCAAGCCTTTTAGGTCATAAAAAATGGTCTTCGTCATTATCCAAGATTTATGACAATAAGGGAAGATCGGAATATAAAGACCAACTAAAAAACTGACAGCTTTGCGGTGTTTAAAAGCTCTCGTTTTGTAACCACGGAACGATAAAGCTCACACAGAACTGTATTTGCTTTACCAATCCGTGTATTAGTCTACCTGTTCCGCCTTCCGTCATTCGTTAATACCACCCCAAGGTACTTGAACTTTTCTACCTGCTATAATATCTCCCCTCTTTCTTACAGCGTGTACTGCTGGGTTGGTTTTCTGGAGGGACATAACACCTCGGTCTTTTTAGTGCTAATTTTCATTCCCGTTTGTCGCATGCAGCATAAAACCGATTAAGTGCATGCTGAAGAACCTATTCAGAGGATGCAAGCAGTACCAAATTGTCCGCAAAAAGCAAACGGCTGATCCGCAGCTTCCAGCAGTGGAAGCACACACCTTTGTCGGAGACCAACAGCATCTGGGTATTGTGCACTTGAGTTTGGGGAGTATACCTGTATTAGACACAGGGAGCGTTATGGCAACTTCAACTTCAATATGCACACTCTTCCTCCTAGTAGGATCCATTCATCAACGCAGCTTGCCAACTGCGGTTGCCAACGACCCCCCCACCCTGGGCAAATGTTACTGACTCACGCCGGAGTAGAAAAGTTTACACCGATCGTCCAGATCAACAGTGTTAGAGCCACGACGGTTCATACTTCTTTCCCTTGAGTGAAGTGATGTTCCAGTTTCTCATCACTAGCTTATGCAAGATTGCCGTTTACGCGTGATTTTCAGAGTAGAAGCACTCTGCACTGTCCCCAGTCGCCTGCCCAGATGCGTATCGGGCGCAACTTGGCGCTTCCACTTGTGGATAACTGATGCTGGGGGAGACTGTCGCGAATTTTTCGAACGGGCCCCTTTGCCTAAAGCCCGAACGGGGTTCTTGATCATGCTCGCGACGACAGATGTGCGATGGTTTTGATTGGTTTTGCGCATCATGGTATAATTGCCCAAATTATGCAGTTGAACAGACCGGTTGCACCATCTGCACAGCAATTTTTGCGATATCAGAGGGTACAACGGGAAGGCGTTACTGCGGGCGCTTTTGTGTAGGAGAGGTGTTGCCTTGAGTCTGCTGCAAGCGCAGGTATATGGCAAATGGCAATCACTAAACCTGAAAAGGAGAGACTATGTACTGCGCTATCACTTCTTTTAACTGGACAGGATGGACAATGTGTTTGATCAGTTTGTGCCACAACCACAAGTATTAAAAGCTGCGCCATTGGAAAAGTTGCCTCTATGCTCAAAAAGGACCATCGCGTGGCCTGGTGGTTAGTGCCTCCGCTGCGGTTCTGGTAAATCTGGAGTTTGTCTCCAGACCGGGTCGTACCAAGACCTTGCAAATGGAACTGTAGCCTTCTTTCCTGGCGCACGGTGTACAGAAGAATTGTGGGGATGATCTCATACGTGTGTTGTTATCCGTTGCGTTAGATTACTGTCTCTACGGTTTCTGCAATTGCGCGTGTCAGTCATGCAAATATGGACTGGCGCTATGAAACTTGACCGTTGCACAGCGCCAAAATAAACAGTTAAATCTTTGTGCGCAAAAAACTCAGAAGCAAACGTTTGCTTTGTAAACGGATGCGACTCAATTTTCTTAACTTTCCGCTTTTGAAACGTAAGGGCGGCATTAAAAAAAACAGCATAGCAGACTTTTCGATGTTTGCCGCAAATTATTTGACGAAGACTGGCCATAGTATATAGATACAGATGCTAGCGAAGGGATGCTTGGGTGGTTTACTTTAAATTCGCCATTTGTCCAATTGTGTTACTTTGGTTGTATGCTTCTTTTTTGCAACTAAAATAATTTTGAAACTTTAAAAAAAATGTGACATGTAATTCATTATTGTAAGTCACCGCAGCAACTGCATTTGTGGTTGCTATTACTCAGAGCAACCTGCAAGCGTAGTAAGAGTAAGCCATGACTTCCAAGCATTAATCTTGGGCAACCAAAACGGCAGGCGAGCATTTTCTTTGGTTCTTTCCTGGTACTTTAGGCACACCCTGAACATCTTCATGCTTGAGTTCCCATTCTGAATCCCAGCAAGACGCCGCTCATTTTGGCGCCACTTCACAATAGTGGATATCGGGTCAAGAGCTATACCGCTGGCATGGCACAAAGCATTTAAAATTAAAACAAACACCGTTATTTGTAAGTAAACAATAAACACCTTGAGAAGTACGTCAGTCATAGTGAGACATTGCGTACTAAGTCTTTCCTTGGGGTCACCAGGGAAGAGACAGAAAACCAATATCGCTATCAACACAGCTGAACACATACGAGACAATTAATCAAGCTACTGGTCGGAACTTGAACTCAGTCTCACTGTTTGCACGATCACGGTTCCGGAAGATTTTCAAAACAATTTCGGACGCGAGTCAAGCAGACTCCATCGTATTGCCTTCTTTAAACCAAATCGAAGACGGCATCAACTTTAAGGGGATTTTTAATTGCAAAGCGGGAGCGGACCAGCAACGGTATTAAGCGTGAGAGACTCTCAGTCTATCACACACAGTACACGAACTGACGTGCAATTTGAAACCATCGACACCATGAATTGACGAGTACGTGGATTAAATGTAAAATATCATTAAGAAATCAGGTTCCCATCACGTTACAGCAATAAACCTGGACAAAGTGTATAAACATTGGAAAAGCACGAAAACAGGAAGCTCGGTAAATTGTATGTGTACTTTGTTCGTATATTGATAAGATGTTATACTTATTCTAATGATTGACAAAGTTTGTAAATCATTTCAAACTCTGCTAACTCAGCTTTAAATATTCATGCTCACTAAAACAAACTTTTGCTCAGTGTAAAATTTTCTTAGCGGGAATACAGGTGGCCAAGCGTTCGCAAACGATAGCAGGTAATTCCACTGCGTGCTGATCAACATACATCGGCGTAACAAGTTTGCTGCGATTCAGACGGTTGCAAGCTGCACTCATACAGATCAGCAACGCGAATTCCTGTTCTAGTTTACTTGGGGCGAAAACCAACACGCGGGAATTAATATCATGAAGAGCGAAGCAAGTACGACACATAAACACAGCACTGAGGTATGTGCAGGAAAAGGGGCATCCGCATGTCACGGGTAAAAAAATCTCAGGTGTGCGCACTGCGCGTGTCCGCGTATGCGTGAAAACACGGTGGGTGAGGAGCGACTCCGAAACTTATGGCTGGTTATCTTTCGAATTCTGCGAAACACAAGAAGAAAAATTTGCAGAATGAGAATCCCGGAACCACGACTTCCCACGCACTTGCGCGAACTTGTCCCACTCGAATTTTGGTCTGGGAACCAGTGTAGAGATCACAGGGTGCGAGGAGCTCGCAGTATAGGGCAGAATTTCCAAGGAGATGCCCTACTAGTTGAGGATTCAAGCTAACTGTTGCAGGAGCGCCGGCCAGTCTCCCAACTAAGCGACCTGACGTTTTGAGATTGCGAAACAAAGCAAGGCGGTATAGGAGGTTCTCACCATTAGCAGGTTACATATTAACTGTTATGTTGTTCACGAACAAGAGCGTTGCTTCGAATCACGAGTAGAAAATGCTTGAAAACACTCATTAGCAATGCACAAAACACTAAAGGACACATGTATCCCTAGATTAGAACAACGGTCACCAACCTTTTTGAAACTGGGAGCTACGTCTTGTGTACCGAACAATGCGAAGGGTTTCTAGTTTGATGCACACTTCTGAAATAGAAAAATTGCTCAATTTAACTTTAATTATTTTAGTATTAATCATTGATGATATTCGTCAATGTGAAGACGTTGTTCGCGCTAATGTTATTTTTAGAACAGGTCCGCGGGGCGACCTACTTGTTTCTTGCGGGCGACCTGTGCCAGCGCGCACCACGTTGGTGACTCCTGCCCAAGAAGTAGGATGCGTACCAGAATTGAGAACCACTGCTTTTGAGCAAGTTCTGCAACAACACCTAAGTACCTTTACCTTTAGGTCACAAAACAGCATGTATTAGTGTGGAACACCCTCATGCCTAAATCCATACTCCCTACCCTGAGGTTCACAACCGGTAACCACTGCGCTCACTAAGGGAGGAATTTTTAAATCCTGGGAGAAATTTGTCCAAGGTAGGAATGGGGAAGAAAAAGAAGCATTCCAAGTTTTAAATTTTTTTCTTCCGCAAAAATCTGATATTTCCAGTTATCCCAATGCTTTTCTTTTTCCTGTCTTGCGTACTAGCACCTAACTTCTAGTATGCAGTGTAGAATCTACGCTTGGCTGCATTTCTATATCTTCCTAACCTTCTATGTTTGAGCAACTATGACAGGCAAGTAAGTGTTGTGATGCAAGAGTGCTGAGATTGTAATATAGAGAGGTAGAGAATGTGGACTTGGTGTATTGTGTTAAAAATTTACACTGTAGAGACCAGTGTCTCAGGTAAAGCGTTGTTGATTGCTTTGTAAGAGAAAATAAATGTAAAAAGCTTAGCATTATCTTGTTGACATTGTTTTTGAGGTAAATAGATGAAACATTTCATTTACTTTTTACTGGCACTTCGTGCTGTAGGAGAAGAAAATACATCCAACTGTAAAGTGTTGCGTAGAAAGTTTTGCTTTATCCTTATAGCACCAAAACACTCCCCAATCCCCAAAATATAGAGATCTACAATTCTGCAAAATGCCGAATTACACAGTTTCAGAGAAAATCTGTCGTTGATTTGTTTGATAAATGGTCGTTAACTTGTTTGATAAATTGTTTTTTTACGGCATTTGTCGCCAGGCCGAAGCCTGAAATTTGCTTCTTGACCAACTCATTATTTTGCAATAGGACTTGATTTGTAATGCTTTCATGTTGTGAGAGCATGAATCTAAGACAGACCTTAACGAATGGGCTGTTGTGGAAACACCTCGTCAAAGAGTCGCTCATTGTTATCGTTTACGCCTGTTTTGAAATGAACCACAAAAAGAGTGGTTTTCTCTTATAGCACAATGGAAACGACAGCTACAGGGCGTAACTTTATTTATTCGTGTTGCTTTCGTATATAAATTTCGCTTTTAGTGCAAAATTTGGCAGCTTGGTGTGGAAAGTTGTCTTTGCATGACCAGTTTTCATCCGGCTTTAACTGTGACTATCAACTGTTCAAGATTCCCACTCAAAACAATTTTGTTTTTAAGCACTAGAAAGAGCTGCGTGTATAAAAACAATGGTGGAACACCCAGAGTCTGTGTTGAGTGTGGTGAAGTCTACCCGCTGTTTTTGCTGGCCCCGAAAGGACCGAAGTCTGTTCTTTTATTTGCTATGCTTTTTTCTCAAAGTGCTGTTTAAATTTAGCTCCAGATCATGTTCCTTGCCCTGCGCCGCTAACACAAGGCACCGTTGCAAGCTACTTACTACGGAGACACGTGGGTAAAAGAGAAGCAGATAAATTTGTCTGAAAAATATGAGTTGTTGCGGCTGGTGTCACCTGTTTTGAAGTAAAGTTTCCTCAATGAAACAAGTTTAACGTGTAATCACAGTTTGTATTTTTTCCTTCCTACGATCAGTCGTCTACACATTAGAATCTGTCTAGGTGATTACTCGTAGCAACACGCCAAATGACGTCACTCATGTCGTAATGACTAATCTTTTACAAAATGACCGAAAGTCATTATGAAATGATATCCGGCCCGACGGTTGTCAAGATACGCCTTTTCGACGCTTTTCTGTTTCGGCCATAGAGTCAAAATATAAATCCCTGCAATTTAAAACTTGCAATTAGATATTCCACGTCTTCATTTCTACGCTACCATGGCGGCCATAATTATCGCAGTGTACGTGACAGAACCTTTCTGTGGGCCTAAAGCTTTTGTTCCTCTTGAGTATGAGTATTCAAAATAATGATCAGTAGTTACTCAGCTACTTCTTAGTTTTGTTCACTAATATCTTGGAAAAGCTGGTGATAGCTAGCCTGATGGTTTCGTACAACAGATGAGTTGCAAAAATCCGATAGCGGTGTCTCGGTGAAACCTACTGGTACTGCTTTCGTGCAATGAACCTGTAAATGAGGTCATAGGGCAAGCTATCCACCTACCCTTGATGGATTTTTGGGCGACGCTATATATTACCTCGGGGATCGTGCGGTAATACAAAGGCAACGTACAGCAGAGTTGCCAGATGCTTTGCAAAGTGTATGGCAAGTTTTTGTCCAATTTATGGCAAATTTTTGTCAAAAAAAATTGAAAATGGCAATGTTATTAGATATGTTTATTTTTCGATACATAATGTATTTTTGCAATTCATATTTTATCCATACTTTTCCTTTGATTCATAATTAAAAGCTGGAAGTAATATTTCAGTTTAATAATTATTCACACAATCATTGCTTTAACGCAGGCCTGCACAACTCAGAAAGCTCGAAGTGCCAAATTGATGAACATAAATTTGCGGCGGGCCGCAGGAGTCTACTCTATTTTATTCTGTTATATTTCGGAAGAAATTCTGGAACGACATTTAATATCACAAGAACAGGCTTTTGCAACATATTCTGCAATCGAGAAAGCTCTACGGGCAGCAAGCAAAGTTCTGATGGGGCGCATGCGGCCAGCGGGCCATATGTTGTGCAGGCCTGCTTTAAATGCACACAAATCTAAGCTTGGCAAGACTTGAAACACAGTAACAGCAAGTCAGTTTAAAAATATACACGCAGTTTATATCAGTTGTGAATTAAATGTAACCCTGCAATGATTACAGCAATTCTTCAAGCAATAATCGTGTTCAGACATATTATCTGGTGCATTTTGGAAGATTCAGAATGATTCATGTTGAGCTGTATTTTCTCTCCAAAGTTTCGGTATTCATTTGATAAATAATCAAAAATGGATTGTTTTGGCAATATTGACCATTGGTATTTCCGAAAATGACGAAATTAGACAAAAAATATTGCAAAAAAATCGGCGAATTTTTTGGAAAACAGTTATTTTTGGTAATATTTGCCAAGTTTGGCACCATCTGGCAACGTAACGCACAGTTGGTGAAAACTCCATTATTTCATCACAGTGCAAAATGCGTTGTAACTACACCACAACCATGCCCAAGAATAACACTACCGTGAAAGATGTGCTTGACAGTTACCAGCGCGAGCATTCTAACCAAGCCACAAGTTGCAGATTAGTGCAAAATTCCAGTGTTCTTGGCGGTCGTATTTCGTTTTTTACACCTGCTTCACAATGAATTAAATACCCTCTGTACATGAAAAACGAACACTACGGTGAACTGAACTGAATCCTAAAACGGCAACTCAGAATATGTTCGTTTTTAAATAAAAAACTCCATCGAACTTTGCAAATGACAACAACCAAAGCTTGTTCCGCAAACATCAAGACGTCCGAGTGTACATGTATGAGCTTTTGCAGGCTGACTTTATGAAAGCAAGCACACATTCAATCAAGTGAGTAGCAGATACACGCTGACGCATGCATACACAAACAACAGTGTGCCATCGAATCCTGAGAATAGAGCAAATTATATTCTCAAATTCAAAATGTTGCAAGTGCACGAGAATGAGATTTCACTGCGCATACGGTCTGGTGCTACTGAGCGTTTGTGCCATGCGCAGTTACGTACCTTAGGGGAACGTTGCTGACCACTACTACCATGGCAACTAGTTACTTTTTTGGTGCGAAGGAGCCACTTCCAAAACCATTACCAGTCCGAAACCTTCTGTGGAAAACTGTCACTGATGGAACGCAACCTTGTACGTGGGCAATCGTTGAAAGTTGAAGAAGCAATCATTTTCGGTGGAATTCGTCATGAAGAATCAACTACACACGGAGTTTGTGTAGCCACAAACTACAACTACGAGTATCGGTAATGTTGTCGTGGCACGTTTTCGTTTGTTGTATAATCCCGTTACTCAGAATATGTTTCTACTTTCGCTGCGTTGAAAATTTGTCGTGTAAAGGATGGACATTGCACTTTTATTGATCGTGCTATTGTGTGGACAAATCCGAAGCATTTTCCTTGTCCGCGCCTCGAATTCGTTCACAACTAGACTTTGAAAATTCATTTTGGCCCAGAAAAATTGCAGTTACGTTTACAGCTCCTTCGTTTTGGCTTATCGTTCATGCAAGTTGCAGGGTTACCGCTGGACAAACCATCATGCTCAAAAAACGCATGTAGCCGCTCTTGATGCCATTCCACGTATGCAGCCTTCCTCACACTAAACTTCTCCCACCATGTGGTCCCTACAACACCAGTGGTACGAGAGGGCTTTTCGGATGGTATGTGGTCAGCTTCTGCGTCATATGCGAAGTTTATGGTTAGATAAATTTATGCAGTCGATTATTGCAACTGTCACGATTACAAGTCTTTTTGCAGTGTTGAATCACCCTGTGATTTAAATGCTTTCAATTTTCCGAAGATAAAAAAAGTTTTGCCCCAATTACCAACGCAGTTATATCATTTAGTCTTTGCTCTTTGGCGTTTATAGCTATACAGTATGGGCAAAACATATCACGCGCTCAGAGTTGTGGTTGTGCATTTCTGGATAAAAGCTTTTGACGTTCCCGAACGTGTTTTCCGATATTTCTTTGTTGCGTCGTATTCGCGTGCCCAAGGTGTTCACTCTCACATTTCGTGTGGTCCTTCTGAGCATACTTGCATGTGAGCATTGCGTCTCGGAAAAACCACAACAGTCTATGTGGAAAGCGATTGACTAGCAAAAAAAAGGACAGCCGCAAGGACTAAGGGAACATGGATGCAGGGCTTACAGAATAAAGAAAATTCACAAGGTGGGAGGTCTGTGAGAACACAGCGGCACGGATCGTCGTAAGCAAGGTCGCGGAGTCGGGGTCGGAGTCGCAAGGAATCGGAGATTTTTGGGTGGAATCAGAGTCGAATTCCTAAGAACACCAGGAGTCGGAGTCAGTGTCGGATTTTTTGTCCGACACGGGATGTCCAATTGAATTATTTCTTGCATCACACTCCTACAAGCAATCAATGGAAATTCCTGTTGGAATCCTTGTTGAAATGGTACAATATATTTTCAAACTTTTATTGAAACAGAGAATTCTTGCTCTGTACCACGATTTCCATTGATTGCTTGTTGCTGCAAAATTGTTGACAGCCAAACTTCATTACGCTATGTTAAGGGGTGGGAGGCGGGAGTCGCAGTCGGGAATCAAAGTCGGAAATGTTGGAAAGGTCGGAGTTGGAGTCGGACATTTTACCTCCGACTCCGCAACCCTGGTCGTAAGGCTGGTGCACTGGGCAAGAAAAGGAAAGCATCGTTTTCTCAGGTGCAAAAGTTGTGTTCACNTTAATAATTTTTTTGCGTTTAATCAATCATTGTTTTTTGCGTTTTTGCCGTTTATAAGAATGCGCCAATTTTTCAGAATTTAGCCTGTTCAGATCAAGTGCATTCAAATATCAGACAAATCTTAAAGATAGGTGACAGCCTTATTACATGTTTTTCCGAAAAAAGCAATAAATTCTGCAGCTACCTAGAGTCCAGACAACAACCGGTTCTAGTAGTTATACTTATTTAATGATCCACTTAATCCGACTCAGAAAAGCAGTTCACGACCTGACCCTTCTCAGATTAATGCAGCGTGAACTGATTTTTGCAATTGCTTGTCATTTGCCAAGCAACCAACTAGGTTATTTGTGACGAAGTCCATCTTGGCACGAACATATCACCATTTTCGTCGTCTTACGTTTGTGTTGTTGTTTGCAATGGTTCCTTTTCCAGACACAGCTTTTGCGACTAGGATACAGAGAAGCAAGTCTGATCTGTTCTTTTAAGTTGGGTTAGTGACGTAAAAATTACTTTCACTGCAGCGAAAACCACCTTCCACAGCTCACGAGCCGCGGGACCCTTGCGTTTGTGACAGTCAGCAACTTCATTGCAGCTTTTAATGCCGTTGCAGTAAGGCGAAACGCTTTTAGTGTGTAGGCTGTAGTTAAGCTGCTCGTCAATACGACTTATGACGTAACAATATCTGACTAGATAAACCCGCGTAAGTGGTGTTGATTGTCGTTAATGGATCGGCAATCAGGCAAGCAAGTAGGTGTGACCTGTTAAGCTGTGACCTTCTCCTTATTAGGTCATTGATCGAAGAAATATCTGCCGGATAGACAGTAACGGCGTATACCTATTTAGCGCTGGCATCTGACCAAAAAGTGGACGTTGCTGATGATACAGAAAGATGATACATCGCCATCAATAGGCCAAGCTCAAGTGAGGGCGTGGAAAACTGGCACCAGCCTCTTCGAGTGATTTCAGTTAGAAACTAAATGATTAAAGAAGGATGAGAGCAAAATGTCTGTCTGAGAAGACTCATTACATATAAAACCACTTGCGGTTGATTAATTTTCTAGTGTGTACAACAGTAATTGAATCAATTGGCTGAAATTTTGGCCTTAACTTGTGCTTGCGTTCGTCTTCGTATTTCCTACAAGATGTTGGGGTTTTTTTTTGGAATAAAGTTATCAACCATTCAAAACAATCTATTTCACTGCAAAGGTCTTATAATCTTAGAAGCGATAAGTCATCACCTTTCTTGCATTCTTGACCGTACGTCGGATTAAAAAGTTTACGCCCGAAAAAAATTCTTTTGGCAAAGCAACAGAATCGTCGGCTTTTTCCTAAAACCACAGGCGGTGAAACGGCGTCATCCGCAATCATACCTGGAATTTTCATTACTTTCTGTTTAGCGTTATTCCACGCAAACTGCTACAGTGGTTGTACGTGACTTTTGTATGCTGACGAAAATACTGCGATTTTATTCTACTTCCAAGTTCGCGCGAAAATAAATGATAATTGCCCGAAAACGTCGGCATTTGTTGTTTTTCCAGCCAGTGTTTTCTAAGAAACATAAAATCGATGAAGCAACCTTGGAAGTATCAAAAATGTAAGAAACTTTGCTTTGAGACTCGAGGTAGGGTACTAATCATACTGTTGTCGTCTCTGACGCCCAAAGTCCTCAACGAGTGCTTGAAATTCGTTATTTTGTGGGCACTTGCAGTGTACGTCTTTACAACGGAAAATATTTTTTTCCACCTGTGGTGAGGCTCCTCCGGTCTGCAGGGAAAACAAAGAGGTCACGTGCTATTCTGACCAGCGTGACTCAGACAAACGTACCCAGTTTATTCGCAGCCTTCAATTTGAAACAGGTCATAATTTGGTCGCCTCCGAAAGTAACGTGGTTGTTCGCTAAATCTCGCACGCAGTCGATCTGAGAGAAGGTCATTGCGTGCGATCCGACGCAAACAAATTACTTCCGATGTCAGAAACGCCTAAAGAAAACGCAAGCCACGCCTTCGCCTGGCGCAACTCCCGCATGCGACGAGTTGACAGCTGGTTTTTGAATGAAAGAGTGCCCACGGCCCACCTGTAGAGTTTGCGTGATCAAAGTCAATGATGACATGAATTAAGCTCAATGGCAACACGATCAAAATCACACAAGGCCGTTGTAATAACTCGTGACGTTGTCACAAACTCAGTGTCCACAAAAGCGTTGCGCAAGTAGCCCATGCTCGCCACGAAGTCGTAACTGTTGAATGCAGAGATGTTTCAAGGCGGGAAATTAAAGATTTAGCACTGTTCAACGCTTTGCCACTTCAAAACGACTTCATAACAGTCCTTTCGCAAATTAAACTGCAGGTGTTCTACTGAGCAGCGACAGCACTCAATACGTATTTGCGCCTTGAACCCTTTGTTTCTGGAAACACGTTTGGAAGCTCAGACGGTAAATTCGCTCCCGATCCAAAGGTTTTAGTTTTTTGCTCGCTTTTAAATACTTGTAACCTGCAAAAATGCGGTTTTCACATGGTGCAACAATACGAGTTGCGGTCGTCGGATGTCATCATTTGTTTGCATGACTTCAACAACCTTTTGTTTATGAAAATTTGCGGCATTAGATACGCTTTTTAATGAAGATTTCAGAATGTAACAAAGCTAGAGCTTATAGCTGAAGTGAAAGCTGGAGTTTACATTTAAAATATGCTTAAAATGAAGTTACGGTTCAGTGAGAAGCTAAATCTGTTATGAAGCAGTAAAACACAACAGCGAATGGAATAAATATAATATCATGGACAGTTGATTACAATAACCTATTCTCGGCGATTCATGTGTTGAGGTTAATATATCTGATCCCAAAAAAGCTTCAAAAAGTTTTTGCGTTTGTTTAATCAGCAACCAAACGCTTAATGACCCACTGTAGAATACCCCATGAAATATTAAATGTTATTCCCAATTTGCTAATGCAGACTACTGAAAGTATTTGAAAAAAGTGTGCTCGCTTTGAAATGAGTTAAATGGCATAAGAAATGAAATTGTATGAACAATTATTTGATACCAAGGATTAAGAAGAAAGCTAATGCCCAAATACAATTAAATTGTTATTGATAAAGCAAGTAAACGTAATCGTATTTAAATGTAACTATTTCAAAAGTAGTTACTTTTTTAAAGTTAAATTTTACATGTAAATAGCAATTGAATGATTGGTTTCTTCACAAATGTCACGAGAGCATAATGCGCAGCATTGGTAAAAGTTTATGAAAAAACAATTTTAAAGTGCGTAATAGTGTCACAAAAGTTGTGAGCTATTACAAAATGACCAATACTTCACAAAAACAAACTTGGAATAAAGATCGTTCTCTCAGCATATGCGTTGTTTTTGTAACAAAACAATTATCAAATAATCAACAGAAACAAGACTGACACATGTACAGTTTTTGCAACAGTGGTCAGTGCACAAAAAAGGTAAAGGAATATCAGAGAACCAAAACTGTTGAGCAAGCTTAAAGTTTTCTGCCCACTTGTGATATCAATCATCAGGAAGTATGCCCCTGCAGGAGTATATTCTCAGCAGATGCCACTACCACGTCAGAAATCCATACTTCCGTGGACACATCGCGCAAGTGGAAGAAATGGTTGCTAGCAAGTGGGAGAAATTGTCCAGCGACTCTGTGCACGACCTGAAATCGACAACTGCGTTGAGAGAAATAAACTCATAATTGCGCTTGGACAATTTAGGAACAGGCGCTAGTTTTGACAAAAAAACGATAGCAGGCCGTAAACGCCAAAAATTAGTTTTGCAAACGATGATCGTGGCTTAAACACACAACTTGTTGGGTATTTTCTTTAAAAAATACAAACATAGACGCGTTGCACCCAGCTCACTACTTTATCCGACCGCGACCGTGTAGTTTAGGAATAACTGATAAATGCAACGATTACTTACCCGGAAGAGATGAAAAAGTTGCATGACACAAGCTGACGCCATGGTGAAGAATCGTGGTTTGTGAAGCAGCTGCGTCCTTGTGAAGAAATGCAAAAATCCGATTTTCTATCTTTTAGCGCTATTCGCCTTTAACGTGTTGTTGGTTAATCGATTCGCCACAACAGGAACTCGCCTTTTTCTAATGTTATATGCCAGAGTCAAGCAATATTTTGCAGTTACACGCTAAGGCTAAAATAACCGAACGGAAATCTTCGCGGTACGTTGCCCAAGCGACCGCGTCACGCACGTACGTGCTTGGCAAAAGAAGGGGTTTGTACACCCGGCTCGGTAAAGGATACAATTAACAGCAATTTGAACTTTGCTGCCCGTTTTGCCGAAACAAAACAGTGTTATGTCATTTGTCGACAAACAATATTAGGGCGGCTTGGCGACGAAGACACGCCATGCATGCAGTGCTATGACTCACGGCGAGCTACATCGCAGAAATAATTGTATGACCTTGTTCGAGGTGTAACGCTTTATCAGTAGAGGAATTACTAATGATCATGCACCGTAAGCGATTTACTTTTAAGCTAAATTTTCACCCCCGACTCCGCATATTAGGAGGTCGTGCCGCAAGGAAAAGTTTGCGAACCAGGCATTTTTTAAACATCAACTCTCACCAAAACTTGTACTTGTCAACAATTGCTTTTCGCAAACTCTTGCTTGCGGCGAAATTTCTGAAAACCTGACCGTAAGACTGAAACCGCATTGCATGGGAAAAATTCCTGTCAAGAGTGTGTTTTTCGAAGTGCCTCTGTCATGCGCTGGATCTGGAACGCGGCTTTTGATTGACGTGCGGCTATTGGGCGAGCCCTCGCTTAACCAGCTTCGCAGCTTCGCCAACACGTTGTAACACATTCGCAATCACGCAAGAAAGTTGCAGCAACACTCGACGAAGGTGCTTTGCGTTGGTTTGCTCCCTGGCACACCGATCTTAGAAGCACGCCCCTTAATGCAGGGATGGGGAACCTGCGGCGCGCAGGTCAAATGCGGCCCTTGTTAGAACAGACATTTTGTTGACCGAGTTAGAACACAACATCGCGTCAAAACGAGTCTTTTTACAGTATAATGAGTAGATACTTAGACAGAAGGCTTTCTCGGTTCTTGTAGTTTTCTCTCCTATTTTGCTTAGCAAGATGAAGGTAGAATTTTATGATAACATTAACTATTTTTTGCGGCCCGCCAGTGATACCCCACTATTCATGCGGCCCGTGATAGTTAATAGGCTCCCACCACCTGCCCCAAATCCTGCGACACGAAAACCGCAGCAACTACCACGTTTAGCTTTCGGCAAAGCGCCGGCGCCGGCAACTTCCGACCGCTGCGCTCCCACAGAAGGAGGACGTCAGCCCGTGACGGGGTCAGCTACCAGGTCACGGCCTATCGCATAAGAAAAGCAACCCTGTCGCGTGATTTTGATGTTGTTTATTTGCTCTGGCGATTTAGTGGCGGTTTTGAGCAACAAATCGTGCTAGGGCCAACTTACACCAACCTAAGGCTGAGGTGAAATCTGAAACAAAAATGTAGGTAAGAGAGAATGAGCCTGCAAAGCTCCAGAGCTGCAGAGAACAGCGACTGCAACGATTTTCGAAATTGACCTGAGAAATCATTTGACAAATTAGGCGAGCTTTGTGATCTATTTTTGCGATTTTGGTCTAAAAGCTCATTCGAGTGACATAATTTAAAGCTGCACTTCGATAGAGTTGATACCAATACGAAATAGCTTCGTGCGATGAGCAGATTCCATTTATTTAATTCAACTGGACGCTTTGCCTGTGACTGTGACCTTCAGTCATGCCTAGCGAGTGCAAGAAGTTACTTCGTAAAATCTATTCTTAACTCAGGCCAGATTGTTTGCAGCATGCTCTGGCCTTTACTGGCTGAAATCAATCAGGCAATCTGCTTTACACTGCCCCAAGCATAACGTCTAAATGAGATGATTGGATTCCGCTTTTGTCTGTTGTCTTGGCTTGTGGGCGTTGGAAGTCACACATATAAGGGTTTCCCGGGCTGAAAAATGCTATGGCAGCGAACGTCGCTCATAACGTTTTACTGAACAGCTTGGAAAATGCTTTCTGTAGTTCTTTCCGTAGAAAAACAACTTCTTTTAATGAGATAAAATACTTGCTTAAGCAGTTATCTGCTGATCGCGAAAAGGTTAAGAATCAGAAAGAAGCACTCAAAATTCATTCTTGCCTGCTTTGAAAGCACGGTTCAGCACGCTTTGTTTGACTTGTATTCAAGCAAACTTTTGAAGAGTGGCAAAACCAAGTAATATTTGTAACAAACAAAACTCCATTCAGGGTGAAATGAGAGCCCTCCAAGTTCCGAAAGTTGCACTATCTGAACTCTGCCACCAACGACGAAGCCTAAAAATAGCACTGAGCGGACGCAATCATAACAGCTTGCTGTGAATGTCCAGTAAATCCTGAGCGTCGGAACTTGGGTGAGCCGTCATCTTGCTGGCATCTGAACTCTACGAAAATGTTTTCCTCAAAAAACAAATAAAATAAAGTATAAAAATAAATGCACTAGAACGTTATCGCAAAAGACTTAGTAGACAAGAAGAGAAGTGGTCTTACCGAAATAAGTTTTGCAACACTGAATCGCAGAGCGATGATTGTGACATTTGACTAAGCACGCCAGAATCGCCACTATCCGTCTCGTTATAAGTTGAAGCAGAAAAACGATTGAAGTTTTTGGCAGAACGCCGTTAAGTCGCACATTAATGTCAAATGTTTATTGCCTTACCTCACAAGGGTTTCTGCGTTGTATATGAGTTTACACAAATATGTCTTTTACTGTACAAGCACTCTGTGTAGAAATTCCCGACCCAATCGGGACAATGCTGGCTAATAATGATTTTGGTGTGCGACAACCCCAAGGCAGCCTCGTGTGCTGCAACTGCTGTTTTCCTTCATGGTTTGTTCACAGCGAATAAGCATGTTTAGATCCGGTTCATCCTGATTTGCCGGTAATCATTCTTTGGCAGCAAAACACGTCTTACCCATTGTTTATTTTCTAATTCCTATGTAAGTAGGCCATTTGGCGGTGATCTGGCATGCGAAACTAGCCGTAAGTGGAAAGCATGGCCACAAAGCCCTCTTTGTAGTCCTGGACTAAAAGGCATTTAATATACGATACCACGATATGATCTGTAAACTATAAGATGATGTTGCGCAAAGATACTCATCAACAGATTGCGTGTGGCAGAACTGCCCTTTCCAGGCTCACTCAAGATTTACAGCAAAAAAACACTTATAGTATCAACGTCTTTGAGAGCGGCATTGAAGCGAACATTATTGTTAATGAGACTTCATCTTTGGCGTAGAAATGAAGCATAAGCCGCGACACACGAACTCCAGCATATGTGTAACTCACAAGCGCTTGACAGCAGTGTCCATAAATGAGCGAAAAGATAAACTTAAGAATATTTCATTTTATTTTCATTAAGGCAATTTAAAAACAGACTCCCACAACTTCAGTAGTCCCTTTTTGTTTTTGTTTTTTTTGGCTGCAGCTGATGGGTTTTAGGAGCCGTTATAATAGCCCTGTCTACATCGAAAGAAATGACTTTTGAAAGTATTTTTATGGAAGGATTCTCTAAAGTGTTTTCTCCGCTTGGTCTCGCCCAAAGCTATTTTTTCTCCCTTTGCCAAAGATTTCTTTGGCTATTTAGGCCAGGGGTGGCCAAACTGCGGCTCGCGAGCCGGATGCCGTTCTTCGAACCTTTGTATGCGGCTCTTTGAGCTTTCCTCAAAATTGTATATTTGTATTTTATTTTTTATTTCTACTTATTGCAAAGTGTAGAAATATTGTAAAGTGGTACTGGGGTCAGTGACGGATTTACGCATAGGCCATGCCCTAGGGCCCAGCGCAACTCCTTCCTATGACGGCTCATTATTAACTCAAAATTTTCGAAACTACGCAGAGGCATAACTTCACAATTTACTTTGAAACGAGCGAAAATGCAAACATCTTATAGTCTAGATTCTAGACTCTAGAATATCGGTACAGTAACAACACGATAATATTGTTTGCTACGTAATATAAGAATTATAATATTGCTTTTCATCGGAGTTCTTTAGCGTCTGACGGTCTTGCGTTGATGCGAGCTTTTTGTCAGTGGAAGATTGAACATCAAATAAAGAAGTGATGTGTCAAAGGTTTGATACTGGGCGCGAGAGAGATGCAGGCCGTCTCTATGAAAGTGGTTACAGCAGTAGCGTTGCCAGTCCAAAATTTTTGGAAGGGCCAAGTATGGGTTGGGTGGCGGAAGTTCAAATTCTATGACTTAAGGCGACGAGCGGTATTTTATTCAAACATTGCCTGTCAAAGCACAAAATGACAAGATATGCTAGAGATTTAGGGGGAACGGTCCCATTGGCCCCCTGCCTACGCCTATGGTTACAAGAATGAAAAAGAAAGAACAGTACTTACTTGATGTTCAATCTTCCAGACAAAAAGCTCGCAACAACGCAAGACAGCCAGGCACTGCAGAACTGCGACGAAAAGCAGTATTGTCAGTATTGGATGCTATGTTTGGTTGTTACCAACTAGATTGGTCGCAAACAGAGATTGCTTGTGGAAACTCTATAGGCCTGTGTTAGTTAAGTCAGCTAGAACAGTTTCTCGTGATTTTTACTTGGAAAAACGTGTCTACATTGGGCTTATTTCATATGGTTAGCTGAGGGTGTTGCGACAATACTTCGCTGTACAAAACTTGTCTTCATGCTGTTTACCAACAGTCTAAGAGGATTAAAACGCTGTACTTTTTATCGCTTGGAAATGACAATTTAAAATGGCATAAATAAACCGTGTGTTCACTGAATGGATTGTTTGTTTGTTGCATAAAATATGTGATTACTATAACAAAGGTGTTTACGTACAGCTCATCAGATCGACAACCAGAGGATATTTCTGAGGGCAGCAACACGGTCCTGCATGAAAATGTATATATCCGAAAAATAAACTTACAAAAAACGCTAGAAATCACGGAAATTTAACGAAGAGAACTTCTCAACTACACGAAAGAACTATAAATTCCAAGAAAATATCGCATTGTCATTTGTCCCAAAGAAGAATGTAGGAAAGGCTTAACTTTCTGTTGAAGATCTGAGGCAGTCGTAGAACCAAAGTCGGCACAACAAAAGATAGATTTTTGAGGGGGACCCTACACATAAGAGGGGCATACTGTCACGCTTTTCAGACAAATGGCCAAATAGATCACACCTGCGTGGAGATCCAAAAACTAAGATGGCCTAGGGTTCCGCGCTCCCTAAATCCGTCCCTGACTAAAAAAATCCGTCCCTGACTTTGGTAGCTAGCGTGCCGCACAGTATTACTTTTGAAAGTCATTACAAAAAACTTTGATGTCACAGAAGCGTTGATTGCAAATAAATTCGTGTTTTTAGATTTTTATGTTGCGGCTCTTTGTAACTTGGGTTTTTGGCTCATATATGGAGCCGGTTTGGCCACCCCTGATTTAGACTGATCATGCTATCACTGAAACTAAGGACGGTGTTGCGATCGGAAATCCCGAGCGGCATATGCGCAAAGCTTCGCACTGTGGCAGCAAGCAACAATAGAGTTCACATGCCATGATCAC
>JGI24021J15306_10000456_pt1 | contig 30812 bp, 17 predicted proteins | sample Ectturendosymbi1_FD_15306 | JGI IMG/M metagenome (IMG submission 15306) | reverse complement strand
CTAATGTTCGCTAATGGTTGGTTTACTGCATGCGATGGCTTTTATGGTGCTTCTGCTTATTGGCTGAGTCATATGAAACAATAAACAATAATCAATAATCAAAACAAACAAGCTTTTGCGTAGAACGCATATTTCTTCCATCACATACAGGCTATTGTGAAAAACGTCTCATCATGTATATGTGCATAATAAATCTTTAAACGAACGGATTCTAAATCGCGATCTAAACGTTTTCGACATTCATGCAGAAGAAACCCAAAACATAACCAGACAACATCAAGCCCAGCCACCCATTGTGCGCAGACATTTCAGAAAGACTTCCCATTCATCTTCCCGGGATAAAAGTAAGTGCACTGCATCGAATGATGGCTCTTCCGGTGGGCCGGCTGCAGTTTTGCGTATGTGACTTTTGCAGCTACTATTTTGTGCTTCTCGAAAGGAATCTTTGTCCACTCAATACTGCCGGTCAATGGTTTGCTACGCAGAGGTAACCTGGAAATGAAAAGTGTAATCTAACATGTGAGCTACAAAAGTTTTTAAATCGGCCAAATCAACAGATAAAAAAGCAACAGAAAGCTTTAATTTGACTTGTTTGTGTCACAGAAAGCTTACAGTAAATGTTGTCATTTCTGGTATCTCACATCTTCACGCACGTTTTCGCCTCTGTGATAAAGGTACCTATGTTTCTGCATGCAGGTAATCAGAAGAGAGTGAGAAAGACCGAAAGAAGGCCAGAGACAAACGGGTATATTACAAGCATTGACAGACAAATATCTGAACTGAACAATCTGTCCGCAACCTTTCAAAACATAAGTGCAAGTATTGTTCGGCAAAAACTTGAGGATATCGAAAGCCAGATCAAGACACTTTCTATGTACCTACCAGGAAACACAAAGAAATCATTACCTTGTGCCAATATAAAGTTACTGCGCTACAAACGAGTTTCCGACGGCAACGTACCTATGAAGAAAACGACGATCCTGCGAATAAATCCATTTAATCCGAATGAAAACTTGACGCGACATTTTCTTTTGTATACTTTTGCGGAACTTAGTCTAACGAAAACGGTTTTATCGGCATTACTTCCCCAAAAAGTCAACCAAGGAAATTCAAACGCTGTTGAAACGAACCAATATTTCTTTGTACGCAATACTCCTATTCTTTCGATTTCTGCGTACAACAAACTCAAGCATAAGAGCTTGTCATCTGAAGTAGCATTTTCAACACCCTTACTACCAACCAAGAATTCGCTACATGGCAGAAGTGAAGTCAAGTACGAACAGTTGATTTATTTGCAATACCACTGCGTGTTTCTGGATTTTGAGAAGCAGGAGTGGTCAACAGTAGGGTGTCAAACTGTCGAAAGTAGATCGGAAATCCGCTGCAATTGCAACCACACAACAATGTTCGCAGTGATGCTGTCAATGCGACGCTATTCCATTCCCCCAGGGATCAAGGTAAGCAAAGAGACGTCGACCAAATGATGTCGATCAAGAGCGAGTTTTCTGAAAAAATATGTGAAATAATTCAAGAGGTGGTGCTCCATATTCTAAATTTTACTTTTGCATATTTAAATTACCCTCTAACATATTTATAGGCATGTGCAAACACATTACCTGACTATGAAAAAGAAGTTCATGATTATCGCACGGCTATCTCTACAACCCCGAAAGTGGGATTGCGTTGTTTCTGTACAAAGGCTACGGTTTTTCTTTGAAACGTTTGAACTTAGTGCATGCATGAAATATCTAAAAGAATCGAAAGGAGTCAAAACTCAGCATTACAGAAATATGAAGTAATGAAGATGAAATGTTATTACTACGAGGTCTCTCTTTTTTTTAAACCAAGCAGGAATAAATTTAATGCACTGGAGAAATTCGGTTGGCTTTAAAATATCTTTTCTGAGAGTTCTCTCAATAAAAGCAAAATTCCTCCGACGACCTGAATTATTTTCAATGCAGTAGCGTAACTTATAAAAAATATAGGCTCAAAGAAAAATGACCAATGTTCTCTAGAAATGCGTCTTTTCAAACGGCCATTCTATTCTTAGATCGGCTCCTACGTGGCACAATCTCTGTCTACGATGTGTTTATTCTTGGCATTTGCAATTCTTCTCAAATCACGAAGCCACATTCAAAGCGACAGAACATTGGTGCAAATATGCCTCACAGTCGCTCTCATGCTGTTTCATGCAATGCATCTTTTGCACGATGTGTTTCGGTCAAACAAGCATCTGTGCGAGTTCGGTGCCGTTGCCGCCCACTATTTCCTGCTTGCTTCAGGTAAAGTTATGTGCTTTGTTATGAAAAGTATCCCCAAAAATTACTACTACAAATCTTTTTTTATTAGCAGGTATATTTTAAAAAACTCACCATTTGTACAGATGGTATGGTTGTGACTGAAACTGGCACCTTTCTATTCCAAATACATTGCTTCATCACACTGTTTTCCTTTTGATGATTCTTGCGTCTGATATTTCAAAATGGTGCGAAAGAGTATGATTCCGGACTACCGATACTTTAGAGGCAGATTAATCCAAGACACTCAGTCATCACGAATTCACCAAAGCTTACAGTTTAGAGTGAAAATGTAAACATAAGCTCGCAAAACCAGTGATTAGTTTGAATAAAATCTTGTTTTGTATTCAGTAATTTTGCTGAATACAAAACAAGATTTTATTGAAACTAATTCCTGTTTATGATTTCTATTCAGGATCCTGATTTCTATTCAGCATCAAAAGTACCTGAAAACCGTGAACAGTATGGTTTAACGGAAATAAATTATACCTATTCAAATAAAGTGGTACGTATTTCAATTGCATCAAAGAAATTTCAGATTAAAAACATTAGATCCTCTGTGATTTTTTAAGCAACTGTTAAATTTTTTTCCTTTTGAAAGGTCCTGCGTAGTTTGTAGCAACCTTCAAAAAACGTCTGATGTATGGTGGACCGTTAGTGCCTTGCAGAAAGTTAGTTATACTTTCCTTGCACAATTAATTTTTTTTAATAGTCTTTATTTTTTTTAAATATTATTTTAATTAACAAATGCTTTGAACAGAAAATTTTTTTTCTTAAAAATTTCAAGAAAACATTTAATGACGAAATTATTCTTTGTTGCTGACCCCAATTCCGACGGTGTTTCCACACTCTGAAGTGTTTCTCATTGAAGCTTTCACATAAGCCACGTCTTGATTTCAGATGTTCCATGTCATCTTTAGGGAAGTTTTTTTATCTAATAAATTATCGTTAACTTTGTTTTTTCTAAGGTATGTTGTTTCGCTTTCTCTAAATGAAGTCTAGGGTGCTTTCTTCGTTGAAGTCGCCTCTAAATTATGACTGTTGTTATGACATACGGAACTTACAAAATTCATGCAAGAAATTGAAATATTTCGTTAGTTGGCTTTGCATTTCACACCTTGTAGTTAAATTATTCTAAGCACAGTTGATATATGTCATTGGTGGGACGTGGAATACTACACCATTAAACAAAAGGATAGGTCATCATGCGTGTTGCTAATAACGCTCTTAGCAGACCTTGTACAGTTCTGTAGAGGGTTCTTAACTTGCATCAAAGTGATGGTTGTTTCTAGAACTGTATAGGCTGTAAACATGCCACGTCGAGCACTGCATAACACTGACATGAGTTAAAGAAGCATTGCTTCCCATTTTCAGGTACTTGGTAGGCTGGGCATAGCTTAGTTAGAGCTTATGATGCCTAAAGTTAGACTTACTACAATTTTGCAAGGAAACTAGATAGGGGTTTGGGAAATGCTGTAAGCTTCCATTGGCGTTTGGGACTGATTCCAAGCCGCTTTTGCATTCATCGCACTTTAAGGACTTACAATGAGCTTTGGTGATAGTTCAAGGAAAGACTTTTTAAAATGAAAATATAAAACAAGAAATTTTAAACTGTTCGTTTATTGCTTTATTGTTTGCCCATACTAGAATTTTTGTAAGTGAAGTGTAAATGAACATGCAACATATGAAATCACAACATGGTTTATTTGCAAACTTCAATGGAAAACACTTCGTTAGCAGAGTTAGGCTCATTGGAGGAGTTAGGCATTTCGTTGGAGGAGCATTGAATTTTTTTCTTCAGCTTCGAAGAATTGGTCAATTGAAATATTTCAAAAATAAAAAATTTTTTTTTGAAACAAAATTGTTATTACAAATCTTTTTTTCGAAAAAGATATCTTGCAGTGATCTTTTCAAATATAACAAAAGTTTTACATGACGCAAACGGGCCACAATACTGTTGACAAATACGAATTCTTCTTCGTCAGAAAACTTTACATTGTTTACGTGTTTTGTCGACCCACATTAGAAAAATTATCTTGATCCCCAAAGTGCAGAGCTATCTTGACAATACAGTCTCTGGCTGCGTTTTCAAAACATCGCGTCCCCTTACAAAAATTACATCACTATTCAAACGCAGGTCAGAATATCTCAATTAACGTCAGTTTTCAAGCTGGGTTCGGAGCTCCTGATAACTCATTGAGTAAACAATCATCTTTGCACAAGTAAAGTTTTTGACTATGACAAAAATATGAATCAACGAATCGTCTTGGCAGATTATTTGCCAGATACGTTTTTCCGCCATTCGTTGCTTCAGCGTCAAACTAAATTTGACGAAAGTTGCAGGTAAATGCGGAACGGACGTTACTGTTTTTGTGGCTTAATTTTACTACAGCTTACAGTATTTTTCCCTTAGGTTACACCAACTATGCTTTAAATATCACAAATATATCTGTCCAACTGCTACTAACACGAATCTTGTTGAAAAGCAACATCGGTATTTTTTACTTTGACTGTAGAAGCGCTCATTCTCAAGCATCCACAGTCGCTAGCGTTGCTGGGAGGTTTCACCAATATGCGTATAACTACAGTTCTCAAACATCTTCAGGGTCTTGGATGTTGCTGGAAGGAGTCACTTTACTGACGAAGACTTCACGGTACAGCCTGTCCTTCGACGGTTTCATCAGACGCCGATGGACGTTAGCGCGAGTCACTGCTGGTTGGGTTATACCTTTTGTCACGGTGTTCTGCGCAGCTGGCGTGGGATTTTCTAGTAAGAAAAGAATGATGGATCGCGCTCTGAGATTAATCTGTATTGCTTTTATAAAAAAAAACTCTTGATATATATCTCCCGTGATTGAAATAGGTGCAGACATTTTTGTTCAGAAGAAATTATCAGCAAGCCAAAGTCAATGGTAATCGAGATTATTTTCAACGGTGACAGAGTTTTTCACCAACAAGCATGCAAAGCAACACCATGTTGTTTACTGACACGTCATGTCAGGATCGAAGTGTCGTACAAAGACAACAACCCCTATAATACTTCATTTCAACATTTTGCAAGATTACATCTACCTCTCCTTTAAAACGTTTTTTGAATCACGCTTCATCAATTTTTCTTCGTCGAAAACTTGATGAAACATGTTTCAGGTTTTATCTTATAGTTTGACCTTGATGCGCATTTGTGCCAAAACACGAATTTCAAAGATGTTCTGATGCTTTTGCTGCTGAGAAGCAGTAAGGTTCTTTTCTTTAGATTGACATGGGGTTATTCTGATTGCTGTAAAAATCGGCGATGCTAGTAATTGCGATAACAATACCGAACTGCCTGCAAACTTCTAGTTTTCCTGCAATCATTGAAATAACATCTGCGGTACATCATTACAAAGCTCTAGGCCAGTCTATCCAAAACTAGGCTTTTTTCTCACGGATCTCCCAAACCGAAAATTGCTTAGGCCACCTTGATAAAATGCCATATCTTGAAAATATGACTCGATGGAGAAATTCAAATTTCAGATTAGGAACCAGGCAAATTAAACCATCCCAATAATGCAATTATCAATATCTTATCCGAAACAAAAAGGTTGCAGAGCGTTTCATAATGTGAGGGGGGCAAGCTTGTACCTCGCGAATACCACGCTTCACCTTTGCTGAGCGCAGGTTCTGAAACACTGTCCAAGACAGGTTCTTCTTTACCGGGCTCGAATTTAATTTAGATTTTTGCCAAAGTATGTTTTTTGGCCAAAAGTGCCTACCACAAACGCTAGATGGTCATTCAAGGGCTCTAAAGATGCGGATGTTTGCCTAGACTTCTGTAAAAGAAAGAAACGAAAAGTTGCCTGTGGGGGTTGGGCCTGTTGCGATCGGAAATCCCGAGCGGCATGTGCGCAAAGCTTCACATTGTGGCAGCAAGCAACAATAGAGTTCACATGCCATGATCGCTCTATTATTGCATGTTCGCGCCACATATATATGGTGTTGTTCTTCAGGCACACCCTGTTCGTGGTGAATCACACTTTTAACGCAACACCAGCCGAGAGGTTGCAACAGGCCCAGGGCCCGGTTACGTGGGTCAAAAAATTCTAAACCTACCTTATTATGACGTCACCCACAAAAAAGCTCAAATCCAAAACTTCCCAATTTATTTTAATCGAACTACAAGACTTTCCACATCTTTAGAGGGTTTGAACAGTTCTCTAGCTCTAGTGGGTGACGGGTTATGCCCAAACATGTCTCTGGCACGATCGTGGATTCTACGTGCCTTAATTGGACCACAATTTTGGCTCGGACGTGTTCGGCCATAACTCGCCAACCGATAGAGCTAGAGAGGCTAGTCGAACCCTCTGAAGGTGCGGAAAGTCTTCTAGCTTCGATTTTTTTTAATTGGGAAATTTTGGTTTTGAAACTTTTGTGGAGCAGCGTGACGTCACTGGGTGGTCACGGTGACGTCGTCGGGACCTGAGAAAATGTTCAAGTGGCAATTTACTTGTTTTTTTCAATAAATTAGGCAAAAATTGGCATCTTCAGAGCACTGGATTGGCCATCTAGCGTTAGTGGTAGGCCATACCCATGATTATTGAGCAAAAGTCACGTTTACAACTTTCTGACGTTTGCAACAATGCAATGGATATCCTCATTGTACTGAATAACTTAACTATGGGCCAATGACATTCCCACAACGAATTCTTGGTTTGCTGCATAAAATAAATCACTGCACACAATTCAAATTATGCTTTTGCTTCTTTCTAAACCACAAGTTATAAAAAATAATGTAATTCAACAATGGAAAGCTCTGGGTTTGCTGGAAACATTTAAAGAATCAACCGACTGGGCTCCGTTTTTCATAACTTTGCCATAATGTGGACGTGGACATATCCGGGTTCAAATAATTAGTCTCTCCGCAAAGGAATCGCAGTTGAATTAATCAGCAAATTTTAATTATCGGCGACTATAGCGCAAAAAGCGGCACTGTATGTGTAGTCAGAACCTTCAGGCTTGCTTGCTGCTTCTGGCAAAAGTTTTAACAGCAAATATAAGCTTGAGTCTTTAGCGACAAGTTTAAAAACGGTAGTCTTCGAGGTTGAATTTGTCGTAGGCTGCATTGGTGATTTACATCAGGCGTCAGCAAACACCGGGCCGCGGCCCGGTGCCGGTCCGTGAAGAAATTGTTACCGGGCCTTGCCGAACCAAGGCCAAATTGGTCCAAACGTGATTGGAACTACTGACATAAGGGACACACTGCGGGTTCCACTGACTACCATAATCCCTACAGGTTGGAGCATCTTATTAAAGCAAGTCCAGATCTCTCACTGAATCAGTGCCATTTCGACTTACGAGTTGTAATAAATTTTGCATGTGTCAAACATCCATTATTTTATTGAGGCCCGGTCCGCCAAATAGTGCCTGGCTGAATCCGGTCCGCAGAGCCAAGAAGTTTGCTGACCCCTGATTTACATATATACGGTAAAATCGTAGGATGCAAAATATATAAAATGCAACGACTAGGAGACAGACACTACAGGAAAGAGCCACCGAGGAATCAACGGAATGGAAACACCACACGTAAAGTAGATTATAATTGAATAACCGTTTACGGAGTGAGGATGCGTGGTATTACGTGAAATCGATTTCCAATATAAAAAAATTGCCGACTGATTCATTTGTTTATCACCTTTGTGAAGACTAGCTACATGAATACAGATATATGCAAGCTTGAATTATCGCAAAAATGAGAAAGCAGAGCCCAGTCGGCTGATTCCTCGAAAGCTTATAGAAAACCGAGAGCTTTTAATTGACCTAAATTAGAATCACATGTAAAACTTCAGGTTGCATACATGAGTAGACAAATAGCCAGCGACACATGTAATCAACACCAATAAGTTACTCAGCTCTGTTTTAGTAATTCAAAGCTGCAGGAAGACAGAGTAGCCGACTTCCGTAAGAATATTGTCGTCATTCATGCGCAAGCTAAGTTTTCGTCCAGGACACCATGCGATTGGTGTCAAGCAGTCAAAAACCTTTTTTCAACCTTATACGTCCTACAAACAACCTGATCTGGGAAATTGTGGAAAGTTTATACTTTTGATCTTTTGCAGATGGAACGTACATGGAAAGAAATTTGGTGACGAGGAAATACAAAATGTGTCACATAAAGCCGGGCTGGTCACCCGTGTTCATAATATTCACAGCCGTACCTCTGCTCACAGTGATCGTGTTTAACGTCACCGTCTTGGTCCACATTGTGAAAACTGTCCATGCAAAAAGCAGACAGGCTATTCGTTACGGTTCAGACGGCGTCGGAAATAATAGAAGAAACAATCCGAAGCAATTGCTGGCTGGAGCTAAAGCTGTTTTAATACTATTACCTGTGCTTGGTGTTCCCTGGATGCTTGGTTTAATGACAGGTTGGTTATTGATTGTGTTAATAATATTTTGCATGTATTGCTGACAACGCAATGAGTGATATAAGAATTTCATAGAAAATTTTATTCTGGCCACCTGACAAACATTTCTATCTTTAAACAAATTTCTGTTAGGCGTGGCAGTTGCGCATATTTGACCTTAAAAGCTCTTTAATAATGAAATGACGAATTCATTGGAGTGAGATGGAAAGTAAACGCATAAAATCGACTCTTTCAGGATTACCAGATTACGCAGCGTCTGTGGCGTTCATGTGCATCCATATCATTGCAAACGGACTGCAAGGAGTCGCAATCTTTTACCTTTACTGTTTGCATGGATCGAAAGTTCGAAAAGCAGTCTATGCATCAATAAAGAGAAGACATCTGCAAGCTGCTGTATCTCAAGCTGCTGCCCATAAGCAACACAACAACGAAAGAAGATTAACTCTGGTTACTGACTTGAAAACCCTCCCTAAATCGCAAATGAAAGAGAAATGAAAACGCTGAATGTTCATGCATTAAGTAACGGTTGAATTTTTTCAGTTTGTTGCTTTTTGAAGTTCACAAATGAAATCAGGAAGACATCGAAGTTGTTTTTCATGAGTCTTCAACTTTTACTCATGAAACGCCGCACAGATTGAGCTTTATGATTGCTCTGCTATTTTATATGCTGGTAATGAAACATTTTTTCCTATAGCACTTTTTCGAAGGTTAGGTACTCTGACACAGAGATTAACAATACACTCTGTTTTTCCTTTTGTGATTCATGGGTTGCTACGCTCAGGCTATTATGAAAGAGGGTTTTAATTGTTAGAGTTGTGATATTGCCATAATAAACAAAACTATACTTCTCTAAAAACACATAAGTGAAAGGGCTCATGCGTTTGATAGCAATCACAGATTCAGCTCAGCGATTTCAATTCAAACAGTTGGTGACTACCTCTTCTGTTGGCGAACATAACTGACAAAGCCGTTATCAGTAATCTTGTGTTACTGAGAGGCGCTTTGCTTCACTTCGACCATTCGTGGTTTCAAGTTTCTTACAGCGCGGTGATCGAACAAGAGGCACTGTTATTGAACAAGGAGGGTGTTTGGTGAAAATGTTGGGATAAATTCCCCATGTTTGTAACAATAAACAGTTTCCCCACGTCACGTGAAACTGATATGGAACATTATTTATTTTTACATGGCAATTACGTTTTGCAAAGCTTACAAATGGTCACTTTAGTAATCAGAAAAGATGAAAAGAAGCAACTCTTGCTTGTGCTTAAGCTAAATTCATAGAGTTGCTTACTAGCCGTTGCCAGACCTAACAGGGAAATACCATATGTAAAAAACACTCTTATTTGACAACTTGATTGTGCTAAGATACGTTTTTTAGTATTATCGCCTTTAATGCATTGCAAATTGCCGTAGAAGAACAAAAGAAAATCCGGCTCACAAACCGTTCCGTGAAACACCAGGGCAAGATATTTCACTGGTACAGTAGGTGCGTGAGAGGCAGAAATGTGCAAACTTTCCCAACAACTCAGAACTATGTGCAGTTGCGCAACGAGTCATATTCATAAAAGACATTAGTTAAACGTGTGTGGAATTCTTTGAATAGTGACAGTTTTCAGATGGCTGCGGTGAAGCCGACAGCGGGAGTTTGTGTTTTGATACTTGCGATAGTTGATAACAGGTCTCAATCGGAGTGAAGCCTGGCTTTGTTTGTAGAACAATGTTGCACTCCTAGGCATTGTTGGTGTGCTATGTCTGCGGAACTGTTCTACAATTCAAACATGTGTATAAACAGAGTTTCCAACGATGCTTTTCGTGGCTCAAGAACTGGCAGTCTTTAATAAATTTGCAGATCTAGCAATAAGGCCTGTAAACCGTAATTAAAATTTCTTTGAGCGATGTGTAGCACAGGCGTTGGTTCGTGTACAACTAGGATATAGAAAAGAAAGTATTTGAAAGCAGTGGGTCAAATTAAAAGGCTGTGAAAGCTGATCAACATTGACAAATACCCTCATTTCAGGATGGCTTCATTTGGCTTTACTGATACTCTGTGGCGATTATTGAATTAGCTCCGTTTGCTCGGCGATCTCTGAATCTCACTAAAACAATGCGCATTGTTAAAAATGAACGGTTCATTTCGTACCAAATGAGGCTGTAACTTGGAAGCGTTGTTTGGAGACAATGCTCAGCGTACATCAATTGGTTCTCTACCGTTCACAACCGCATACCGTTAAATCAAGGTTGAACGTAGGCCTATTACATTGCTCCTAATTAATGTGAAGGACCATGTTGACCTCAATCGCCGCTCAGCCTGCTTATTTGGGCAGCATAGCTCAAAGAACAAAGGCCAAACCTGACAGAACAATCTTTGGAACGACGTTGGACAATTATCAGAAGTGCCGTTTGCTGCTTAGCAACCAAAAAGGTAAGAGCGAGTGATTTGAAAAAAAAAAGATTTAAGTGATTGTTGTTGTTGGTGGTAAGTGTTTGTGCTAAAACAATATCCACGAAAACATGCAAGCTGAATTGACTTTTTTAGCAATGTACAACAGTGTTCCTCAGACATTTTTAACGCTAGACGTCTTACTTGGGCTTGGATGTGTGTACTATTACCTCCAGCAGCAAGGATGATCGCATTGAGAAAATTTCATAGCAAGCTTTGGTCAAACATCACAGTCACTAACTTGCCCAGTCATCAGTTGACCGCACTTCGCATTCCCCAGTGTTTTATGGTAAGGAGTAGACAGCACGTTAGGGCTAGACTCAGTTGCAAGTATTGAAAAGAGAAATACTTCCCACCTTTCTATCAGTTCACTGGACCAAAACTGATTGCCGTTTATAGCTGAAGAGCTGTTTTCCCTTGAAAGATAAAATTTCATCCATAGCTGGAGCCTTGTCAAGCGTCATAATTCTGAGCCAGAGTGTGCCTGGGAATAACGTTGGCTGTAAGGCAGAGGTGGCAACCTGTATGGCGTATGTGCCAAATTTGGTACATCTTGATGATTTGAAGTGGCGGTTTCCATCCCTTTAATCATAATAAAGTAAGAGAGTAAACCTTTCCGATATTTTTATCAATTTTGTTTCGTACAAATCCCTTATTATCATCCTGAAACAAGTTTACAAAATGAGGTTAAAACTCTTCATCTCGCAGTTAGATAAAGTGGCAATTAACCACATTCCGTGTCTAAGAACAGATTGAATATGCTGCTGATAATGGCAATTTGAGAAAATGCACTATGAGATGAAGTTATCGCAAGATTCATTTGAAAATCGCTTTTTGTGATTTTGATACAGAAGAAGACTGCGTTTTAGCCTTTATAAACCCATTCTCACGTAGTGAATAAAAGACAATTAAAATGCCAAATAACATAAAAACAGAACTCATTGACTTGGAAACAATTTCAGTATTGAAAACGAACTTTGATGGGTTTTCATCAGTCCGTTATTTTAATTTTATTATCAGCTTTCCTTACTTCGTGCAGCTTTGCGTGAAGCGGAAATTTTTTGCAACAAAAAGCGTCAAGAAAAGTGGCAACGCCGCGTTCAGCACGAAGAACAAGGAGCTGTCGAAAAAGCTTGGGGATCGCGGATACAAGCGCCTATCGAAAGAGAGTTTGGTCTTCATCAAGGAAGTACAGCAACAAAACCTCAAACGTTTGCTGCTGAGGGAGCGTGGACTGAATGTCATTACCTGAAACCAGATAAAAGTTCGGAACCGTTTGCAAACAGTGCGAGTCCCAAACAAGAAGCATACCTTTCTTTTGCACGAAATAGAACTTTGCGAACGCAAAGCGCGCTGATCGATCGAAGTCTGCCGCGCTCACCACCATCTCGACTTCTTTCCGCTCAGCCTAACGTTGTTTCCAAAACGTTTGCAATGTCAAGTAAGTTATCAGATGCTTCCATTCATTGTTTGTGTTTGCTGTGTTGTGTTCACCTCACCTACCTGTGTTCTTACGTTTTAACTAGCTAAAGATTGTAGTATACCCTTTCTGATGATAAATTGCCACCTTTGTAGGCGAAAGCAAAGTTGCTGGGGGTTTGGAGTAATTTCTCTTAAGCATTCTGCAACCCTTCAAATACAGAACAAATGTTCAGGCAACAATCATGAAACTCCAAAAAATAACTGAAAATATCCTAAAACAAAATTGTTTTTGATATGACCTCTTTGGATTTTCATTGAACAAAACATGCCACTCAAATGGCAGCTTTTGAAAAATGCGCTTTACTGTAATATGAAAACAAACACCAGTTTCAAACAAATTAATCTTTCAATTTTCCAATAGTTTTCTATAAAAGTCCTGAACCAAACTACTCTCAGCCCAGTGCCGGCAAGCGAACAATGCGTGACTCACGTAGTGCAGTGAAACCGAGTTATTAAAAACGCAGTCTACTCTTTTGTTTCTCTTTCGTTTTCCAGTACGTAAAATGCAGTTCCAAACACTGTGAGACTGCCAAACAAAATTTGTTGTTTTCGAAAATCCTTAAACTAAGAAATTAAATGTTTGTGAAAGAATTTACATTTATGATCTGAACTCTCCGAGAACTGCTAAAAACATAGTAAAACAATGTTTCTTTTAAAGTATGGGATGTGCAATAGGGTGCTGATATCGAAGAAGGGATGCTTGTACATGTCGCAGAGATGTGTGAAACAGAACTGCATGAAAAAAAATTAATTTTCTGAGTGGAAATTATTTTTCGGGAGGTTATAAAATTAAGATTTCAAGAAACAACTAAAAGTCCGTAATGCTTCACATAGTCGTCCTGTTAATTTCCAAGCTGCGTACAAATATTAAATTTCTAAATGAAACTTAGCTTTTGCGACAGTGATTTAAACCGGAAATATCAAAACAATATCGAAATTGAAAAGAGGTGTATGTAAAATGTCGTTCGATATTTTTATATTTTAAAATATCAGGTGGTCTGCAAAAACATGTCCACTTTGCTTAGGCACCCTAGAGCAGTGGTTCTAAACCCGGGGTGAATTTACCACTGGGGGTAAATTTCATCTTCCAACGGGGTAAATTTACTGAATCATAAATTTCAGCAAATGTAAATTTTTATAAATCATTCTAAACTGTAAGAGTTTGTTAATTTCGTTTTTTAATAAATGAGCATAACTGAGTGTATTGGGGGTAAATCTGGCAATCTTGTTTGATAACAGGGTAAGATATATAAAAAAGCTTAAGAAACGCTGCCCTAGAAAATGCTTTCCAATAATTTTAAACGCACTTTTTGACCATAAAAATGTCTGCTAGTGCCCATAAACACCAAATTAAACCATGTTTTATTTAAAAGGAGTGTGATCAAAATATTGCAAAGATGCAGATTCGTCTGGAAATCTCAGTAAGCAAAATAGTGCACTTGAGTTTTTACTTTCATTTCTCTTTTTCATTTCTCAATCACAAAAAAAGTATTTAATTTCTCAGTCACAAAATCTTAAAGTTAATAATAACTTAAAAACTGGACAATTTAAGAACCTTTTCATGGTAATTAAACAAAGCAATATTTTTGCCTATGTTGAAAAAGCAAGCAATTGTTTGACCTCCCAGTGCCAAGACCAAGATGTATTGCCGTAAATAGCGTAAATACAAATCTTGACATGTACGGTTGACTTGATGTACTAAACTCCTCCAGGCACTATGCTTTCGCGTAGCAGCACGTTTATCAGACCTTGTTTCCTGGGCGTGCTATTGCACAGAACGTGGTTGCGCGGAACGTTTTATCTAGTGCTGACAGATATGTGCTAACATGCTCTGCTGATAGCATCAAGCGCTCGAACGAAACAGCTTCTATCAAGCAGCGCAGTTCACATAAGTTTTCCTGGCTCCAAAGCTAATCAGCAGAAATGCGTGAAAGTTGCCCAACGCTTTGTTGCAACAAAACTGCATTTGCTAGAAATAGTTACTCAAGCAGTTCTTCGAAACTACTACTCAGAAATTACAGTTTTACGTTTTTATGATGGAACCATCCTGACAACTTAAATGCTATTCTCACCTTTTCAAACTTAGAGATAGCTGCATGTCTCTACAGGCAATGAAATATATCTGAACTGTAGTTAATAGTTTTCCTGCACTCCTTGCCATAGCGTGCTATTTACGTTGCGTTTTCATTTTTTGGTTGTTTTCTATACATTTTAAACACTTTCAAACGTTTAAATCAATTGTTTCTCGACCCAAATCAAATATTTTTATTCATTTTAAAAAGTAAATTAAATGAAACTCGTGCCTGCCTTAACAGAAACCAAGCATAACAAAACACACGCGTGTGCAGCTTCAGTCTGATTTTCTGAACGTTTAGGTTAGCAACATGAATTAGTTCACATTAAAAGAACTTTGCAGTTCATTCAGTAACGCGTTTTCTTCATTTAATCATTTCTTGAAATGCAGGTGCAAAGCCTGCTGCAAAGCAATCAAAAATTCAAGTTCCAAAGTTCCGCATTCCTCCTGACGCTACAAACGTATTCAGAACAGCAAGCTTGAAGATTACCGAAACCGGGGCAAAAGATCTTATTAATGCAAGAGAAGTAAACAAAGTAGGTCTTTCGCCATCACAACGTCACAATGTTGTGCACGTATAAAAATCGCAGGTGACAATGGATCATTTGTGGAAGCTTCTGACCTGCTTTGACAAATCCAAGTTAGAGTTTGTGGTTCGTGTCATTAAAGACGCTTTTTATTAGAAGTTTGCTGCTGAAGACCCAAGACCTTATAAAAACAAAACTGGCGCTGACAACCTTCATTGCTTCTTATACCTGCGTTTCCACGAAACAAGTTCAAAGTAAGCTTCGCTTACCAATAAATTTCACGTACGACACAATATTAAAAAAACGTTTGTGAAAAATTCTGCGTTGCAAAAAACACTTTTCATTTAACTTAGCGTTCTTTATTATTTCATCTGATACACCAGCATGTGTTACACGTACACTGTACAGTCAAATGATGCTATTCTTGTGCAGGGTTTTTTATGGTTTGACCTTGGTGACCGTTGAGACATTTTAAGAGACCGCAAGCATTTCATCTAAACTTCGAGATAGTCTTAAAGCGAGGTTTCAGTGTATTGTGGTGTTGGTTATGCAGCGAGGTTCTTCTGTATTTTGAGAGTCCGTTGGAAAAATTTGAGAGACCGAAATGATCTCTCAAAACACCTTAAAACACTGTTCTTGTGGAAGACGCAAGTTAAGTCCTTTCAAGAAGGGTCATTTAAAAATTTGTTTAGTTTTGTGTTTCGTTACCTGTAGTTCCAACGTATGTGAAGATCGCTCCATTTCGGAAGCAAAGGCTGCTTAACGACTAAAGAGTGCTTGCAGTAAAATGCAAGAAATTCATGGCGATTCTGCCTTCAACATTTATTCACGGAAGAGATTAAGCAATTTGCAAATAGTGTAAGATTTGGCTATGTCAGTGGAAAAATTCCTCATCAGTTTATAAACATCAACAGGTTGGTTTGGGAAACACACTGCAATACAATCACGAAGCTTTCAAGCAGCGAGAGTATCCGGAATTCTATAAATCCCACGGTGACGTGAGGCTGCTTGGACAGCGCTTCAGAGACGAGACAACCAATAGCGACATCAGTGCTCCAGGTGGATACCTAAGACTGCCAACGCCTGACAGAGAAATAAACAAGCGAAATATCTGCACACCTCCCAAAACCTACTGGACACCTCCCAAAAAAATTGATACCAATGAAGACGTTCGAAAGGTATCTTCTTTGCAGTTTAGTTTTTCTCTTGACGGCATGCACCTTTCAAAACAGTGGTGATCAACCTTTCTGGCATCATAAATCGTTTCTACGTAACCGAGTTTCAACGGAGCGTTCATTGCTGTAAAGCGATGTAAACGTCACGAGAGAAACAACAAAAATAACATTACTGGAGGCAAAAACGGAATGCTCTGTTACGCGGCCAAGCACTGAATGCCCCAAGGATGAATTATAGGTCCGCTGACCGGAGTTCACCGACCAGTGCAGTATAAGATTCAATCTGGCCTAGTATCTTCCACGTTCCCAAGAACAATATTATTTGGTTTCATATCTTGTAAGAAAATAACTGCACGAAAGGATAGTCGATTGATCATGTTGAGAGGATGAGGAGTTGGGGTTATAGCCTACGACTGAGCAAACGTTAACGCTTCCACGATCAGGTGCAGTTGACTCATCCCGTCCGATTACACGTTTTCAGGACATGCTGGCTTATAGCAATTGGTGTTTCATTATGTTTCATTACTAAATAAATATAACCAGCAAAATTGTTAGTTGTTCAATTGAGTAATACTGCGCAAAAGCTAATAACTTTGCATCTGAGATATTTTCCATAAAAGCTTGGTAATTTAGTAAATATTTGAAAATATGTAAGAAGTACTTCTGTTTTCATAACATGCATTGTAAACGTTTAGTAGCAATATTGTGCAAATGCACCTTAAGTAACTGTTCGTTGGGCAGAAAACGACAGGTTCCGAAATGTCGAATCAAAGCGAACTTACAGAGGACGACATTCCTTTGAACATACGGCACAAATTCGGAAAAGAAACTGTTTTGATGTTGATTCGTGAAAACAATCGAGAGGTAATGATTTTGTTGTTCTTTCGTCAATTGGTTTGCAGTGTCATAAAAACAGATACAGGCAAATTTTTTTCTGTAGATTCGAGTAAGAATGTTTCTCTTTTTAGCTTAAAAGAACACTAAATCTTTAAGCCAGCGTATTGAAAACTGGGCTTTTTGAGAAGTAAAACGTGATGCTGCAACAATCAAAGAAGAGTTTTAATCCCAAAATGGGTCAAATTTTTTTTTCCTAATACTAAAACCTTTAGGGTGAATTGGTATTTTTCGACTGAAAGGAAGTTTAGCAAGTTCTTGATATGTCAGGGAAATGATTTTAAATTCATTAATATCTGGTTTGATTTCGCAAATTCGACTGCAAAATTTTTTAGCGTTTTCCTCCGGTCAACTTTTGCTTTTGCCGCAGTGGCTTGGACTTTCATTAAAATTTTTTCTCGCCTTAAAGTGGTTTGCACTGCAAAACACTCTGACACCGTGGGCATTTCTGAATGATGTGAATAGTTCAATTAAGAAAGTCATCGCGAGCAATGCAATCACCTGAAGTAATTTCATGTATAAAGTGAATCTTTGCTCCTCTGCAAGACTGAAATTTTATTCAATGTTGATTGTACTGAAGTTCATCCAGCTTATCACACTGTGGTTTCTGGCTTTGTAATGCATTTTTATAATTTTGTTTCACTACTTTCCCTACAATCTTCTCGAATATCAAGGCTTGATAAGTTTTTTCTTTCAATATAAATTATTTTTCGTAATTTAATCCATTCGAAAGTTCGAGGTGAGATACAGGTTGAGAATTAAATATGTGGCGTTCTACCAATGAAGTATTGAAATTTCTGTGTAAAGCAGCCCTCGTAGAACTTAGTACAAATCAGGTATTTTTGTTTCGCAGGTGAAGAGAGCGTTAAGATGTCCCAGCGACCTTCGTCATTCAGGTTAGTAGTTCAAAACGTTTTTTCAATTTTAAATTATAAGCGAAATTTGATAAAAACATCATTAAATGTTTACCCATTGTATTATATGGAGTTATAAAGGGTTACGATGTATCGGTATTATAAAGACACGATAGCAGGTACGTCGCGAGTTTCACAAACGTAAATCAGGTGCTAAATTTATCTCTGTTCAAAACAATCTGCTAACAATTTTTTAACTACGGCAACACGAAAACGAATGAGTCTTGTAGTTTGATAGAAAGTGCAAAACTAGCACGGGTATATCTAGAAATTACAGGTTTAAAGCGCTCTCCATTACAGGTCTGTCGCGCCTACCACAGTCTGTCGCAGATTACAGGTCTACAGCGGCCTACTAAACCACAGTCCTACCGCGGCCTTCCTCAGCCAACTAAGCTAGAGGCATATAGCGGACTAACAACCCACAGGCCCACCGCGGCCTGCTAAAATACATGCCAACATGGCTTGTTCCGATTAAAAACAATACATTGCGAACTCGAATACTAAAGAGAAATATCAGAAGCATTCCATCAACGGCATTATCTGCCACTTACGTGGAGTTTTATTGCGTTCCTGGTGCTTGTGTACGCAGCTCTTCAGCTGTAAATTTTTATTTGTACCTAGAGGCCGAGAACAATATATTAGAATCATATAGGTTTGCTTGAAATTTCCTAAAAATATAATAAATTTTACAGACATTTTTAATATGCTTACCGCACAGGTTTCCACATCTCAACAGGTGGATCATACCGTGTCATTTTCGTGATCTATGACCCACAAAACCTGTGTATGATCAGGTTGTACGCTATGCTGAAACGAAAATCACGAAAAATCGTAATTTTAGCCTCCATTTTGTACAAATTAGCATTTGAAGTGGTCAAATGTGGTCGCAAGTAGCAAATAGCAATGACTTTGGATTTAGCACCCTAAATGTCCATAGAAAAATGCTGGGCTTCTATGAAAGTTCTACAAACACTGCCATTCACCCCATCCTACTAACAGCGTTCGTTATTGTGCATTGAACCTTGCTCTTTTACGCACGTATGAACCTTGTGTCCGGGTGAAATAAGGCGCAGTAGGCCTGTAGTTTTTTGATAAACCGAGCTTTCACAGTACTAAAAACAAACGAACGTATGTACAACAGGGATAGTACCGGCTCGAAAAGAAGTCAAAGAACTTAATCATCCAGTGGACCCTCCGCCAGCTTTCTTTCAAAACTTTGGTAAAAATTTGAAATCTAAGGAAACAGAAGGTAATGTGGCTATTTTTGCTGTTTGATTCGTAGCGATGTAAAATCAACAAGAGTTATTTAAGGTATAGTTGCTGACTGTTGTTTCGAATGTTGTGTGTCAGCACCCGTAAAAAAACACCTTCATACTCAAGAACAACTAATCGAGATCTAATCAAAGAGCGTCTCCTGCAATACGGGGGTGCACATTATTTGTATGATACTGAAAAGGAGCTCTGGATTCTTGTTAACTTGAATCTCAAAACTGCTTTGTGAGTATGCCCGAAGAACGTTCAGGGGCAATATAATTTGTATGTAAAATATTCGTAAAACATCCTCGTCGCTGAGCGTACAACAGGTTTCTGGTTGATAATGATATTGCAAAAATCACAATTTTCTAACGATTTTCAGCCGATGTCGAAAATTAGAAAAATGATCGACGTATACAAAAGTGAGGCCTTTTGAGTGGTGATTTCTGATAAAGAATTTTTCTAACATTTTTTATGAACAAACAAAGCTTTGGGGTAAATTGAAGGTATTCCAACCGGATTGTGTGCAAACACTGATTTTTTTGTCACGGCAAATTTGCAAATTGCAGAAGAGCAAAACTAAAAAATACCGTACTTTGGTATTACGGATCTTTGTTTTGAAAAATTATAAATGGAAATTTTAGCTTAGATTTTACTGTTTTTTCGTTGGCTAGTTTAACACACCTCCTTTCTGAAAAATTAGCGGCTTGCTCGGGGCGATCTGTGTAGCCACGTGACTTCATCCATGAAATGACAAAATTGACACGCTTTGAAACTGCATCTATGGCTACGCTTTCAAGAGCATGATCAAATAGCAAATTTTTTGAATTTGGAAATGTTAAGATTCCAAACTACTTCATCACCGAAAAGTGTTGTTTCATGCTTTTGTAAGAACGACATGACGATATGTTGCTAAAAAATTTGCGACCTGTAACTCTAAACATAAATTGCAACAATGTTCCATTAGAGCAAGTTTACTCTATTAAATACTTAAGCACCATAATTGTTTCCAATGTAACATGGAAAGAACATATTGCTTCTGTTGAAAAGAAAGTAGCTCAAGATTGCTACGTCCTCTTCAAACTTCATCAAATTTCTGATATCAAAATATTACAAAAAGTCTACCTCTCTTTAATATGTCATCTCCACTATGCAATTTTGACTTGGGGTAAAGGACCTGCAATGTATTAAACTCATCTGAAGGTATTTCATAACCGTTCGATACGCTGTATTTGTAAAATATCTAGAGCGGCTCACATCCCTATGCTAGATTCATATCACTCATGCAAAATATTTCAAATTAATCAAAGTTATGAATACGAACTAGGAAAATTTACGTACAAAACAGTTCACAATTGCTTTCCACGTTTCATCTCCTGCTGTTAACGAAAGGCATAATTATCCTAATAAAATAGCTACTAATAACAATCTGACTACAACTTCATCAAATAAATCTCTAACATGAAGATCTATACAACACACCGGGCTAAGACTCTGGAACAATATTCCCAAAGACTTAAGAAATAAATCATTCCTAGTCTTTTGTCCAACATACCAAAATTGCTATTGAATCAAGCTATGCTGTAATACCTATCATCTGAGAAATACTTCTTTCAAATTTTGCCTGTGTGCTCCAATTCTGCTTCGTGTTAACGATTCTTTTGATTTCACTAGTTGACGCAGTTAATTTTTCACTGAAGTAAAACCTAACAATGCGAACGTGCTCTATTTGTCTCAATGTCCTGTTCTACAGATATTTATAGGTGACTCCCCATGGTCTGCTTAATGTGCTAAATTGCACTGCCGTCTGTCATCGGGTTTGTACGTGTTGCGTGTCTTTTGTTTACTTGTTGCATTTTGTTTACATTATTAACGATTTGTTTACTTTTGTTTAAGTGCCCTTTGTTTTGTTTACGTGTTGCGTTAATCATTTGGTTACTTGTGGGGCTTGCTTCGATGACCTTGCGGTCCCTCGCCCCATAACAATAAACTTCTTAATTGATCGATGCAACATTTCTTCCCAGTAGGTGCCCTCAGTGTGTTTCCTTAACGAAAAATATTGGGGTAAATCTTCAATACACGCGAATTAATCACACAAATACATCACGGACTTTTGCATTTTGGTTATTGAAATGTTAACCAGAAGTATATAAAATCTACAAAATTTTCATATTGATTTACGTTGAAAGCGGAAATATTTAGCTTTTGCAATCCGCCAGCCTGGTGTAAATTCGTTCTTGTATGTGCGCTATTGGCAACCACAAGTAGCAAAGCGCATTACAGTAGCAGTGTGGCACGTGCCCAAGGTTAGGTGGGTCAGAGGATGTGATTAATCATTACCGCCACTTTTCTGTGACAGGTGGTCTGCATATGTACATCAAATAGCAACCATAACATGAATGAAGCAATCAACTGTCATTGGTCAACTCAGAAAAGGGTCATAAACGGAATGAATTCAAGATGATACACCACATGGATTTCACATTTTTTTAACTTTTTTGGAAAGTCCAAATATCCCTGTTATTTTGCGTTAACAAACGGTAGATTATATTAATTTCTATGTCCCAGCGTTCAGTCTATTTTTAGTGCTAAATGTAGCTGCTTATCTCCATTTCCATTTTTGTTGTCTGAGCAGCAGTCGATAATTGACTGTTTGGTAAATGTCTAAATGTTAGAAGGAATGTGTGCGTTTACACGGAAAGCGGCATCTTGGAATTGTTGCCAATCTACATCCCTCCGACAAAAAAGGAAATAAAGAGAGTATCAGTACCGAACTTCCTAGCTTTTGAAATCCTGGTGAATTTATCGTCTATTCCCGGGTCTCCAAACTACGGCCCGCGAAGTCATTTTGTCCATAATGAAAATATGCAATACTTACGAACAATTTGTTGATTTGGTAGAATGTAACATACCCGAAACAACCACATTACGTAAGATGTCCTGCCCTCGAACTATTGTATAATGGCTTATCATATGGTTCTCTGACAAATAACGTTTGGAGACCCCTGGGTTATTCCATTGAAAATTCCAGTAAAAAACGTGTAATGCTCGTTGATTACGTTTTCAAATCTGTTTGCCTTTCCACTGCGATTGCGTGATATTCCCCGCGTATCTATTCTCAAGGTTGTGTGTAATTTTAAAACGCTGGTCATGTTTATTCGAGTATATCCTGATAAACAAGTTTTGAAAACTATTTGGTACTTGTTTGACTGCGTGGTTTTTAAACAGAAAGCAGCTAACATCGATAATCTGTTAGGCCACTCATCGACAGCGGAGCAAAAAATTATCCAGATTATCCCATTTTCTTTTATTCAATATCAAGCATTGCCTGTAATTGTTAAGGTTTGCGGTGTTGTTGCACTGAATCGGTGCGGTTTTTACTTTTACGTAGCTCCATTACTTCGACACCATGCTACAGATGTTGTTGACTGAAAGTTTTTTTGTCTGCAGCAGAGTTGTTTTGAACTGTACAAATAAGGTCTGCGTCGCACTTTGCCAAGCTGAATGCCAAGCGAAATCATCAGCGAAGATAAACGAAGTAGACTAATTTTATTACGAAGTATTTTACTGCGAATGGCCTGTGAATTAGAAGATCGTGCACCCTGACAGAACTCCTTCAAGTGGCCATCAATGAACAGGCCACAGGAGAAAAGTAGGACAACTACTTCTCTGTCACCTGCTGCAAAGTTAGTTGTTTCATGCTACGAAATTAAAGAAAGTTGAGTCTGTCCATATCATTATTGTTGTGAATCTGACTGCAAGCCTAGTCTCTCTACTGAAGATTTATTGATAAATTACCGCTGCCAGCAATCAACAAGCACGACAACAATGATCTTATGTGGATATCCTCACCCAAATCCGGTTAGAAAAGTATTTGTTGGATATCCATATCCGGCTGAAAAATAGTTATCCTGCAAGATATCAACACTAGTAAGCGCAGAGTCTTTTCCACTCCACCACAGAGCCAGGGGTGGATATTAGGGGAGACGGTTGCCTCGGGCACCCTTTTTTTGAAATGTCGCAGTGCCTCTTTTCAGAGTTTCGTACTTAGTGTTTGCACTGTTTTGTTTAAAAGCTTATGAACCACTCTAGAACAACATTTCATAAGCTTTGAAGCAAGCCATATTTTTCAATACAACACAAAAATTATGTGCAATGTGCCTAAGGGGTCAGCTATTATGCATCCAGCTTCAAAACTTTACAAATTTTTGGTGTTTTTGTATTTTAGTATTTACATTGAAAAGTGAAACAAATTTAATTATTTTATCCACTTATTCCTGCAGTAGGCTTCATCTACAGTACCTTTCGCCGTTGCGATTTTGGGGGATCTTTCTGAGAGTTTGCCTCGGGCCTTTGTGTTCTTATATCCTCCCCAGCACACAAAATGAGTAACAGAGATATCTAGAACTCTTAGATTTCCCTGTGAGTAATAATGTCAACACGGTGACAGGCTAAGCAGAGCATTAACATTAAATGCCACCTTGAAGTCCGCCATGTTCTCCAAGTAAAACGTAGTCTCTCTTTCAGCTCATCGTTTATGTCTATTCTAGCTATGCACTCTGGCTTCGAGCACACTAAGAACAGCTCATTCCAACAGCTAAGTATTCAGCTAAAGAAGTAGAGAATTTTACAGCTGGGCTGACTCAGACCACGAGGGTTGACAGGAATTTAATCTTCAAAATATCTGTGATGAATGAAAACCGCTGTCCTGAAAAATTACAGAACCATAAAAGCATCCAATTAGCGGTATTGTTCTGCGATTGCTAAAAGAGATCCTTTTATCTTTCAATGCTTGTCTGATGCGTAGAACGTTGTCATACAGAAAAGTGCACGAGTCTTATCAGTAGAGCTTTTCAAAACATATCTGTTAGTTATAAACTAAGGTCACTATATTTCAAACAAGGTTTCGCGTGGATGCCAGCTCATCAGGCGCTGTACCCAAGTTGACCAGATGTCCCGATTTAGAAACGACAATCCCAGTTTTCAGGTTGGTGTCCCGGTCAGTGAATTATGTCTCTGAAAACCAGACTGGTTGCAGACAACAGAATTCAGAGAAGTGAAAGTTGCAAAATGAAACGATGGACATGACCTGTGCAATTTGTTTCCGTTTCGAAGAAAATCACTTTTTTGTTCTTAGCTTAGCGACTGTTTCCAGAAAACTTTCCGGATGTCTGATATACAGACCTTGAAAGCTTCACAGCCTAATTTAGGCAACGTCGCAGTTTGTAACACCAAATTAACCTTCTTGGAGGTACTCAACCTCGCCGGTTTCATCCGTGCATACACCAAATCCTTGGTAATTGAAAAAATAAAATATGATTTCTTCAAAACATAGGTACGTATCATATTTACGCACAAAACGAACTGCGCACTGGACCTCCTCCAAACTCCTGCGACTGCCTCACGGAACATGGGGTACATTCGAACGTAGCAAGAAGAGAAGCATTGCCCTCACCATAACATTTCACTAAACCAACAGAAATGAACGGAGTCACATTTTTCAGACTCCGACTCCCCTTCTGCTTCTGGCTTTAGGACTCTTGCTCTGACTCCAAAAATTTTTAAACATCAACTCCGACTCCTGTTAACACTCCGAAAAATTCCAAATAACTCACATCTAAAAAGATTGTATCTATTTTGCCTCATGAGGCAAAACATATGACGTGGCTATTTTGCCTTTGATCGAACACAAATGAATGAAGTGGTCACGTACCAAACACAATACAGAGAGACACAACAATCTGGGGTTTAGGGTTATAGTTTAGCCTATATATTTACGCAACGTAGACAAAATGCACTAAAAGTTTGCCAGCACTTGAATTGGAGGTTACGGTCAGCTATGTAGGTTATGCATTCCAAACCTGTCATGTGTGTTGAGCTTGTCATGTGATAACTTCAAACAATTGTGTACAGCTACTGACAAAAACAATTCAGAACAGTTTTTGCCTCATGAGGAAAAGTAGACACTACTTATCAAACAGGCCTATACATCTTTGAAACTATGTTATTCTGTAATTTAAGTTATAAAGTGTTAACCATTAAAACACTAGTTAAGTTGTTCAAGCTTCAATAATTAACCAGTTATCTGACAATTATTTGAATTGAGCATTAACTTCCAATTTTTAATAAAGACTCAATTTAATCTCCAAGGTCAGGAGCTGATCACCTCTTTACAAATATTAAATCGTACTTTGTAACCATGTGCACAGACAAAACTCCGAACTATGACTGTGCCAAACTAAGCCATTAACATGAATGTGCAACCGAATCCTACAAAAAGAGTTAACAAGATGAACGTTGCGCATAAGTTGCATCCGTTTCAAATTTATCGTAGGCAATAATAGAGCTGCACAGCATGATATATTATATCTTTGAGCTGCAACTATCATGGCAAACAACCAATTTTGTTCATGATGGCTCCTAAATGTGAGCAGAGGTTGACCTATGCAAGTGGTGGCTAGACTAGAAATCCGGACAATTCAAACAAATGTTCTACTGTACATTACTTCTAACATGTCAAATCATGTCACTATAGGATATATCGACAAACTTACTTCTTTATAGTCTGTTTTGTTGACCATTGTTTTTGTCATATATGTCTTGTGGTTTTGCCCACGTCATTAGTCCAACATCTGATGGTTACGGCATGGATTCCTAAATCGCCGAACTGCAATGACACTTACTGTATTTTGCCAAGGCACTGAATTCTGAAACAATCAATAGTGGTAAAATGCTCGGTACTCCCACCTGTGGCAGTTCCCTTCTAAAAGAAGCGAACCATCACACATTTAGGACAATTCCGCAAGAGCACTGGTCCATAGGAATGTCCATGGCATGCTCAAGTTAACAATTAAGAAACCTGGACCTGCCGGTGTAGCTCGACATCGCTCAGTTTATCACAACAAGATTGTATTCACTCATGGTTTTATTGGTATAGCTTTAAGCACTGTGATATTTACTTCCACAAGGGTTTACAATTCATTTTAACATACACCAACTTTCTCACAATAATCAAGCGTTAATGCGCCGTTCTATTATATCATAAGGAGGAGAGAGAGTAACCCATTCTGTTAAGCAGTCGTACTATAACCTGCTTACAGAAATTGGCTATAACTCCGGTTATTCCATTAGTCTAGCCCATGGGCGGAGCTAGGGGGGTGTCAGGGGGCCACTGCCCCCAAAAATTTTGCCTGGCCCCCCCAGTGGCCCCCCAAAATTTTCGAAGGTCTCTTTCTGAAAGCCCTGCACAGACCATTTACAGCTCCCCTTGTTGCAAAACTAGCCCCTCTAGTGGCCCCCCAAATGAAAATGTCTGGCTCCGCCCCTGGTCTAGCCGTTCTAGAATAGTAGCCAGCTGCAAATGTCTTCTGGTTCACGAATTCGCCACACCCCACAAGTTCGCTAACTATCTGTTCTTTAATTCGACCTATTCCGGAAAGGTATCTCCACTTCTGGTTTAGGTGTTGACACTGGTAAGCCCACGAGATCAACTGATTCAACTGTGTAGGTATGCCCATATTTATCCCCGTGTTGCTGTATTTTCATTGGTCCATTTCGAGGGTGTGGTCACGAATGGAGCACATACCGATTGCACAATCGTGTATGTGTGACGACACTTTTCTAGAAATTAAAGTCATTCCAAATCGTAGTAATTTTAATTACAATTTTTATCATAATTTGGACTATGTTTTGTAACACGGTTTTCTAAGGGCTTTAGTTACTCTCTCTTAACATCATTGTACAGTTAATACACAAATACAATTTTACAATAAATAATGTTTTCAATGCCCCTCTTCGTTCGACTTGTTGTAAATTCATCGGTAGACTTCGGAGATGCATTCTTCAATTTCAGGATCACAAGACACTTCATGTTAAGGAGAAAAACGAACTCAACATTCCTCTCCGCTCCGATTGGTTGAAAACGTTGATATCCTTCAAGAAGAATTGAATGCATATAGTGAATAAAAGAAGTTGACACTTCGAAAGTTCCTCATTGAGAATTCCATAGTTGGGATATTTACTTGCTGGAGGGTTGTTACCTAATGGAATCAAAGCTGCTGTCGTTGCAATTTAACTCGCGTCAATACATGGAAATAAAAAATTTTGAACGAATCATAAACGTCTCTGTAAAAAACATTTCTTATGAAGGAGTCTCGTAGATTATTTGATGTAGGATAGTATCTGACAAATTAAATTTTATGTCATTGGTGTCTTGTATTCAACAAAACCTTTTCTGGGAAATTTTCAAAATTCAAACTACATGCAATGATATCGATAGTATTGTCTTTCGTAGGTATCATCGAAATGTAGAGCAATAACTTCTGACATCGAATGACAATTACCTTGATCTAAATAAACATCTGATATTATCAGAGAATTTTTAATGAAAGACACATGATAATTTCAATGAATTGCAATAGTAGGGTCATGTACTTGTGTAACCCAAATCAAGCACATATACATGTGGAAAAAAGTTGGAACAATTTACTTCCGAAACGTTGCAGAATAATTTTGCAAAAGAACCTTCTGTTATAACTTAAGGGTATGTCACCGAAACAGGTTACCCTTATACATGTGACAGTTTCCCAAAACGTAATACTCGCGTAACAAAATAAGGTTATTGTCGCAATCCAAAAGCTATGTTCAAATTTTTATCAGATAACTGTTCTTCAACATTATCTAAGTGTTGGGAGAATTCCGTTTGCTCATTAACCACAATAACTATTTTGTTTGGCTACGTTCTTTTTATCGGGCTTATGAAACGGAAATATTTGCTTAGTCAATCTTCCCCATCTAGGGTACTGTCTGTGTTTAATTTAATAAAGATCTCTTTCCATCTCCGAGAACACAGTGAGTTTAATTCTTATATCACTTCGTTCGTTATGGTTTTTATTCAATCTGGTGAGGTTGTCCATATTACTGAAATGTGAGCTTCGTTAATCATTATCAGGCACAGTCTTTTGTCAACGTTTGCTCTAAGAGTTTTAAAATGCCTGATGGTTTATATTATGACCATGGTGAGTCTGAGATTGTAATTTAATACAATTCTTCACATTTTGATTTATGGTCCGATTATCACTAAAAGGATTTCTTTCAAAATTGAATATTCGTGAATTTTCATATCAGACATAATCTTCATTTCCATATCTCCAAGGTGTAATGCTTGGTTCTTCAAGATTTGATCACTATTAAGTGGTGATCATTAAAGGCATCACGAAATCTATACATCAAGGGATCTTTATTTATATTTCGCAAAGAATTGATTGTCAACGAATATCACCTGCTGACAAGTTTTATTTTTCGAGATCTCAAAAGAAGACGTCATATCATAATCCTTTACACAAAAGTCTCCAATATGAGAATAATGCGCATTGTTTTATACCATTTAGATTTTTGGTAATATCTTTTTATTATTATTGACACTTTGTTCCTTACTATTGGAACACTCATTGTTTAATGCACTTGCCATCATTTTTTATTCAGGTACGTGGTTCATGATAGGCGTTATCAAAATATTTAGGTCGCATTTTTGATTTTAGACGAAATTGTGTTTCCATTTAGGATCTCTAGGGTTTTTAATTCAGAAAGTTTTATCATCAAATAGGAACGTTTCCAAAATTATTTACAACAATCTTTTTACGAAGATTGATCATTAATCTATTACTATCCTCAAGGAATTTGGTAAGATGTAAAGTCAAGTTTGATAGCAAGTATTTGCTTGTATATAATGATGACATGAAAATCTGATAACTTAAAAGGTAACATGAAGGGATTTTTAGTAGTCCATGATAAATAAGATAAAGTAATTCGGCTCCCATAATACTAGAGGTTATGATCATTTGAGAAGGGTTTTGAGATATGTGTAAAAGTTATTTTCAAACGTGATAGTGGTGAAATTAGATTTCTTCGTACTACAAAATTTAGCAATATGACCGATTTTGTTGCAATTATAACGTCGAGTCTGAGAAAGATCTTTGGTCATGATAGTCCTTTTAAAATTAGGATTATTAGATATACATTCAGCCAAAACATTGGTCATTGCAATTAAGCTTAAAGGGGTCAAGTACAATTCTTCTGAGTTCATGCTTTGTTCAGAAGAGTCGAGGTTGATTTTGGGATGTAATATTTTTAAAAGATCACTAAGAAGTGGACAAAAACAATCAAATTTTTGATGCAATTCGTGTAAACCTTTTTCTATTCATTTTATATCTTCTCGTAGGGAAATTTGAAAGTCTTTATTCAAAGCTATCATTTTCTTTATCTTCTGTTTATCACTCTCCTTCGAGGTTGGTTTACCTCGAATTTCTGAAATTTGTTCTATAATGAATTTTTGTAAATTTTCTTCCAGATTTCCATCATTTGAGACCGTTGATGGGGACTCTGGGTCATTCTGGGTATAGTCTTGACTTCCACTAAGTGTTTCCTGGAAGTCCTTCAACAGATCTTTCGTTTCCGAAATTGAATTCTTTGCAGATATCTGTTGATTTAACCAGAGGTCGCTTTGGAATTCATTCTTGCCACAATATTTAAAACTGTTTGATCCGTGCTTCTCTTCTTCATCATAAGCGTTTTGTTTCTCATTTTGCTTTTCGTGGGTTGTTGAAGTTATTGCATTAGTGTAATCATTTTGTTGAGTGCATGTAATTTCGTCCTCGCATAGGGATGACAAATCAGTATCAGATCCCGAACAAGTGTAGGTCAATCTTTTCGTTTTACCTTCACTATTCATTGCTATTGTCTTTCTGTAACCACAAATAATTTTCATAAAATGTCAACACACGTTTTTAACAATTATTAAATAATTTTTTTTCTTAATTTCTTCTTGCTCTTTGAACGTGTTTCAACCTCCTTTGTATTTAAACTGTTATCGAGGTGGTAATTGCATAAAGAGAGTCCCTTTTATTATTCATTTACAAGAAGGACAAGGGAAACGGTATATAATAACCCACGTCCTGTGCCTTAGCTTAGCAGGACTACATAAGAATCGTAGTTTGTGCTTATAAAATTTATATTTCAAACAGAATTTCTTCTTGTAGTAATAATCTAATAGCAAAATCGAAGCATAAGCTGTTTTCTATAAACAACTGATACACTATAAATTAAACTATTTTGATTTTAAAAATTTTAAACTGTGTTATACAAGACTACTTGGCTCTAATATTAATGCGAGTATTGTTCCTGGAGTTGGGCAATGGCATAAAGATACCCTAGGAGCTTTCCTTTGGGTATTATAATCTGCTCCAGGCTTGGCTTCTTGGTATAGTAGTCCCGGTCTGATGAACCAATGTAGGGTTTTCCTTTTGGTGTAGGAACCCAATGTTGAGGTTTGGGGTGTTGCCCAGCGTAGACGTTGC
>JGI24021J15306_10000455_pt1 | contig 30813 bp, 19 predicted proteins | sample Ectturendosymbi1_FD_15306 | JGI IMG/M metagenome (IMG submission 15306) | reverse complement strand
ACACATAGAAACCCATGTCCAATGAACTTGTACTTCCTAAATTGGGTGAAATATGCTTGATGCTACAATATATCCAAACCACAAGGTCTGAAAGTTAGTATTAGTCAAGTTATTCCATCTGTGAAGTCAGACCACCAAATTTTTATTGAATTTTCTGCTTCAGTGAACACAAAAAATGGCCATCTGTAAACACTCATAACTTCGGTTCTACTGGGCCGATTTTGAAAAAATTAGTATATTTGGAATCAGTAAAAGAATTTCTACAAGCATATCAAATTTCATAAAAATCTGAGAGGGTGGGTTCCATTTCTTAAATTTTCTGGATCAGCTGACATGAAATGACCCTTTCAACAGATGTAATTGGTGGTAAAGTGGAGTTACATGTGACCTGTAGGAGGCAAAATTCATGGCTCGAATAAGTTAAAAAAAAAGATCCCCATGCACCAATTGCGTATTGACGGTGGCTATAAAATAAACAAAAGTAAACTGACCAGTGCAGAAGGAGTCAGATAGTGTCTTGTCATGCAAAAATTCCAAGGGTTAGTGCTAATTTATCTTCTCGGTTGTTTATGTGTTGGTACCAAGACAGCTTGTCATCTAGAATTACTACTAAATATTTTGTACAATTAGTTTGAGCAATTTGATTGGTGCCAATATTAACTGAAAATGATGTTACTGGTTTTGGGTCATATTTAATTATCATGATGGACCTTATTTGGAGGTTACACCAAAAAGAGGTCGTCATGATCTTTGTGGGAGAAAATTGATAGGCAAAAGTTGCCCAAAAATCTGTTAGGAAACTTTGGGAAAATTCAGGCAAAATCCTTCCCACCCCAAAAATTTGCCTGCATGTACACCTATGATGAAAAGGCACCTCTGCCCCCGTTGCAACCCTTTTGAAAGGGCAGAGGGGAAATGCCCTCACCATGCCTCCATTCTCCGGTGTCCCTCTTGTGCATATTATTCTACAAGCACTCTCTTTACTTGCTGGTGTAAGCCACAGTGTATCACTACAATGAACATAAATTATCAGCTGTATCTTTACTTTTTCTTCAAAGAATGTACTATGAAGTAAAAAATAAAATAAGCAGCACACTTGTACAGTTAATTGCACATTTTTTAATGAAACAAAAACGAACAGCAACAAAATTTGAAGGACTTGAAAACAGAAGAAAATAATTCGTACAGTTTGAGTAAATTCTACTGCTTATCTTCTTCAGCTCTGGAAAATCGGTATTTTAATCAAATTTTCTGCTTTCTCTGCATTAGAGCTGTTTCTGATGTTGGACCTTACCAAACCATATGTTGAAAAAATGCACTATACAGTTGCCGAACTAGCAGGCATGTACATAAACTTGACATGAAACTGCATAGGTTGTGTGGAAGTGGCTTTTCTCAGTTTGCTGTGCGCGTTCTTGCCAAGCCTTACCCTTTGGAGTGAATTGACCAACAACACTTAGCGAAAACAAAGATGGAATACATTTTTTACCCTCAAATTTGAATGCCATAATAGATATAACAAGTTATTGTTGTGAAATTCTGAAAATGGTGATATTGCATGATGCAATAAAAACAATTCAGAATGTTTGTTTTTTTTAAATGAACAAAAACCTGTTTCTTTTCAAAAAAATTCGGATTTAAAAAAACAGGCAGGTTTTTTTTTAAACAAACGGGTTTTTCTCAACCTTGATTGTCTTTCAATCCTTTTTGTGATTTTCCCTTGATCACACAATCTGGAACATGTCATGTAACTATCAGATTGATGACGCTGAGAATTACTGGCATTTGAACACGTAAAAATTAGTGTTAAGAACAAAACAAGTTTCCAGAAATAAATTCCATGCAGCGTGTATTAGTAGACGTACAATAGAAAAAACGAATCTATTTACAACATTTAACGTTTTGTATTTTCACTCTTTGGATGCCTGGGGCCGGCGCCCCACTCGCCCTCTGCACGCCACTGGCTATAGGCTTAACCAAATTGTTTGAAATTTAATGTTCTACAGATTAAGCACTGACTACGTAGGCATAGGTCAGCACTGATCTATCGCTGATGTGTCAAGGGCTGCTTGTGCATGATTTTGGAATGCATTTTTTGTTATGACTGAAGATGCTGTGGTTGAGAATCTGTTCATTGTTTTACAGGCGCATTGTGATAGGTATGAATGTAAAATTTTGAATGTTAAAGTAGTAGTCAAATATTACAATGAATGCAATGATTAGGGTGAAAAGAAAACTGTAAAACCTTGAATGTATCATGTACATGTTTCATTTGTGCATTCAAGTGAAAGTAAAAGAAAACATTAAACGTTTTTTAGAAAAGATCTAACTAACTTTTTATGTTACTTCATACATTTCATTTGCTGCTGGTTTACTTGTAAATTGTCAGTATGTTTAAAAATAGACTGAACTTGTTAAAAATTTCATGCCAATAATGCATATTACTAGACCTACCATACATCCCAGTTTGGCCGGGACTGTCCTGGTTTAAACTTCCCGGTTAGCAAAATGTCCTGGAATTTCACTTCAGTAAAAATTTCAAAATGAATTCCAGCTTGATGATGCACTGTTATATAATAATTCCGCTTAATGGCTATTTGTAAAATTGGGATTATTGTTGCGTCATTTTTCCATTGTCTTCAATGGAACTACAGCAACTGCTGCAGTTAGAAGCCATTTTGTATGCTTTGAGAAGGCAGGATAAAGGTAAATTAGTTTATAAAAGCTCTTCATCGTGAGATCAGACAAGGGTTTCGCGAGATTGCGAGATAACTTCTAATTTCAATAAAACTTCAAAACAAAGTAACAAAAAATTTTCTTTTAATCTAAATGCAATCCTTTATATGTGTTCTCAGACAATCTTAAAACAAATAAATAAGGTATAAAATTTACCAAGTTCAGGCCTTCGGCCGCTCGTTAGGTTATTTCATGCATGGTTTTGAATTTGTTTTGGTTTAAGCCTAAGAAATTATGGTAAGTCTACATATTACCTTAAATTTTGTGTGCAAGTACCGCTAGCGTACATTTCAAGTTAGGTTTTGAATTCTTCGATTTTGTATTCCTGGGGTTTTTCTTGGTAACATAGTGGCAACACTGGTGTATACCATAAGATCACTAAGATCCTGAGATCGCTGCGCTGAGTGAGATCACTATGCTAAGATTGCTAGGATTGCCATGATTACTAAGATCATCAAGAATGTGAATATCAGAAATTAATCTTAGTAAGTAATCTTAGCGATCTTACCAATCTTAGTGGTCTTAGCAATCTTGGTGATCTATCTTGTCGTGGCAGTCTTTCATCTTGTCATGGCAATCTTAGCGATCTTGTGGTATTTAGGCCTGCAGGTGTTCAGTTGGGGTTGAACCTAATGCAGGCAAGATTATAACTAACTTGTCCATTCATTGGATTGAGCCGTTATAGACATTACAGTCATGAGTCAACTAAGGAGACCATGCATTTCAAGCTTTTCAAGCGACCACTTCAACCAATTAAGTTCGGCCAATGGCAAAATAGTTCCAGCAATGCTTTTGCCCCATGAGGCAAAATAGACACTGTCAAATTTATTTTCAACCCTTTTATCCAGAGTTGCCACTGAACATTACAGAAAAATTTTAGGGGGGAACAGTGTTTCAGATGAGGGGTCACAAAAGGTAAGTTACTAATTGCTGTTAAGTGGTGAAACTCAAGAAGTGTAGGGGGTTACGGTGAAGTGTGAACATGGAAAAGTAAACAAATGTGGTATGCACAGAGGACAGAAACTTCTGATGTGCTGCAGACAGAGGACTCAAAATTTATGTCCACACCTTTTCCCATGCATGCTTTATTTATTTTATTTGATTGTTTGCCGCCCTTAATTGTAAGCTGCATGATATGGTTAAAACGTGTATGTAAGCCACACTTGAACATAGGATTTAGATATGTAAGCCTCTGAGATACTCCATATACTAGCACATTTTGCATTTATGGCAACCTTGGTATTGCTACACTACAACTGCCTTCTGTTCATCATAACCCCTCCTGTGACAGATGTGGATTAAAGCTGAAGAGAATAGAATGTGAAAAGAGTTTGGTTGGTTGATAAAACGTAGCCAGTTCATGATTGGGGATCATCTATCTGCTTTTCCATAATGTAAAGAAATGAACAATGTAAGCCACCCTTGATTATAAGATCATATGAGTGAAATGATGAAAAAAGCTTCAAGCTGTGGCTTACAATCGAATAAATCTAACTTATGGTATAAAATTAATACTGACAATCAGCTACACAACTATGTCTTTTGTGAGCCCTGTGAAACAATCTGTTCAGAAATTGCTAAAAATATATTTGTGAATTCACCACAGAGAACAAGTGCTGAAGTGCAATTGCTCTGATGATTTTGCCTGTTCCATACCACCTGCAATGACTAGAGATCTGCAGTGGCAGTCTTCAATATTTGATAGGCACCCATGACATAACTCTTATGACAGTGAAGAAGATATCTGCAAGACTGTACACCTCTTATTACTGAAAATTAAGTTTTAAGTATAATCTCCATTAATGACATGCAGGTTCAAAAATTTTTATTATTATCAGTGTTAGACTGTGAAATATATGCACTTCGCTTGTAAAGTAATGGCTATCTTTGTGTTATTTGTGTTCAAGCTGTTTTAGCCTCTGATTGCTTATTCGTTAAAAACAAAAACAGTTGCTTAAAGTTATAAGCATGTCCGTTTTTGCTGAGAGTGAATGGTTCTCTGAATTCCAATCGCATGATAGCCATGACAGGTCTGAATATGAAGAAGATGAAGAAAGTGATTTGGATTCTGCTCTACTGGAATATAAAGAAGAAATCAAGAGGTTGATTGCAGAAAATATCCTTTTAACTTGGCAATTTATTTTACATATATATGATATTCCTAACAGAAAATCATTTAATGATTTCATTTAGTGTATGTTTGTGTAGACCAGGGATGGGCAAGATACACCCTGCATGGCAGCCACACATAAATAATACATATTTCAAGTCTGTTAAAGTAATTTTATCACTTGTAGTAGAAGTCTCTGTGTGTGTTGCAGTGTAGTGTCAAATGAATGTGAAACAAAACAATGTGGAGTTGATCATTAATTCATATTTTGAAATGTACATTGTAATTGGAGTAGACAAAAATAATATATGCGGCCCCTGATATCAACAAAATTGACAATGTGGCTCTCCATAAAAGGTTTGCCCACCTGTGGTACGGACTATAAATAGCCCACTTGTTCAAATAAAAAATTGCAGAACATCCTCTCAGCTTTTTTGCCAGTAGCTTTGCAGTATTTGGTACAATGGCCTCCAACAGTTTTCAAAGTTTTTGTTTATCTTTTTTTGTTGTATATGTAGGCTTAGAACATTCAAAGTTATCTTTCTGTTCAACATTGGTAGATTGTTACTGTACTTTTTCAACTGTAAGCAAACGATTCTTTTATAGTGATACCTAGTTTCAGATAACCTTTACACCATAGTTCAAATGGCCTGCTATGGAAGATAGAGTTCTTTATCAAAAAGTCTTAACCATATGTTAGTTTCACAGTTTTTTATCTATTGCTACCTTGTATATTGGTAATAGCAGGGGAAGTGTTTGTTGCAATAAAATGATGAGAAATTTGCATTTCTTTTTGACAAAAGTTGCATTTGTGCATAAGCATTTTAATTACTCAAGCGATTTATTTACATATAATGCTAAATATTCCAAACATTATCTAGGGAGAACTGGCGATCTTTCGCCAAGAATTGGCATAGCATGCTAAAACTTCACTCCACACTGCATGAAGTTGCTTAGAAATTTAAAACTTTGAGAATCGGCGTACAATATATTTGTACTAGTTTTGGGGTCATTTTGGCTCATGTTGCTTGACCTAGGGCCCAACCACTGGGCCAAAGTGTTTCGCTGAAGTTTTCATTGGAAACTAGGCTTGAGTCCGAGTCTTTTGATCGACTTTCTAGCGTTTCTGGTTCAAAAGTTATGATCTAAAACAAACAAATTAGTTAATTAGCTAATTAGTCGAATATTTTTACTAACTTACATCATAACTTTTGAACCTGAAACCCCAGCAGGTCATCCAATGTATCAAAAGACTCGGATTGTAGCATAGGTTCCAGTATAAACTTCAGCGAAATACTACCACTTGACGGTTGGCGACCAGGTCCAAGCAAAGTGGGCCAAGGTGGCCTAAAAGTCCTCCACTTATGACGTCACTTACAAAAAACCTGTACTCCTCAAGCAAAAAAATTTTTTCGAGTGCAGACCAGAAGACTATCCACGTCTTTTGACACTTGGACCAGGTCCGTAACCCGTACATTAGCGGAGATATTCCTGCGCAAAGACACGTGCGTTTTGGCTGTTTTTTTTCCGAAAATGGCGGAATCCACCGGTGCCAAAGTATTAATTAGCTAATTAGTCAAATAGTTTTATTACTTTAGATCATGACTTTTGAACCTGAAACCCCAGCAGGTCATCCAAAGTATCAAAAGACTCAGATTGTAGCCTAGTTTCTAATAAAAACTTTAGCAAAATACTACCATCTAATGGTTTCAACCCAGGGCCAGGTGAAGTTGACCAAGGTGGCCTAAAAGGCCTCCACTTATGGCGTCACTCACAAAAAATCCGCACCCCCAACCAAAAAATTTATTTTCGAGTGCAAGCTACAAGACTTGCTGCATCTTTTGAGCCTTTTACCAGGTCGGTAGCGCTTACCGGAGAATTTCCCATGCAAAGCCACGTGCGTTTGGGTGTTTCTTTCTCAAAAATCCCCAATTTTAGCTGGACACTAAAGTGTTAACATAAAGGGAATGAAATTTGGCTGTTAAAATCAATGGAAATTGTGGTGAATAGCAAAAAGTATGTTTCAACAAAACTCCACAAGAAATTGTGCCATTTCAACAGAAATTCCCAATTTTGTAGTGTGACGTAAAAAATGATCCAATTGGACTTCCGGAGTCAGAGTCAAACAAAAAAATCTGACACCGACTCCACCCAAAAGCCACTGACTCCTTGCGACTCTGACTCTGCAACCCTGGTTCAAACCCTTAACACCTTCAGTGCTGATTGACACATATATCGTCAATGCCGCATATATGCGTCATGCATTCAAATGCACACGGTGCGGAATGATGCATATATGCGTCATTTAATCGAACACGCCAGGTACGCATATATAAACACCAACGCAATTACTTTTCGCATACTTGTTTGTTGGCAATGAAATTTTCCACAAATATTCTTCATAACTGGACACATTATTCCTGAAATTTTCATACAAATTGACCAAAAACTTTTTGAGTTATGAAGTTTGGTAGCAGCCCATAACATCTTTTGTACTCACTTGGTTACAATGAAAATTTACAATAATGTTCTCCATACCTACCTGCATAATCATTGAAAATTTCAAGTAATATGAGCAAGAACTTTTTAGTTATGCAGTCTGGTATCCAGCAACAGTTGTCTAGGCCTAGGCTACAACACTGTCTGTAAAACACTTAGGTTTTGACAGTTGTTGCATGTACAAGGATAACTTTTTTGTTGTTGTATTGGTGCACAGAAAATTTCCACATATAATATTCATGCCTATTCTCATCATCTCTGAAAGTTTGAAGTAATTCTAATGAAAAGCTTCGGGGTTAGGTACATTCGTTTCGTAGCCACAGACACGCGTCACAGGCTACAAAACTTTATCCCATTCAGCACAGTTATCGGTAGTTCTGTGATGCACCATAAATTATTCAAAACCAAATTTTTTCAACCAAAATTTCCTTGAATTAGCTTGGGAACCAAATTTCCTTGAATGTTATGCATTTTGCTTGAAAATTTGAATTTAATGCATCAATAAGTTTGTGAGTTAATAATTGTTGAATAGAGCAACCGGACCTGTTCCCAGCACATTGCACTAATTGTTTGTGCGCATGGCTGGCAACGCGCTAATTTTGGTTCAATAGTTGTTGCGTAGGGTGCAATAAGTTTTAAGATGCTTGATCTTTTGCAACCAAATTTTAGACAAATCTTTTTCTTGTGAAAATTCATCCTGAAAATTTGGAAAATGCATCCATCCTGTAACTTTCGCACCAGAAACGCTAGGAAGTCGATCAAAGGATCAAAAGACTCGGACTCAAGCCTAGTTTCTAATGAAAACTTTAGCGAAACACTTTGGCATAGTGGTTAGGCCCTAGTCCAAGCAACATAAGCCAAAATGCCCCCAAAACCACTTCACTTATGACGTCAGTCACAAAAGATCCGCACCCCCCAACCAAAAAACTTTTTTCGAGTGCAATCTACTAGACTGGACGATCTGTTTGAGCCCTTGAACAGCTCTCTGGCGCAATCGGCGGAGGAGATATGGCATTGGTAAGGCAACCAAAAACTGCTGTTTTTTAGGCCGAAATCGAAGTACGAATATATTGTACGCTGGCTCTCGAAGTGTTAAATCTACTGCATTGTTTGTGAGAGTGCAGACATTGCACAATACTATATTTCAATTAGTTAAGGTAAATAATTATATTTAAATAAGAGCTAATGATGCCTACCTTATAGGCAAAATATATGCTCATTGAGTGTCTGATTCTTTGTTGGGAATGGATTTGTTTCGATAGATAAGTCAAATCATGTTTCTTTGAGCACTATTCACCTCTCATTCCATTTTTATATTGTTTTGTCCAAACAATGTTTAAGTCTATGATGCTAAGATAATTACCAAGCTGGTTGGGCATCTGTCTTTCATGATGACTTCCTACATGCAATCTGCAAAACATGTTGATTTCTTTAAGTTCTGTTCTTTAAGAAGTGTTGGAGGACTTAAAATGATTTTAATTTGTTGCTTTTACTAGAGGCTCATTGTAGTGTGCAACAATCTGATGAAGCATTACTGCTTACTTAAAATAATTCTAGTTAACTTATTATGGAAGTCTTGTAACAGTCTTTTTACAAAATATTGTACATTGAAAGTCTTGCTGTTCTCTAACATTTTGTAGTTGATTTGTTTGCTAATTTAATCATCCTTGACTGATGCAATATAGCAGCACATGAAGAACTAAAGAAAGCTCTGCGAATCTTCCAACAGCCTAAGCAAATAAAAGTTCGTGATCCAGCTAAAGATGGTCCTGTTGCACACGTTCTTTTGTTCAACCATGTTTTAAGTCAAAGGTATTGCTATCATAAGTGGATAATCAATTACTCAGCGTGTTGTGTGCCAGTGTATATGTTTTACTTAAATTAACCTGGTGTATTGCCAAGAATCTCTGCTTCAAGAAAAATTTGTCAGCAGGCCTCTCAGACCAATGCTCAATAACCACCAACAAGAGTTACCTCTAGTCTCATGCAATGACACGCACACTCATGCATCAATCCCCTTTGCCATGCCTTGCAGCTTGTTGAGTTCTTTCCCACATACATGTTATCTGTATGCCACTGCAGCACCCTGCCACATTGTCTATGACTTTGATCTCATAGAATCTTGCTAGATATGACCTTGCAGAGCCCCATGCACTTGTTTGATGAACATGGTCAGTATCGGTCTCAATCAAATAGACAGCAGGCCCTCATGAATCTAGTTGGCTCTATGCATTGTACCCCAAGAGACATTGCACATGGTATCCAATGCTGATGCTAGTAATAAGCTGAAGTTTACTTCATGTGGCATTAGGGTGAAGAATGCCTGCAAGGATGGTGTAGTGTTTGCAATCAGGCAGTAGGAAAGTGATATTGTGTGATAATACACTTTGACCACCATGGAAAACAGACTGCTTGCAGTTGTGAAACTTCATAGTAACGTATTTTATATGGTATTTTTTGGACCTCAAGGTGCACTTAAAATGCTTATCAAAAAAATTGGAAAGTGCACCGTATAATGCGGTGCACCTAATGTATGGATCTGGTTGTGCTTGCTTACCTAGAACCAATTTTATGTGGTGAAGGGTGCTATATATTTGATTGTTAGTTGCAGTTTAATTATAAGCACCTGCACATGTTTGATTTCAAACTGCGGTGAGACTTCCACGTGCATTCAAAATCACAACAATTTTTTTGTAAACAGGCTATTGTATTATGTAATAAACCAACAATTGTGATGAGCAGCACATGTGGTTCCATGAGTAGCTGGCACATAGCTTAATGTTGAAGCACAGATCGCATTACTCAGCGAGGCTCTTGCACACATAGCTATATGTATAACCCACAAGGCTCCTGACTACATTGGCACACACTGAATCAAACACGCTTCAATCAATACACCTCTTGTATGAAAATATAACAGCTTTTCATTGATACTGCACCTTATCCGGCATTCCTTATGGCCCAGAAAATTACAGTATTGCAAGTGACCACATCTCTGACTATGCTTGTTTCCGTCTTGGTGTGGAGCCATCAGAATTACCTGAAATTGGCGACCATATGCTCATTGAAGTCTACAGGGAGCAGTGTGCAAATTCGTGATTGAGCGATGTTTATGTACACACCATTTCGGTTAATTCAAATTAACCAACACTCTTATCAACAATCGTGATCATGCAGTTTACATAGTAAATTTGTATTCTGTGTCTACAGATAATCGTGTGATGGTGTTATAATGTTTATTTTTCTTATTTATTCCCTGGTTTTATGCTGCTGATTTCCAACAATCATTGTAACCATGAAATTGTGCAGCTATATTATTTTTTATCACAAAATATAGGGGTGACAAAAGATATTGTGTCGCTCCTGTCCAAAAGGTGGGGGATATGTGCCTCCCATCCCCCCTTAAGCTCAGTCCCTCGCCTAAGCCCATGTGTCGACGTGATTGCGCCACATATAACGTTGAATTTGTAGCAGCAGTAGAAGAGTGAACCTAGTCGAATTGGTAATCTCAATTGCTGTTATGCTGAGGGTCATCGATTCTACTCTCTCTTTGATTTGCTCAGGGAGATGCAGCCTTATGGCTACAACAAATGGCTCCCAACCTCTTGATGGCTACAATCCACTGTTGAAGGTTGTCTTGAGCTTGGGAAATGGGGAAGTAATGTGGCGACATTATTGTTCCACATATAACGTTGAATTCATAGCAGCAAAATAAGTTTGAACCTAGTTGAATGGGGAATCTCTATTGCTGTTATGCCAAGGGTCATCTGTCTGACTGTTCTCTTTGGTTGGCTCAGAGCAACACATAATTGTGGCTGCAACACCCATATGTAATCCAACTCAAAGTTTCAAAACCAACTTATGCTCTACTATTGGCTCATAACATAACAATTGACACTACAGAGACATCAAAATATTCACTGTTAGCAGCAATTCAATGAGAAGCTCTGTTAAGCTCAGCCATAGTGTGTAGGATATCAAGCCAGGAGACTAACAAGTATGCAAGATAAAGGGCTCGTTAGAACTGGGCTATACACATAAAAAATGATAACTGTTTTGAATGTTATCAAGTATACATACACATAGGGTATGTAAATGATGAGTCAATAAAAGGAATTGGATCGATTAATGTTCAACAAATTCTACAACTTTGATGACATGATACACAATAGAGCAAATTTGTCTCGCTGGTCAGAGACAAGGCTCAACACGTAAACACAATAAACAACCTCAATGGATTTAAGAAACTCTTATCAGTACAATAACCTGCAGTCCTGTAACTGAACCAAATGTTACGAAGAAGTTCAGAAGAACATCAATTCCAATCCAAATCTGGTTAAGCAAAAATGATAACATTCAAATCCATCAGAATACTAGAATGCTGCAAGTTTTAAATCCAAGTACATGTTTGTCTCTTGCATTTTCATTTGTTGGGCATGCCAAAGTCAGGAAGTATATTTCTTGCAGCAAGGTTGGGCTAAATTTGTGGAATTGACTGAAAGTGAAAGAAACAATAAAATGGAAACGGGTTTAACATAAAACTTCGATATGAATAACCTGGAATCGAACTTCCTAAAACAACATTGGACACCATTTTAACTTATGGGGCGCCATTTCATAGGAAAAAAGACAGAAAAAATGTGAATTTCATTTGACTTGACATTGACATAGGAAAAATGTTAAATTTCATTTGACTTGACACTGACTCGAGCTTGCAACCAGTGACTCAACAGTTCTTGTGACTCGACTCTGACCGGAAAGGCCACACTCTGACTCAACAAAAATGACCCAAGCACATCATTGATTGCAGGTAGTATTCAAATGCTTTGATTAGCTTCAAACTCAGCTTTGGCTTGCTGAAATGAAACTAAGTCATTCAATGTCTGTCCTCACGAAGATAATGATATAATTTTTGGCCTAGTAAAGCGTTTTGGTTGGGTGTAGCAGGTTTAGGGGTAGGGTTTAACCTGTACAGTTCACACAACGCAGACAAGAAGGTGCTAACAGCTTGCCAGCACTGAAACCATGACAACACTCGTCCATCGGACTGAGTCATAACAGATGTCACTGTCAACTAAGCAGGTAATGCTTTTCAAATTTGTCATGTGACCACTTCAACCAATCATGTTCACTAAAGGCGAAACAGTTCCAGCAGTGCTTTTGCCTCATGAGACAAATTGGACACTGCCTAAGTGAAAAGATAGTAGTGCAGTAGTTTCATTGTGATTGTGCCTACCGCATGGAGAGTTAAATGAAAAAGTTAAACAAGGCATAGTTCAGGTGAGAGCAGAAACAGTTGAACGAAACTTGGTTCCGCTGAGAATAACGTATCTGGTTTGTTATTTTTTCACTGAGACATTACGGTTATTTTTTTGCTGAGATATTTCGGTCATTTGTCTCATAGCTGTATTAAAACTCGACATAGTATTCTTCATTAGCCTAGATATTTTCAGACATTTTGACTGGAAAATAAGTTGTTGTTTTTTTTTGTTCAAAAATATTTCCGTCTATGACTGAAAAAAAACAGCAACATTTGATTCTATTTCTTGGTTCCAAGTTTTCAGAGTGTAAATTTTCGATGAGCCCTGGAGAAGGAGCTGGAGTCACTTTTTTTGGAAAAGGAGCAGGAGTCAAAAAAGGTGACTCCGATCATAGGTGCAGGAGCAGGCAAAGTTTGGGGGTTGCAAAGGATTTTTGCCCGAATTTTCACAAACTTGCCCCAAAAGTTTTTATGAGACTTGGCTTGCAAATTTTCTCCCATAAAGATCGTGAAGAACTTTTTTTTGTATGACCTCCAAAAAAAGGTCTTCATGTGCTTTTCTGCAAATGTTGGGTACCATTTTTTGAAATNAAACAATGTTGCGTGACATTTTTGCCCAGATTTTCAGGGATTTTGCCCAAAGTTTNAACAAATCAAAACTTTTGGGGTGCGCTTGCACCCCCACCTCCTGCACCACTAACTCCGATTACTTTTGGCCCCAGTCTGCTTGCGCATTCTACCAAAGCTCTGTATAGAGTATCGCGACGTAGTTCCGTCGCTGTTTTTGGTGTCAGATGTTTTTTAGTTTCAGTGAAAACGATTATTTGAAAACGGCCTATTTTCCAGTTCCTACTTGTCGCTGCTTGTGCTCTGGTTCATTCATTTTGGTCTTGATATTGGCTTTTTTTCAGCGCTTGCTTTTGTGCTTCAACTTTTCACTCCTAAGCACTGCTTGTAGATCTTAGGACCTAGGTTGCTTAGAGTTGAATGAAATCGATTTTCTAATCAAAAAAGTTTGCTGATAGATTAAGATTGGTTGCTTGAAAGATAAAAAAAAATTGTATGAGTCGTAATGTTACTTACCTGTAATTGCAGTGCGGTCTCTCAGGAAAGAAAAAAATAATATGTGTGGAGTCAGGAGTGTACTGGATGAGTATTTCAGAGTTAGAAATATATTCAAAGTTGAGCAGATATCTCTGACATCACTGCAATTACTTAATAAGGAACTATACTGTTTTATAGTGCACCAGCATTTCGTTTGTCCCAAGACCCGATTTCCACTTCAATACCAGTGGTCGAACTCGGCTATTTTGCTGGGATTGTCCCGTGATGTGACCATAAACATAATGCGAACAACTGCAAATGTTGAGTTCTGCAGATGTAGATGCTTGCTGACATTGCTGTCAAGATCTGAGTGACAGAGCTCGCTTCAAAATGTAGACCAGACCTTCACTAATAGCAAGTGTACAAAAACTACTAACTGTTTACAGACGTGAAGTGGAAGAGATAAAAGAATTCTTCAAGAAACTTGTATCGAATCTTTCTCGCTACAACCGTGATCCTCCATCAATCCAACCGCAAGAATCCAGTGTTAGGTACCCGTCATTAAAACGAAAAACTTATCTCCCGAAAGCATCCAGTCGTCATCAGCGAAACGCCTCCAAAGCATTTGTTGTCACTCGAAGCTTGCAAATATACACTGACCGCTTCTACGTTGATCAAACTGGAGAGCCAATGCAGGTGTGTGCATTTCAGCAAATTGTGTTTCTTACAGCCTTACCACTTGTTCCTACCACTTGTTCAGAGGTGGTATATCCTGTTCTTAAACCTTCGTGTTCCTTGGCATGACAGACTTCCTGCTCCTAATCTAGGCAATTGTGTTCAGATTTTTAGCTGAGTTGTGGTGTTACGATACAAACCACGTGGCTCGTTCTGATGAAATAAGCGTTACTTGGGTTTATATCACATTCTTGTATTTATATCACATTCTGCAAAGCATTGCCATAAAAAGCTTTCTACCTGCAATATAACTGCGTCGCAGAAGGCATTCCCGACGCGTTCGCCACCCTCAGTGCTTCGCTAAGTTTCCTTGTCCGTCGCGCTTGTACTCCGAGGGAACATTTGTGGGTTTGTTCTTGGGAAAAAGTAAACAAGGAACAACGTCAAATACCTTCATATGTCAGCACTGTCCCGCAATCGAACAGCTGGTTGTTCGACATGAACGCCCCGCATGCCGCGCGATGGTCACCCAATGGCAAGAGCGCCGCCAGTCTTAGNAACCCGAAGCAAGGGGCTTCATTTTTGGCATGCCCGTGATTGAAGAGAACGGCGTGTAAATGTACAGGGAAGCAAATCATTTGCAGCGCTTGCTTGGTTCTTAATACTCGTTTGTTCTGAATCAAGCAGCGAACCGCAACTAAACTTCCAGCCGTAGACGTATTTTTTCATGTTGATTCAGGATTCTTTACAATTTGTCACATTTTTGCGAACTGCCATCAGAGCTACAGTAAGAGACGATTCAACCAGTGAAGTCGCGCCTGCAGGCTTCCGGTTGTATTTTTTTGTTGGGATTGTTTCCAACTTTCGCCACACAACCGTTGGATAATATACTGAGAATGCAAACCTCATGGGTTACATACGTTTTCCAATCGCCTGTATTGCCTTGCGTTGCAGTATGATGAAACCATTGACAGCGCAATCCCTGAGTATGACAAGGTCTACCTCGATGCACTAGATGGTGAGGTTGAGATTCCGGAGGCGAAACCAAATACCATGGGGTAGGAGCTGTTAACCCGCTTTGTAATATATCGAAGCTTTTCGCGGTCATTTTTTGTTTGTTTGTCTGCCTCTTCTGTTGCTTCTGTTTCGTAATCTTCCTTCCACTCGTGCACTGTGTAGTTTGGTAACCAACTGAATCCGCGACAGCATCGGAGCAGAATTTTGTTTTGTTCACAAGGCCGGACAAAAATCAGTGCGTTGCTATCTACCAGACTGCATTTGTTTTAACGTGTACTACACGTTTTCTGGATCTTCACATGAAACTTCCTAGCAGTAAAATTTCGCGCTGTCGGTGTGCTGTGTATGTTTCAAAAGAGCGAAAATAGGACAAGATTGCTTGAGCAAGTATTGGTCGCGCCAAAAACAATGAGTTTAGTGAAGTTTTTCAACCGTAGGAGTACTTTTCGTAATTTTGTGGTTCGCCGATTTTGACCGCAAGTCATAGAGAATACTTTACAGTTGCTGATGTAATGATTAGCTTTTATTGGGGTCCATGCATATTGAGTGGTTATCAAGATTTGCTTTGACGCTTGTCAGAGGTGCGCTTGTCCATATCACGAAATATCAGTTTGCTACGGCACATTCGTTGTGGTTTTGACGATTGAACTTACGTCGTGCTTGACTTCGAAGTAGAAAGCCGTTCTTTGTGGTGTTATATATAAGGTTACGGTGTGCTTTTCATTTAGAAAACCCACTCGTTGCTGCTTCAACTGTGGCTTGACCGACCATCAGCTAAAAGACTGTCCTACGCCGAAAGATTATCGAAGTATAAGCCAGAGAAAAAAAGTGAGTGGCTTGTGAATGACGAAGGCGTTTTGTATACCTTCCTTTACATTAGTTCTCCATTTGACTGATTAGTGATTAGTTCGTTGAAGACTTTTGAATATTTAGCCAGCTACACGTTCAGATCGCACTTCAGCCATTTTGGAATAAACATTCGTCATTTTCAAATGCAAGTAATGGCGTACGTTTTTTTAGGTTACGTCTTTGAAACGGAACCTGATCATTGTGTTGATTATTTCCAATGTTGATATTAAGTATGTATTGCGTTAAGTATGGCCAATAAGCAGCTTCCGTCCCTGTCTCTTGGATGCTGACTCTACAGTCGTCCAGCTGCGGTAATTAGGGGGATAGGTGCAAGTAATACAGCATGATGTGCAGAATGACCAAACCAAATTTCTGGGATTGTTTGATTTGGCTTGAAGTTTTGTTAAGCACATAACAACCATTTGAGGTTATATGGATGTTAACTCATCAAGTGGTTTCTTTTAGTGTCCTGTACTTTTGTATTGAGAGAATGCTGAACGCGTAGTGTTTATGGTTTTAGTTCCCCTCCTGTCCATTCTGCGCCTGTTTCTTTTGCTCTCGCGTGTGGATGGGTGTAACCGCATTGCAGTTGAGAAGATTTTCTGCCTTTGCACATCTGATAGCACTGCTCGATGCAACTAAGCACTAGCTGTAATAATTCGCATTGGTAACCGCTGCGGCTTCCCTAGATCATTTGGGTGTTTGATATCCTCCATAGAAAAATTTAACGATGACGTTCAGTGGAAAGCTGGGGCTGAACTGAGTCGACCAGAAGAAACTTTCCAGCCTTTGACCTCAAATTTAAAACGCTGACGTCACTTGCAAGCGAGTCAATGTTATGCAAGTTATCGAGTCGGCCACCAGCATACGCTGTTATTTGCGATCGGAAACAAACTGCTTTTTGTGATATTTTTATGGAAGTAAACAAAAATTCAGACTTTGTCGTTTATACTGTGTTATGTTTTTTGAAATTCCATTTTTGGAAAAGATCAAACCGGTACTAAGAAACAAACCGTTTAGAAGGTGTATAAGGTGTCTAGTAGTTAATGTTTGAGTAGACTTATACCTTCCAACCAGCTTTCCAAACCTACCGCTATTTACAACGGACGACACCCCTGCAGATTTCTGCTTTTGACACCTAGTAAAATACATGCATAGCAAAGCGTTGATCTTATTGCAATTTTTCATTGTTTATGTATAACTTTTACTAACACCAGCAAATGCTTTTGTGTCGATTGATCAGGAGTTCTTAGAGAAAATGCCCAGCAACTCCCCCCAAGCTGGTTCATTGCGTTATCATGCGGAGAAAGAGTCAAGCGAATTCGACCCCCGCTTTGCGAACTTCAAACCTGGGGTCATTGGGTGAGTTAGCCACCACAAGTATTGCTTGCTGTACCAGTTAATGAATGTAAACCTCAACTGTTTTTAGCCGATAATTAAGATTATATTTTACTGTTACTTTTGCAGTTCCTTGCGCCGTAAATCGAAGGAATATTGTGGTATCGTTTGTTTCTTCCTGATGCATTGCGCATTTTGTGAGATCTGCGAATTATTATTGTTTACTTCAAAGTATTTTTTCTTGTAATCTAATCTGCTTAGATTTTTCTAAATTGCGGCAGAGCGTCTATAAACTGTTGCTCAGTGGTGCACGAGAATCCTCGTCGCTTGTCAAAAACAGCTTTTTCCACGTATGCCAGCTTGAACTGCAGAAAACCTATTGTGTTGTGATAAACTGCACCTGCGCGGAATCTGTCGCGTCCGTCACAGAGCCATGCTAGCTTGTGTCTGGCCTGGTTTCCTGCAGTGCAGGCGAGCTGCAAAAAAGTAATTCGAAGACGATAGCTTTACTGCGATTTTCTTCCGCGCTTTTTTGCATGTCATGTATCCTGTTCATGCAGCGCGTAAGATTTTAGTTGGGACTCTTACTTAAAGAACCGGCACTGCTATATCCCGTTACTATATTTTAATCTTGCTGTAATGGTTTGCGTCATGCATAAACTGCCGGTAAACTTGTCGGGAACAACTTCTGCTAATGTTTTAGCTAACTGCTGCTGCGTAATTATACTGAGCGTCCAGGGTGCCAACTTTACCGTTACGTTTGTGTTTCCTGTAGCACAGGTGTGCTTATCCGCGGTGATGTACAATTGCGAATGGAATTCAAACTTTCGTGCTTTTTTGACAGTAAGGAGCTGCGAGCCGCCCTGGGGATGGGCAAGGATGATCTTCCCCCGTACATATACCAGATGCGCATGTTGGGTTATCCTCCTGGACACCTGGAAGCAGCGAAAATCGCGGGATCAGGCTTGAACATGTCGGGGACGAAAAGGCGAACTGGATCGGACGACAGCGACCTAGAAGACGGTTGGTTTTGTTACGCAACGTTCAGAAACGTTTTGCAAAGTTTTTGAGAAGCGAAAGTCTTCTTGAATTTAGAATTGGTCTTGAATGTTGGATTGTGGCAAGCACTAGCAATTAGTATATTTTGCATTGTTTTCATGGAAGAAAATAAATGCCTGTTTTTGAATGGCGAAGTTTCTCGTCCTTTTCTGTCGTCGCATTTCTTGCATATACCGTATTTATTCGATTGTAAGCTGCGTGGTTTAGGCATCATTACCGGGGTTGCCAATTAAACGCCAAACCTGCTAGCATCTGAAAGATCTTACAGGCTCAAGTAACCAATGTTCCAGGGCGGCTTCCATTGGATTTTTTAACACCATTTTGTGCGGCGTACAATCGAACAAAGACGGTACAGATTTTTCTTGTGTACCTTAGAAACAGAGTTGTTGATTCAGCCAGCAGTGCTTTTTGTTGTTCAACTGCCAAGTTGTTACGTCATCCCTGTCAACTGGAATGCTCAAAAACCATTATCTCGTGGTTCTGATGCTAATGTGCCAATTGCGAAAGAGTTTACGAAAAGAGACAAGGAAATAATCGTGAAATAGTCTAACGAAAGCATTTGAAAATGTCAAACCGTCAGATTTTCAAATCCGGCGGTGTCGTCACATCTCGTTTGTAAGTTTGCTTAACCACAATCGGCTGATATATTTGCTGCAGCTTATTTCGTCATCAGGTTTACATATTCCGATGAAATCTTTTGCTTTACGATGAAAGGGATGTTTTTAAAGCAATGTGGCAGCGCAAAGGGCTGTGAAAGTCTCGTTTGAACAGGTATCGTCCTTGAAAAAGTGAATGTCTTTTCAAAGCCCAGACAGACTTTCAAACTGACTCCATCAGAAGGCTCCTTTCATTGAAATAGGCTCATCTTCATATAGATCCATCCACAGGGTGCCTCCAGCTAAATTTCATGAATGAAGCAATCATACATGCACAGCTATTTCCTTGTTTCATTGTTGTTGTTTTTTTGACCAGGTATGTTGGATGTGGACAAGATCATAGATTACCCGGGATTCAACACAAAACCAGCGAAGCATATCAGAGATGTGAGACCGCTTTATGTTTTCTGCATGCGATAATGAATGCATTTTGACTATTGGCGTGGCTGTGTAGTTAGGTAGTTGATACCCATGTTATAAGAACATTTTCAATGTTCACATTCTGCTGTGCAATATCGCCCGCGTTAAAAATAAGCGTTGTTTATATTTGGTTTTAAACCGGGTGGAATGAAATATTCGGCTTCGCAATGTGACAGGTCATCGTGTTAACCTCAGTAAGAGTCGCGATTTCATGAAGCGAGCTCCTAAATTGCACAAAATTCGTGTAAACTTTAAGTAAATTAAAACGTCTTGCGGCCGTTGTACAGTGAACAATTTGATAAATACCGTTGTATGCAAAGTTCGGTCAGGCCTAATCATTTAAGATAGAGAAAATAAATCGTGTTTTTTATGTTAGGTCAACATATCTTTAGTGACTGGAGTCGTTGACAGGAACGACCGATTAATTATCATAATTCAATTGAGTTTCCAATATTCGTCAATGACATAGTGAAATACACCGTTAGACCACAGTTAAGAACCTTATCATGTTGAATGTTGTTGGTATTGTTCAAGATTATTTTTTGAAATGTAGGGGAATTGCGCATGCTGTTTTACACAATTAACGATTGATCTAAAGTATTACAAAACTATAATTGTTTTTCAAGAAACATAGGGAGTTGAACGCCATGCCAATGGATGATCGCCATAGTAAAGACATCATGGTGTCATACCACACTCACAAAAACAATTTGCTTAGAAGGTGAGTCCTCAAACTGAAGAGTTGTACCAGAGCCGCAACGAGCTGATATTTTCGAAGGGAAAAAGTGGTTTTCACTTGTTTTTGTACTATTTTGTGGTTAAAACGATTGTGAATCGCTGTACCTAACAACTAAACATGCTTTTCAAAAATTTTTGGGGAAACTTCCCGGTTGACTGGTTGTGGACCTGGATTGCACTGACCATTCTAACTCGTTTGCTGTCAAAATGAAGGGCGTATTTCCTGCGCTGCATAATTCTCAAGTGTTTACTGGAAAAGGCAACACTAAGAGGTTTTCATCAAAAATTTTATCTTGTAATTAGCGCAATCACTCTTCACTCTCACTTTTCCTCCCGAGAGGGTCACGGGAGCAGAAACTCAAGGAGGTTTCGAATTACCTCCGTTTTTATCAACCTCTGATGCTTCTGCTAGCTCCACAGCAAGCAAAGTTCTGAGATGTAATCGCGTCGCCTGGTCCTTAATCGGCCTCTGGGTTCTAGGGTTGCAGCCAGCAGGGGTCGCCAGTCTTTCCTGTGGTGTTCTGGTCACGTGGTCGAAGTGTTACGTCGTAAACTCATCGCGAAAGTCCAGTTTCTGCCGCTTTAACTTCAGATAACATTCCTTTGCTCGTAACATCGGACCCATGACTGTAGGTGAGAATTGGAACATATTCCGATCTTTCAATCAACCGCAATATCTAGTTGATTATGATGTATGCCCTAAGAAATTTCAGAAGCATGTACTTAACAGCATGAAAGCTAAACCGAACAAACGCAAGCCATTGGCTGTACACGCTTCTGGTCCAAACACGCTGTCGTCGATTCGACATTAAAATCGGAAATTTTCTTAATTCCAGAAAACTCGAAAAAGAAACTGAAGAGGTCCGATCGAGTAAGCGCAGACGCAAACAGACCGAACCCGAGCCTCAGCACCCGGATGTTGAGGACAACACACAGGAGGTCGACATGGACATGGATGGTGACAGTGAACCTGAAGCAACCGGTGAGTCGTCAATAATATGCTTTCGAACTGTAGCCGCCATTTTTATGCAATGTTACTGTCAAGCAATGCTGTTTGTGCGTTATTGCTTTCTTCCTGCACAGAATTTACAGTGCTCGGTTTTAAATGATTTAAGAATAATAGAAAGCTTTCGCAATCCAATTCGTGGAAGACATTCAGCGCTGTTGTTTTCGAAAAGCGACAATGTTCTTTAAAACAGACTCGCAGGCACCTCATACCTTGTGCAGTGACGGTCAAGGAACCAGCAGAGCTGTGGACATTGGCCTAAAACGTGGTCAAAAGGAAACGCTTCGCTCTCAATGTCAAAATTCAAGCTTTTTTCTATTGACTTGAAACATGACAGACGCTGAACAAATTCGACCGCATACGCTCCTTGGGTTGACTATGACTTGGAATTAATCGTAATGTTCAGTCTTGCTAATAGGTGTCACTCTTTATTGAAAAATGGTATAAGCTTTCGGGGAAGCTACGCTTTCTTGTCCGGACAGTAGTTTTTTCCAGCAGGTGTCAAAACGAATTGCATGTCTGTGTCGCAGAGAGTTCAGCTGACGTGACCATCGACCATGCGAATATCACCAAAACCCTGTCATTCGACGAAAACACGAAAAGCCCCGGGAAAGCGATCGAAGTGAGCTTTTTGTTGTTCAATTTGACTTGGTCCTATCAACGTCTCTTATGTATTTCTCGTTTGCAAACACTGAAGCTGTCATTTGCTTTCAAATAACAACGGTCGGTTAAGATGTGATGGAAGTTGATCAAAGCGGGAAAGAGACGCAGCGATTTTTCATTTGTTGCCATGCCAGCCTAATTTGCTTTTCAATCGAGCTGTCTTACCGACCTGCTAGCTAAAGTGTTCTTGATGTCTGAGTTCTAAAATGTTTTAAGGTAACTGCCCTTTTTTGAAAATGTGCAAAAGCTTGTCGACGCGTTGGTGCTTAATGTCGTGGTGGCCATTAACTCGTTCCAGGGATATCTAGAACTCCAGTTCCAGCCTCCTGTTTCCATATAAACTGAATTCTGTCTTAGATATGTTAAAAAAACGAAAAATGTCTCTGGCAGCAGTTTCATTCGATTAAGTGACATCTTTTTGTAATTCGTTTGCCATCTTGGTTTGTAAAATGTGGAAAGTTTTTTGTAAATCCAATTGGTTGATACCGCGGGCTAACACGGCAGGAAGTTCCAGGAGCGCTCACACTTCCTTTGCTTTCTACATTTATATCAATGAGCTGTTTGCCCCTAGCAAATCTCGCGGTTTTCACAAAATTCATCCGAATTTGTGTGGAAGGTAAATTTCTTCGCGGCAAATTTCGTCTCAACATCGTCACGAGGTGTCGCCATCATGATTTGTTATTCACAGCCACTCGTCTTAAATGCCTTTTTGAGTGCACGAAAAGCACGTAACAGCAATTCGAGATTATCGAACTAATTGTCCGCTGAGTGAAAATGATTGTTTTGCTGAAGATTGCAGAGTATACCATGCATATACAATCATGCTCTACAATATTCTTCTGAACCGTTCTAACGGCAAAGTGCTCCCCTCATATCTGTCTATGGTACTGACTAATATTGCCTGGTTTATTTGTGAGTTCGGTATCCGTCTGTGTCAATAGCTCTAACTATATATTTACATCGGAAATTGTGACCAAGACCAACTTGCCTGCGTTTGACCTCAAGCGGCCACGTGGAACTCAATAGTCCTGGCGGAGTTGAGGCCACAAAGGCCGAAACGGTGACGTAGGGAGATGGAGCGACTTCACGAATTTCTTATTTTTCTTTTAAATTGCGTTTGTTCTCTCTCATGAAGGAGTTGGTATTTAAGTGAAACAAGAAAAAGTTGAAAAAAAGAAACTTGATTAAAAATCAAGCAAAGAATCTCCTCTCCTCAGAAAGAACCAATCAAAATGAACTTGTTTTTGTTCCAAGATTCCGAGCGAAGGAGAAGTGGAAGAAGGTGAATTGCAGGACGGAGTTGAAGAAAACAGCATCGTTGCAAACGATGATAACGAGGTGAGCGAAAGTCATGTTTCGACTGTGCCACAGTGCGCGGCTTGCCTCTGCACTTCCACCACTCCAAACCACCGATGCATGTTGTTCACTTAAAAGAAAAACACGGTTTCGTTTGTTCACGGCCGATTTTCATTACAGGATATGGGCGGCGAAGATGTCGGTGAACTGACGGAAGATGAATTGCAAATACGCAAAGAGACCATTTTGAGGCGTCTCAGGGAGCAGCGCGTGGCCAGCGCTGAGGGGGACAGGGAGTGTACGAATGACGTAATAGTGTTGTCATCGGAAACCGATGACGGCGCGGTTATTGATATCACTCCCGATGACGTCAACTCGACTGCTGCAGAAATAAGCGTTCGCTGGGACAAGAGGGTGATCGTGGTCAAAGAGAGCGACTCGGAAAGAGATAGCCCCCTCTCCCCGCCCCCAAATCCTTGCGAACCGTCTCCTCAGTCCGATCTTGAGTTTCATGGAGTCGAGTCTCTACCGTCGCAGGAATGCTCTTTGGCGCCGCAAAGCGGAAAACCCACAGTTGAAAAATCTCTACCAGGTGGCGAGATAAGCAACGAAAGTCAAACCGAGACAGAGACCGTGCCCGACGATAAGCTGACGCACCAAAGTGCAAAGGGTCTGCCGCACCGGTCCAGTTTCGCAAAAGGAATGACGCAATTCGATGCGTTCTACGTGGAAACGAGATCTCGCGGCGTTTACAGAAAACTGAAAGGCTTGCTTAAAGACTCGCCAATGCGACAAACGAAAACCTCTTGATTTCAGTGTTGAAGTGCTGGCGATCCAGCGACAGTGTATTGGACGCGGTGCACGAGACAAATGATTCTCGGTTAGACGGCGTCGCTGCGCACTTGCTGCGCGTCCCGTATGTTGCTATAAATTATCTTCTTTGTACTGTGCGAATAGCAAGCACCCCCCACTCCTGCGCTGGTTCGGCTGCGAAGCGTCCAGGCCGCTGCAGCTGTCTCGTTCGGTAAAGAACATTTGAAGATTGGAGGAGTATAGGTATGGCGCTGTTCATGTCGTTTGGGGGCATTTGGTTTGAACATCCAATACTTAGGGCAACAAATTATATTAACTGCGACTACTACCGGTGTCAAGCGAAATTTCTGACCTAGTCAGGGATTTCGCGTGAAAGGTCAAGCGAAATTTCCTACCTCGATCGGTCAGAAATTTCGCAGAGGTATGTCAGTTGTTTCTTCGCTTCTCAGAGTAAAGGAATCTGCTTTAGCAAATAATTTTTTGAGGTCGCTTGCGAAAATTAAAGCTTTTTGTTCGATGTCAACTTGCCCAGTCCCCAATAAGCGACAGCTTGGAAATAAATAACCACTGAAAAATATTTCACTTGGTCTTGCACGTCAATTCCTAAACTCTAACACTAAACCGTCAGTATCAGTTGTCAGCATACTCGACACCTCAGTGAATAAGCACCGCCTGCGAAATGCATGACTCAGAGTATCACTCTGCGCATGCGCAGATGGGGTGTAGTCTGCGATTTCGCGAGTCAGAAATTTCGCTTGACACCGGGAAACATTTTCGTTTTCGAACGTTGCTCTGAACAAAAATCTGAAGAGGCATCCTTTTAGATAGGGTCAGAAAAGCCGAAGATAGTTTTGTTAGTAACTCGTATTGTTATACGTTTTACCTTTCGTAGATAGTAAAAACTACGTTTATAGCAGTAGCTCTGCTCTGAATTTTGTGTCCAACTTTAAGAAATTTGAAATGTTTGACTCTGGTTAGCAGTTGTTGGTGCAATTGTTCGAAAAATGTGCTCGAAATACTACCCGAGATCACAAGACTGCTGTCTCGCATTTTTTTCGATTGTGTTGAAGTTGCTTCCCAGATATCTTTAGTAGGACATGGTCTGAAACATTGCGAAATTGACCAGAGTCCGGAAATTCGTTGTGGCCAATTTCGCCGCGCCTTTTCTTTTTTGCCTTCATGGATCAACTTCTAGGACTGAGAACCAGGGTCTTCGCGTTGCTTCATAAATCTCACAGTTGAGTGACCTGCTGCCAGTTCAAAAAGTTGTGTTAGTCCAATCTGAATTGTCGTCCGTTTGAACGCAAGTTGCCACACCCTGTTGCCTTGTATCGGTATTGCAATGGAAGCCATGGCTGTTCAATATCGCATCGAGTTGTGTAAACCAGGCACTTCGAACTTTAAAGAGCATTCATGCCATTCGATGTAATACATATATTCCCAGCATTGCTCACTTACGCAACCTGTTGTTGTGATCAACGAAATTGCAATTTCATCCCAACAGCTTCGAAATTATTTGCTCGCCCATGCACCAGTGTTCTTGCGGCAGTCCATCAAGTGCAAAGTCGTTCGCTTTCGGAATGCCAAGGGAAGGTTTTGTTGGAACGCTTGGTTCACGCGTTGACGTTTACTCCACAGTCAGATGTAAGCTGACCGTTCTTCAACAATCTTACATCAAAATCAAATAAGTGTTTCTGGATTTCCACTAGAAGCTCATTGATACTTTTATTCAACAGTAACTTTTGTCGGGAACTCAGGTTTGGCTTACAGAGCTACAAGCATAGCTTGCCAGTTCCGTTGATTGAGTTCAAAAGTTTATTTTCGAAACATTATTGTATTAACCCTGCTCTTATAATCCCACAGGTTATAACGCAGGCAGTCGGTCAAGGATTTGACGCACGGATAGCTTCGTTAGGTTACCAACGTAACTTCCTATCAAAACACAAACACACGAAGTCCAGACACTTGGATGCATTCAGGCGATAGGTTGATGTGATCGGCACTAAAACAATCCCGGCTTTTTGCGGTCCTTTGTAAATATGCGAAGGGTGCAGAGATTTTGGGGTGTTACTTTTCAGGAAAACTCGAAGACATGTTTGTAAAATATTGCGCAGCTGCCGTGAATAAACGCATCCAGGGGGCCCAACGGGTCCATTACGCACCTCGATAGCTATCGTGTTTTTGTGCTCCAAGAGGCGGTGTCCCAAAGCGAACACAGTTGCTCGCTTGAAGTTAAAACATACCTCCCAAAATTTCGTGGCTGGCCAAGCCGCTGCACCAAGCCTAGATCCACCATTGCATGGATGCAACTGGTTCTGCGGACACCAAGCACGAACGTCATTGAACGAGAGATTCGAGAGAAGCCGAAAGCATGAATTTGTGCCGATGATGCTGCGAAAAGTTTATTACGCGCCTGAAGCTATAAAAATCTTGTTAAAAATCCATGAAGCTTAACATGTAAGTCGACATTCATTTTAGCTTGTGTCGACAAAACAGGCGTTATACTTTTGATTAGGGTTGTACTATCCGGATAATGGTTAACCGGATAACCGAGAGCTTGTTTGCTATCCGATATCGGGATATATTTCTGTCGGTTAACCGGATAAAAAGTAGCGTTACCAATGAGTTGCACACTTTTTAATGCCCTGCAAGTCTTCAGACTCGCTATGAAGTTCACCATCGAACTCGTTTCTGTGGAAGGAGAAGCGGCATTCAGTGCATGTCGACTCTTTGCTACGACTCCACGATCGATGCGTTGTGCTTCGAACGAAATGCGTTGCCAAAGCAGTGGATGTTGGAAGACATAGTTTTCGTCATATATGCAGCGCTGGTTTTGACCCGTTGCTTGTAATAGGGCCCCGCGCAGCATCCACAAACCTACGCAAACTTGCTGCTTGTGCATTGCCGCCCATGGGCGTCCGAAGGATTTTTTCCAGGGCTGGGCACTAGGGGATTTTTCCAAAATTTTTCTAAGGGGGCTGAAAGTGGTGAAATTTTTTCCCACGCAAAATTAAGAAAACAATTTTTTTTTGCTGAAAGTTGCAAATTCCCGGGGGGGGAACAAGCGTCCCTTACGACGCCCAGTTGACAATGCATGGGCTCTATTGCGAACGAACATCAAAGCGAACTGCGCGGTTTTGAACGCCCCCATCATAATTCGTTTTTGTAATGTAATTGTTACAATGTTCATTGCGTTTCTGTATGCGTAGCCTGTTACATGGGCGTCTGGATTTTGAAATCTTCAGCAAAAAAGGTTAATTTTTAGTTTTGAGTGTGAAAGAACCATTTCACCACTTTTGGCCCCCCCCTGGAAAAATCCTTCTGACGCCCATGACTTGTTATTCATATTTAATGAATACTAACAGTTAAACCATTCACAAAGTAACAGAAGTGACAGTTTGGTTCACATGAAGTAAGCCTCATTATGTTCTAAGTTCTTGTGTTGAAAGTTGCATCATGAAATAAAGTTATCACGCTACCAAAGCTAACCACTAGACTAGGTTAACGCTGCAGTACTCCGAACACAAAGCATGCGTATATTTGTTGCAAGCATAGACTTTGTAATAAAGTTGCAAGTTAATTGACCAGTGTAGCAATTTTACAAAAAGTTTGCGTTAAAGGAAAAATGTCAGAAGAAAAACGAGAGTTCAGTTCTGACTGAGAGGCATGGGCGTCCGCAGGAGGCGCAAAATGGGCATTTTCTCCCCCTGGAAATTGGGAGTACGAACCAAAAATTTCTAGAAAACTTGAAATTAGCCGCTAAGTTCCGATTAATTTATTTAATTGTTGCAATGACAGTTTATTTGCCGGTATGCCTGACACTGCACAAGAACCAGGTTCGCTGTTCTGGTGTCATGCAATGATGGTAATGCTTGATTCATATGACCCCGCCAACAAGCAGAAGCACCATAAAAATCCATCGCACCAAGTAAACCAACCATCAGCGAACATTGGAACAGATGAAAACAATGGCACAATAGCTGATCAGTGTAAACAAAGAGGGGCATTGTGTCACGTAGGATTGGTGAAGGACCATGGCGGTCATCTAATCCTGAGGTCCGCAATTAGTGGGTCGCGAGAATGTCCACTCTGGGTCGTGTAACAATTTAAAGTTACCATAAATATTGAAAAACCAATACCTTATTTTCGCAGATTGGAAAAAGAGTTGTTAATTGAAAGAACAATCTTAGAAAAATCTCAAAAGGCATTGTATGAAGTGGCAAAAGAAAAAAAACATACCATCGGAGAAACACTCATCAAACCTGCTGCAATTGCAACCAGTCAAATTATGAATGGAGACCGTGTAACTGAGGAAATAAAAGGAACACCACTGTCTGCTAATACCATTCACCGACGTGTCAATTAAATTAGCTAAGATATTAAGTGCCAACTGAATAATAGAGTGAAAAATGGAAAACATGCTTTGCAGTTATATGAATCCACCGATGTGTCTGGTTTAGCGCAGATGATTGTGTTCGTTGGGTATATATACAGGGACCGAGTTAATGGGGGGACATAATATCTCTTGTACCCCCCAACATTTTGTCATAAAAAATAATGCAGTTGTGCAAATTTCATGGTTACATTGCTGTTGGAAACGTTTCCCCAGCATAAAGTCAGGGAATAAATAAGTAGGGGAGGTGTGGGACTCATGGAACGGATTGTTTCAAACGGGCGTAGGACCTAGATTATCCAGCGAAAGTTGCTGAAATTTTGTTCAGATGAAGGTTAATGGACCAAAAGTGTTCATTCCAAATTTTATAAAAATCAGTGAATGCTTTATATTGTTCTTTTAAGTTTGACAATTTTTCAATTTTGTTCCGTGAGTCCCACCTCAGTGGGATCTTCGGAACAACCCATAAAGACCGATGGAACAATTCCTTATTAAAAAAATCAACAACAATTATCTCGATGATGCTTGCCCAATTTTTTGAGTATTCTCTTTCATTGTCAAAAATAACTTACCAGCAAATATCAGTTCGCATCAGCCAAGCTTTTTTTGTTTTATATATACGGTATAAGTTTAACGCACAAATGTGGAAAATGATCATTATTTGAGTGCTTTGCCAATGCAATTTCGCTACGTTTGAACAAAATTCTATTCGCATCATTCGAAAACTTTATAATTTTAGTTGCAAGTCATATTATATGTGCAAACTAAGAAGATAAATTCACAATTTTTATTTAAACTTGTGCAAAAACACCACAAAAACGAAAGAAAAGTTTATATATTTTTAGGTTCTCTACCTCCGGAGCCAATCTTTAGGCTATATTACAGCACACTGGTATTCAATGCACGTAGAAAATATCTGCAGTGTTTACTCCAGTTTCATATAAAGTCTATGTCATTTCCAACGAAACTTCAGGGCGACTATATAAGATTTTCAACTTGTTGAAAAAAGTTTCAAATTATGAGGATTAAAAACTATAGTTCGTGCTAAGCTTCTTGATTTTACCTTTTCTGACCCCCACACGCTTTCTTTTTGTTCAATGAGTACATTAATTTTGATAAGAAAGGTGCTTCAAAGCACATTCTTCTTCTCTGGCAACACAGACACTTACACAAAATATAGCCTACTTTATGTTAACCTTACCTTAAAGCTAAAACGTTAAAATTTGAAAATTAGTTATCCAAGTTGCGACCACAGACTTCCTTGAAATCGTCTCCCCATTACTCTGTGTAAAAGTATTAGGTTTCAGATCGGCTGCAAAGTTATAGAGTGATCAATGGAATATATATTGTTTGCCACCTGTCTCAAGTTATTTGATTTTTTGACATCATAAAACACTTTATTTAGGTTGTTCGCAGTAAAAAAATCTCTGTTGGTCTTTCTTTTGTGCAATAAGCTTTTGCAAAAACAAGAAAATACGAACTGAAGGACCAATAGAACACCCTCGTTCCATGGGTCCCATCAACACAAAAGTTTATAAAAAGTGCACGATTTTACACTGCATCCCAAACCTATCATCCCAATTTTCTGTGAGATATTTTTTTAACTCCTAACCTATCCTGGGAAACGTTTGGATCTTTCCACATTGAAATTATGACAGACAAAGAAATCGCTAAACGATTGCAAAATATTTTACTTCGATGTCTCAAAAATGAAAAAAAATGCTTAAATATTTTTCAGATCGACACAGATTTTTCCTGTTAACGGACAACACTGTTGTCCGTAAATACAATATTCACAACCACACAGAAAGAGATCACCAGCTGGGAAGTAATTTCAATGTTTTCTCGGTCTCCGTGTTCCATGGGTCCCGCACTTCATCTATAACGAACATTATCACTGGACTATCTGTGGACACAGTATACAGATTTCTATGTAAACTGAATAGTCATGATTGTTGAAAATTGTGTTGGTTTATGTGAATTACCGAATCGGTGTGCACATAAACTTCGCTCAATCACGAATGCCTGCGCTGGTCTGTAACCTGCAATCAGAATACGGTTGCCACCAGGCGCGTAGCCAGGTGGGAGAACGGGGGCAATGTCATAGGCGGATCCAGGATTTTTTTTTAGGGGGGGCTAAAGGGCGAGCTCATACGGATGTGTACTGACTGCATAGCAGTTAAGACCCAACTGGTCAGGTAACTTTTTTGACAAAACGATCAATAACCATACATATTTTGG
>JGI24021J15306_10000454_pt1 | contig 30828 bp, 17 predicted proteins | sample Ectturendosymbi1_FD_15306 | JGI IMG/M metagenome (IMG submission 15306) | reverse complement strand
GTGACATCATAAACATATGAAGCTATTCAAGCCATTTACACCACGTGTTATTGCGTGGTTCGTCAGAAAAGGTTTGAATCAGTCCGGTCGTAGAACGAAAGAGCAGCAAACGAGATTGCAGTGTTCAGCTTGAACGATGCCGAAATCTGTAATGCCATCAGGAGCTATGAAAAGCGCAAGGATCTAGCAGTGTTTGCTAAAACCCCGCGACTGAATCGCTTTTTGTAGCAAAACTTTCCAGCAGCAACTTTAAAGCAGTGGGGTTAACCAGAGCATCTGAAAATGAAGGTGAAAATCAACGCATTAGCTTGGAAACAATTTTGACACTCAGCCTGGCTGGCCATATTGACATGTTTTTTTTCCGGTGTTTTTATTTGTAATCTCTGGTTTCTCCTTTAATTTTCGGATGAATGTTGTTTCTTGCGGAGTCACTCTTCAGCTTGTGACATATTTTTTCTTATTAAAAAACACTCTAGTTATAGTATTAACATCATAAATTCTCTTCTCGCAGCTAACTGCATGTGCATTTGAGTAAGCACATTCTCGACTACTGGAAAAAAACAAAAGGGAACCTTGCGAATCAGCGAAAACGTTACTTTTACAAACGATGACGTCATAGGGGCCCTCCAGCAAAAATTGCCCCGGGCCCCCTGCCCTTTAATCCGGCTCTGACACCAACCCAAGTGGCATATCGCGGTTAAAAAATTCAGATCCAGTTCTTAACAGCTGCGAAAATGGTGCACTGTTCAACAGTTGATAAAAAACACCAATTGTTGGGCATAATTATTGAACAATCTTCAAATATTGCACTCGATTTTAGTATTTTTTAAAACAATGGCCTGCCTTGAACCTTGCAAGGTTTTTAGTGTTGATGAGACTTGCTCAAATGCTTACTCAAATGACACACTTTTCATTGAACCATGGCCGCAATACCATGTTTGAAATAAAGTATAGGTAGTCACAGAATCTTGCGCAGGTAATGACGAGAACGCTTATAAAGTAAGAAGATGTGTTCACAGGATCTCATTTGAAAAAACGTAAAGCTGTGCAAATTTTGCGAAAACGGAATTATTATTACTAATAATATTTCTGCTTTTCACTTTTCACCCTCATATTAATGATTTTTTGCTCTAAACTACGTAATTAGAAAAATCAATTCATTACTTATAAAAAAAATATCACTATCCAAACAAAAGTCAACGAAGGTTTTCTTCTTAGTAAGTAAACATTGACGAAAGGATGAAAAGAAAATGTAGGTCATATGCAAGGTATTTCAGGAAATTTTTTAGTACAACAAAACAAACGTTACCACTGATTCACCAAAATGCAGAAATTGCGAAATGTACCATAAAACAAACCAACTTACATCTTTTATAGCTCGGTACATGTTGTATGCGTTGGCGCTCATCCAAAACCAAGTAACTAATAGGAAGAAATGCAATAGAGCGGCGACCACGTAACATGTGAAGGATTGATTTTTCATTCCGAAACCCGAGACGAAAATGAGATTCACTGCTAATAAGTTGACGCAGATGTTGACTAAAAATTTTGTTGGCTGCCTCTGTCGCAATTCCCTTTGCAAAAAAGTAATGCATAGTCAATTAGCTTTAATTTATTTGCTTTTGACTATGCACATTTAGATGCAGTTTGTAACTTACTCCAGTCAGGATTTTGTTATTTACATTCGAAAATCAATTCAAACACGTTTCTGCAATTAATCTCCTCGTGCTTTCAATCATCGACATGTTACAGCATGCACGAAATTTAAAGTAATTGTTACAAGTGAGTGAAACAGCTAGTGAAGTAAAGTTATAGCCATGCAAATCTGGTCTTAAAAAACTTTTACGGCATTTTCTACGTTATTGAAAGGTACTCCTTTGTCACTGAATTAAATTGCACAGTTCTGAACGAGTGGTGATAAAATCAAGGCTGGATTGTGGTACCTTCAGCTTTTGGCCCTAGGGATATGTTGTTTTTGCAACTGACGTCAAATAGGGTTAGATCAAGCTTGTTTTCATTTTGATAAAAGCGGCAACAAGTTGTGAAAAAATGGCCTTCTGTTGTCAAATTTTAACTTTTGAAAACCCATCATTAGGCCTCGTTCAACTGGCAACTCCTATAAAGCTTTAGACAAGGCGAGTGGTATGAAGTGTGTGAAACACACGCACCTTTCAAAGTCGGAGCGAAACGTTTAAAGCAGCAAAAGTACATGTCCATTTCAACAGAAACAAATAAGCAAAGTATTGCATTAACAGAATTTGAAATGCCACAAGAACACAACATTGTTTGATTGCCTTAAACCAGTGGTTCTCAAACGGGAGCCACTTGGCTCACTAAGGGAAGAATTTTTAATCCCTGGCAGGAACTTTGCTCCAGGGAGGAATTGGGGAAGAAAAGCTGTGGGAAAAAAACTAAAGTTTTCATTCGTATTGGTTTATTCAACACTTAAAAAAACTGCACAGTGAGGTTAGTTTAGATGGGGATGTCTACAGTATGCAAGCACAAGCTGCTTCATCATAATCCTCGTTTGAGCCAGTTCATTCAGTCCAATGCTTACCTGCACTAGATCTTTGGGCAGGTTTGGACAGACAATCGATTGTCTCATCATCCAGAATGGTCAGGGCGTGCAATCCATGGGGAGGTCGATGGATTGGACATGTTTGATCTTCTGCGCCACGCTCACAAGCCTTAGAAGCGGCCATACCCAATTTATGCAAACAAGAGCAGAAACGTTCGACACCGGTGTGGTGGCGGTTGAGCCTGACTCACGATGTTAGTGGCACAGCCAGGAATTTTGTTCAGGGTGGGTCAATCACTTGGTACGTCCGATTGTTCCTTCCGTTTATTTCCGAACAATTGAAAATTGGCATAAAGCACCAGTGAAGTGAAAATCTTATCAAGTTTGTTCCGGATGGGACCACGACCTCTTCGGCCACATTCTGGCTGTACTATACTGCACGCTGTTCTCGGCAGTGCCATTCCACGAGGGTGGGCCGGGGGTGAAAGTACGGAGGAGTCTCTTAGTGCACTCCAACCTTTCCGCATTCCACCGCACTTCTGTTATTGTCGTCAGATGAACTCATGAGTTGTTGAGCGGCGGGTACAAAATGGGTGTCTCGATTTGAGATGTCGTGCATGCCCATTCGATAGACAGTAGAGCGCTGAGTGGAGAAGATGTCAAGAATCCATGGGATGGCGTGCTGGAAACAGTGTGGCTCCATTGCGACGAAGTTCAGCAGGTTGGATGCCTGCAAAGATGGAAACATTGTCCGCTGGTGTAGGACACAGGCATCTTGTCTCAGTTGGCAAGGCGTCGTTGATGGGAAGGTAAATGGGGCGGATGTGCGCACTGCGGTACCAGACAGGAGCACATTACTCTGCTGTTGAATGGACGACGTCTACGGTGGCTGTTCGCAACGTTGTTGCTCCAGCAATACGCCTCAAGAGCGCGACATGCAAGATGTCAACTTTTTGCGAAGTGACTCGAGGTGTAGGCGGTACGTGACTGTCCTGTCCAACATTCGTCCGAGGTATGTGGGCTCGGAGCAAAAGGGAATGTTTTCGTTGTTTTGGTTGATTTTCAGCTCACGTTTAGCTTACTGTTTGTTGAGTTGGAAGACTGCCAGCACTGCCTTTGTAATGCTGAGCTTGACTTCCAGGTCTGGAGGATTCACCTACGGTTACCATGTCATTGCTTCACACCTTCCACTGTTTTATCCGCCTCCGTGAGCATGCATGAGTGCTAGGTCTTTGGCGCATGCATACTTTCTGGAAACGATGACTGGCAGGTCAGAGATATAGATGTTGAAGAGAAGTGGTGCCAGGACGGATACCTGTGGGACACTGTTTTTGAGGCGTCGTTACCTACTTCGTTTGGCGTTAGCGTTGGTAAGGGTAAAGCTGTGATTACCAACACCAGCTCCATGATCAAGCGGAGCATGCGCCTGCCAGGTATCAATCGAAGCAACTTCCAGGTACAATCTGCTTTAACTGCAGTGACTAGCATTATAAAAAGTATGTTTCTTTCGTAATCGTGTCTATTGCTTCTCCACCGTAGGTAGTGTGAGATTTTTGCAATTATCATTTGTGATCTTTGCTGGGGAGGAACTGACAGAGTTTGGGTTTATAAGGGAGGAATGTGAAAAAAACTTTGAGAACCACTGCCTTAAACTATTTCCTTACATACCAATTTAGCGATTTCCACATCTTTGAAATGAACTTGCACTTATTCATACATCTGAATATTACTGTTATCTGAGTTCTTGCATTTTTCAATATATAGCAGTTCATCCAAAAACCTTTGATCTCTACATTTGGCCTGAGCATTGCTTACAGGAAATGTGAAAAGAGGAAAAATTGCTTAGGGAAGAAAATACCTTATATTGGAAAAGAGTGGATGCCACCAGTCTTTTGTCAAGGCACTTAGAATTTGAAGTTAAAAGCCTCAAACATCAAAATATCAAAGCGTCGATAAACACAAAAATGTATCAGTTTGTTGCGTTTTTGCCACTGCGCTTAATGATCCATTCTATATGTTTTTCAACATTTTTTGTTATTTCTAGCGATTGCTTCATTAGCACGATTAACTAAAGATGCACGCAGCATTATATGGGTACACAGCCTCCTACGTTCATTTTGCTTCCAGTTCGCTGGCAGAGGTGAATGTCCTAGTCAGCAATCTAGCTGCTAGACTGGACAATGTGTACCGTAGTATTAGGTAATCACTCATTCTGTACCTCAGTTCATCTCCGTGGCACCAAATGCATATTCAACGATTGATCAAATTGCCACCCAAGTTGAATGGCCTTATTCAAAAATCTAACAAAACCAAATTTTTAGCCTTGACTGGTTTATGTAAAATGTGCTACGACATGCCCCAACCTTTCTTTTTTCTAAAAATTTAAGAGCGAGTTTAACTGTTGCTTACCGAATTGCCAGGTAGATGATTAGTGTCATTATCAGACCAATAATAGAAAGATAGCAGCCAACGGAACTGAAGACCTTCAATTCAAACTGTGCCAAAATCACTTTTGTGCTCTGCCAAATAAATTTATTTAGTGAAAGTACTACATAAATATTCAAGAAAATTTTTCATGCAATAAAACCTGCCATAGAGCAACAGTAATTTATGAATCCCATTTATCTGCAGAAGAGTTAGTCATTAAGATCTTTAACTTTTCTTTGCGATAAATCTACTGTTGTTCATACAAGCAGTAGTGACAGGAATTCCTGAAAAATATAAGCAAGTGCGTAAGAAATTTCTTCGGTAGCTTTCATTTAAAATTTGTCATCAGAAGATGCAATGTCTTATTCGTAGAGACATTGAAAATTATCTAAACAAATGTTGGGAAAGAAAAAGTAAAATTACAGACAAAAACGTTCCCACGTACCCGAATACCCGAAATTTGCAGATTCATTTACTAACGTTAGATTATGATACCAAGGGCATACGCAAAGTTAGGGTTAAACCCCACCTAGGTTAGATATGTTGCAAAAACTTTGTTACCTGCACAAAAGAGATTGACTGTTTTCGCATACTTTTTGCTTGTTACTTTGTCGACTTAATGCAAATACCACGGAATGAATTTGCAAGCAAATTTCAGGAAACATTGTAAATGGGCCAAGAAGTGATAATTAGGTTTGGTGGGAATTTAGGTTATCGTCTGCATCCAGGAACCATCTCACCACTTTTTGCAGACCTTTCGTTCACTACGCATGTTTTACATTGTGTTCCGCGAAAATTCACGTTGTCCGAAACAATTATCTTTATTTTGTCTGCTNTGGCTGATCAGCGCGTGCGCTGACCACATTGGTCACATTACCTATTTCTGTGGCATGGCAGAACTATTGCACAAGCTCAAAAACAACAATTGTTAACACAGAAGCATTCAGGCATTGATAATGTCTCAGCAGGAAAAAAGGAAAATTCAAAGTTTGCTGACTTCTATACTTAACAGAAAAACAAGTTTTCGTGCATACTTTCTCAATTCTTGTGTAGTTTAGCAAGATTCTATCTTGCAAATACGGGTGTGCGCCAGCCAGTCCAACTGCGCATTTTCGATGCTCGACTGAGTGTATTTTCCTCCGATATCCTAACTTGAAGCACTTATGTTCAATGCAGTGACACGTAAAATAAGGAGAGCGCGTGTAGAAGAATATGCATATTGTGTCAAAATCTTCACCAAAACGTTGGTTTGGAAACGTGAATATGACGTAAAATTGTGACGTCACAAACAGCGCAAACCAAATGCAAATGACCCCCATATGCCACTGAATGAACCTCCCCCATGAAGATTTTCTGCGTACGCCACTCTGTGATGCATAACCACATGAAATTATTGCTAAACACTGATATTGGGTTGTTTGATTCTGAACGTTTAAATACTCACCGCTTTGTAAAACATTTGTCTACAGATAGAGAAGAAACATATTTATTTAGCAAGGTCGCGATTCGTTTTCAATATGCAGGGTGTTACAAAAACTTGTTATCATTTAATATGTATATTTGATTAATTACAGTACGCACCCAAAGCGTATGAAATCAACAAAGTTTAATGTTTAACAGAACAAAGTGTTTCTTAAATTAGCTTGAGAAATATAAACGTATATAAATTTCATAAAATATTCAAGACGTTTTCAAGATTTTTTCAAGAAAATTAGATAGGGCAAGTTGACCCTAAACGTAGTTTGTGAAAGATATTTCAAGATACTGATTGTCATTCTAATCTTTTGGCGCTATACAACAACCTTTCTGTTGAAACGTTTTGTTCCATTTTCAATTCTGTACGCCAGTTGGTGTTTGTCTATGGAATGCTTTTATAAATGTACGCTGAACAGTCTTGTTATATTAACATGTTCTTTCTATTGACTTGAATGCCATTTGTACATCCAAACAGATACCACATGAAAAGTACACAGTTTTAAGCTGTTTAGGGCTTTCTGCACATGCGCCTTGTATTTGAGATCAGTTGAAGAACATTGGTGAGTTTATTAGATTTTGTAATGACAATAATAAATTTGAAACAACCTTCCCTTCTATAAGGTCAGATTTGAAGCAAGATATTCACAGAATAACTGCCTGAAATGTTTTTGCGTAACCAAATAAACGTTTGCATGAAACTTTTATACCATTTGAAAACATTTCAGGAAAGACACGTTCCTCCAAAGAGCTTTAAAACTTATAACTCTTAGGGAGCACTTCAAAACAAAAACTGTCAAATATTTTACCACTATGACTGAAAAGCTTTGCAACCCTTGCAAATGCGGTGTTGTAATATGGAAAGAAGGCTTCTTAGCTTGACCAAAGCATGCACACGTTACTGGGGATCTGCTGATTTTCATCGTAGTACAACCTCTAGAATTCCATCCAATTTCGGCGTTTTGGTAAACACTGCACTTTCTCCACGATACCGTTTCCTGAAAATAATGCAAGTTGATCACGCTTCTCTAGTACATACTTCAAACATTGAAATAGTGGAAATCAATCACAGCCCAAATTATCTTTTTAGCAACAATAACTTTTTAGGTGATACACCCATCAAACATAGACCTCTCATTTTGTCGGCAATCTGTCGCCAATTTGTTGATGTGGTGCGCTCAAGTAAGAACAAAAGTGATTTGTTTGAAAACAAGTAACTTTGTGTAAGAAACTGTGATAGAAAATACAAATTTTAACTTCTTACAAGGGTAGCCTACACAATTTTAAATCTTAGAATATGCTTTTGTCTAAATGAAAAAGTGCTTTAAAATATGACCTTAAACATGATTCTCGAGGTACTAGTTTTTGTCTTTATCAAGACATAAAATAATTGACAAAATCAAATGTCTATTTTACGTTTTTTCCAAATGGTAAACGCATTCTTCATAAGCAGGTTCTTACCTTTAATGATCCGTTTGTAAACGGAATTTTGCTCGGATACGCTGAAAAGTTGGTAAAATTTAATTGAAGTCCGACTCTGCTGGAACTCAGATCAAATCCAGGTATTTGCACTGATGTTACCTTAAAAACACCTCCATTTATTCTCGGCACTCAACCACAGACAACAAAGTAGTTTTTACCAGGGTCGATGCAGCAATCTGCAAGTTTCTGTAAACCAGGCGTTCCCAAACTGTGGTACGCGTACCACTATTGATACGCGAATGTCTTCCAGGTGGTACGCGAGTAATTTCCATTTTTTCACAAAAACCTAGATTGGCAGCTTTCTTGTTTACGTAACGGGCTTTGTTTCTACAGTAAATAAATACTTGTTCCTGTAGTCTGCTATTCCTATTGTTTCGTAACATTATAACATTCGATGCGCTGTAAGCAAATTTACGCCACATATCGACCAATTTGTGGAAGATAAACTAAAACAAAAATCTCAATAAATTTAGTTGTGGTCTTTTATTGATATTTAAATGTATATTATTCTTCTGAAGAAACTAAGATCGATCAAATTAGTGGTTATGGAAGAAGTGGTACGCGTTCACAATACGGGGTGCCCAAGTGGCATGAAATCGTAAAAAGGTTGGGAACCCTGCTGTAAACGGTAAGCATACGAAGTGGCATTAACACCGCGATGTTTACAACTTAAGCTTGCGAAAAAGATAGTAACGGCAACTGATTCAAATAGTTTCAGTTTTTACAGGAATGTTGTGGGTCTCTCACATCCCATTTTCTAGGTTTTTTTAAAGTCAAGAGACGCCACAAAATGTAACAGATCAAGCCAAATAAGCTAAACGATTTTGCGTCTAGGTTACATAAATAACGATTGTGGCAGGCAAACATTTCACAATGGAACAAGCAAAATTGTGTATATGAATGAGCTTTGAGTTTTAAGGTCAGTAAAATTTTTTCCGACTGATAAACGATCTTTATTGTGGAATTGCCGCAATTCAGCAAAATACCAAATCATCTTGGAAGTTAAGAATGCAGTTTTAGTTTGACTTTTTGCTTTATTTTCATATTCAATATTTTTTTTTATCATCAATATGGACAATAATTTATTTCAAATTACTTGAAGCAAAATTCCGACGAGTTTGAAAGTTTCATTGAAAGCTTATATCACCCGGAAATAGATATCGTAAACGCACATTATTACCCAAATTAACTGACCCACAGTAAAAGCATACCTTTGCAAAAATACGATTTGAAAGCACAAATACGATTGTATTTTCAAAAAATACAAAAATGCAATTTGTGTTTTTCAATATATTGCATTTTCGAGGCAGAAAAATATGTTTTTCTTTCTCACACATTTTTGTAAGTTTTGATAAATTCCTTCATTACGTCACCATTCGTCAGTAATTGCCTCAATAAGTTTGATTAAGATGATAAACAATTCTTTTATAGGAGTCGCGTTTTGATGATGCTCCACTACTTTTTAATGGGATTCAAATCGGGTGAGTTCCTGGATCCGGTTTGGGTCCAAGAATATCGAGCCAAGTGAAATAAAAGCGCCATCTCAGCCACTGTTTCTCTTCACCGTTAATTTCAACTCAGCGAATTGCAAAACATTCTATTTTTGGCAATATTGCTTGTAACAAAAATCCCTGACATTCTCTGCCTTCCCAGCAAGTATTGTCGTTCAATGCTTTGTAGTTCATGCATTTAGCTTCGCTGACGACCAGGCATTTATTTTCGAAACGTCCAGCATTCAGTGATTTAATTCAACTCATTGATCCTTGCATTGCCTTTTCTTTTTTCTAACACCATAGTTTGAAAACAGCAAACATATTCACATGTTTTGCAGAAAAAAAAGGATTTAAAATTGAGGAGCAATTTTTCGCGTATATTAAATCCTAATTAAGTAGATTTATTATTCTATTTACATGGTACTTCAGTACATGATTATTGCCGATTCACGCGATTTAAACCCTGGTTGTGACAAACATATGTAAGAAGCTCTGATGATAAGTCTCGAGCACTCTCCCGCAACAGCTTTCTTGGAACCAGACAAGAAACAAAGATACTTACGACCGGAGCTGCTTTTGCCGCTGGAAACAAAACAGATGTTTTGTGAAACATGACTGACACCCGCACGGGGGCGCTGTTGGACAAAGTGTTCTCACGGCGAGATTTCTCAACAACCTTGCTCGCCTCCTGCAGCAGCCCTCCAGGTACGAAAACAGAAATTGGAAGTTTCGTATTTTGTCCTGAAGAAACGTTAATCGGTGCGTAATTCCCATTCTTTGAAAATGAATCGCTGACCTTTAAAAAACAATTTTTTAAGGAAACATGTTTCATACTCTGGGAACATATAAACAGTAAAAGGCAACTTCCAAATACACTATTCTTACAACTTTTTTCATCACGTCTACTGGCATAGTGACAGTGAATCCGAGCGTGAAAAAGTTCCTGACAAGTTTGCAATGCTTAGTACTTAAACTAAAGTTTTTTTTATTGGGAAAATCGATTTAAAAACATTTGTCAATTGTCTTTCTCTGAGGTTTTCAAAGTACAGTATATATGATCTTCACAGTATTCCTAAGTTGATGACACGAATATTATTTCATCTCGTTCAGGTATGACGCTGAGCACAAGTCCAGTGTCTAGCGGTCTGGTGAGAATCGAACTTGGTTACGTTTTCTTGCAAGCGTGGCCTCCGGAAAGTCTAGTGGAACAATTTGACTTTGCTGCGACAAATTTTGCTCATTTTCACATAAAAATCATTCGTGCGCAGTGGATCACACACTTGATAATTTGAATACAATGCTTCGCCATAAAGTGTATTTGAACCCTGATTACTGTACTTATTGCGCAGCCAGAGGTGTAAAATCTGCAAATACAGCATATTGAAAAACACTAGCTAGAAACGAGTAACACTTCAAGCAACCAGGGATCTACAGAGAGCTCGGGGGAAAACACATCTATAAAGTAGAAACCATAGTTTAAAATGTTCCTTGACCGAGTTACACATCAGATACCCTCGAGGCAGAACATAATCTTTTTTATGAGCTTACATGAACTTTTTTGAAAAAAAACTCAAACACCATTCGATTAGTTTCCGAAACTTAAATAAAAGTCAATACAGAACATATTTCTAACGTTTTCCTACGTACATGAAAGAGGGAAAACTAGGACTTTTGCATTCATGGCGTTTCATGTTCAAGGTTCAAAAGCATGTTGATGACAAACAACATCGTAACGCAACTTTAGTTACCATCGTCTCTGGCACAGAATGATATTCTCATTATAGCAACTCTTTATGCTGGAAAACCCCAAGTACATAGCTCATGTGGGAGGAGTAAAACGCTTTTTAAACTAACTAGGAAAACTTCAAGCTCGAGAGAGTTTAACTTTAGTCTCTTTTTCATGTAGTCTGGTTCGTCTAACAAACGTAGTATTGTATAATTTTTCTGTCACAGCAGTTCTTTTTTTCTGTTAAATTTTTCTGTCACAGTTCTGGCTCAAGGAATCGGAATTTTAACTTTTTGAAAATCTGCTGATTAAACATTTGGTACTGCTTGCACCATTTCTCGTTTTTGTTTATCACAATGCGTTTTTTTCCGGAACACTATAGTGTTTTAAATCTTCCTGTTTGCCATCCATTCCGCGTATCAGATTTTTATATCATAGAGGAATAAAAAACAATTTCTATTTCACTCACGCAAACGCCGCGATTTTGCTACGAATCTAAGCCTTTTCTCTTTTCTTCAATTTTATTTTTATTACAGATGCAAAAAATTGGACAAAAGAAGTGTAAGTTGTTCACTCAGCTGCAAGAAGCACTTAAATTTACAAGAACGCTTTCTGACAGCATCTCAAGTTTTTGTGATTATAAACTTGCTTTAACGCGACTAGGTCATGATTAAGCTCTGAAAATAACGCAACAAGGTAGACATTCAGGAAAGACTTTCAGTAACGTCTAATACCTTTCTCTATTGAAATGTTCAACAAATCAAGATATGAGTGCAATGTCTGCCACGCTTGTTTTGTGTGTGAACCATCCTTTGCACAAAACCATTATAGCGATGTGGGACATTGTAAAGCGTTACTGCTCGAAGCGTCTCGCTGATTTTATTCCACATGTCGCTTGTGTCAATTCATTTTGCGCGTGCCACTAGTGATGTGCCTTGCAACGCTCGTATTCTGGTTACTCGAGATATTTGACTCGGTCGTGCTTGTGGAACAGCGGCTAAGCAGGCGGTGCTTGCGTCCTAGTGACAAGCCCGTGGTCAGTGGCGGTTCGGAGGGATGGCCTGGGTGGGCCAGGGCCATGGCTCCCGCTGATTTTGGCTGGCCCACTGCTTGGCCCCCCATATTTTTGCTTAATTTCACGTTGAAGTTCGTTGGATTGACATATAAAGCAGATAACTTTCAGCCAGCAATATGTTAATCGATTTTACGATTTTCTGGCGACGAATATTCACAAGACAATGTTGGGTTTTCACTAGATTTAATTATAACAAATCAATCTTCATTACAACGGAAAATCACCACGCAGGAGAGACATTTATGTTGGTCCCTACTTTGTTCCTTGGCTCTCAGTGCCCTCCCCATTTCTTTCATTCTAGGATCGCCACTGCCCATGGTCTCGTGGCAAGTGCGTCCGCTATGGTGCTGGTAGGTTTGGTGGCCGACTCTCGGCCGGGTCTTGCCAAGACCTTGTAAATTGGTACTGCATCCTTCTTACCAGGCGCACGGTGTGCAGAAGAGCTGCAGGTAACACATTCAGAACACAAACACAAACTGAGTCAAATCAAACCAGACATTGTACAAACTCAGTCGTGGCGCTATAAGACCACTGTAGTTATAAAGCGCCATCAATATAAACACCATGTAAATATGAAAAATTGTGACCTTAGTGAGTCTGATGTTACTTATCAGTGCTTTTTTGTTTCAGTGCAGCAACGTTTTCAGTAGATTAATATTTACAAAAATCTATGCTCTGGTTGGTGGTATTACTGTAACCGTACTGTGGTCGAATACAGCGCTAATATCTATAGAACACGTATACCTCAGCTAGGGGATCTGTAACCTCGCTTGGACATCACCGGGATAGTATCATTTATTTCATTGCATTGTGTTGCAAGAAAAAACACCAATTCGCTCTCACTATTGCTCCACTTGGTGCATCGTAAGTCCGTAGGAGAATCAAAATTTACTGGCCAAGAAAACTTATTGATTCTTACACAGGAAACCTGGATGTTCGGACTGATAGCAATTGGCTGAAGTAAGTTAAGCGGCCAGACTTCGCTGCATGTCGCCCCTGTCTCAGAGCTAGAAAAAACATTGGGTTCCTACTCTTCTGCATCCAAATATTTTTTCATCATAATTAACAAAGCTAAAATTTTGCTGAAAAATGTTGTTCATACCTGTGTTTGTGAAAAGAAGTTACAAAACGTACACCTTGTATGAAAAAAATAGCGTCTAGAAATAAAGTTATGCATTGGGCGGTCAGCTGTTTTCAGTCAACAAAGCAGCAGTTCTTATAGTTTTGCAATACACTTTCAAACCAACTAAAAAAATCCAAAAATTGCCAACCTGAAGTATTACATTTGAAGCAACAATCAAGAAGTGACTTCTGCTTGAAGTAAGAACGACCTTGCTTGCTAGAACAGCAATAGCGTTTAGCAGAATCTCCTTTTGATTGCGATTCGTACTAAAAAAATGCAATAACTTGTTTATGCAATAACGGTTTGATCACACGTTGCTACGAGCAAGTGACTTTTGAATGGCACGGCAACATAGTGACAAGTCGATTCAGCCAATTAGCATTCTGTGACATAACGATTTAAAGGGAAACATTTCTGCAGAAGGTTCAAATATGAAGACTTTCTGGAGATTTTTACATAAGGCTATACAAAAGCAATGAAATACATATACCCATTGATGGGATTCGACCGGTTCGCAAGAATCTGTTCTTGGAATTTCTTTAAGCCCGAGAATCGGTCCTTGGCTTAAGTCAGGGGCTCTCAATTTTTCCCCATAAAGACCTTTTACTTTTAACCAGGGACTGTACCAGTTGGCAACAAAAAGATCAACCTTTGCACTTAAATCGGGCCAACCAGCTTAGTTCGCCTCTGGAGACTGTGATCATGATAGAATATTTTGGAGCATAAAACTGGGATAGACTTAACAGTTTCATCAACACTAAGGCTTTTTGTTGATGATAGAATATGTTGTCAGTTATTAAGAATATGTTGTCAGTTAGTTTTTTGAAGGCTTTTTTAGTGTTGATGATAGAATATGTTGTCAGTTATTCCTGGAGTGAACATGTACTTTGAATGTCACCACTGCATATACCAAGAAACGAACTGCAGGCACTAAAAAGTATTTTCAGCAGAAATTTGCATACGAAAATTTTGGAGAAATGTAACCTTTTGCACAAATGTTTTCGACGCGCCATTTCGTATTTCATTGCATATGCTTCCTTGATAAATAGAAATACGATAAAAAGTACTGACATAGCCTTTACAGGGGGCTATTGAGTTTTTTTTTCCAAGGAACGTCTGCAGCTTAAATGACCTATGGCTTAAATGACCTTTCGCAGCTTCCCACTCCATGCATTTTATAAATCGGTCTACTTGGAAGTCATCACAGCACTGTATTATAACAACCGTGATGGCGCTATCCATGCGTGTGATCTTAACTAGTATCACATTTCTACGCTTGTGTTTCATCAAAATAATTGTGCTGGCACCATCAAGCGCATGCTTTCCTATTACCTCCAAATATCTATCTTCGTCTTCATTCATATTTCTGTATGTTCCTTGTTGCTGCCATGTATGCTTAAGGAGGGTCTGATCCAGGGGGGGGGGCGATCGCCCCAATCTCTCCCCAAAATCCTACGAAAGTAACTTTTTTCCCCATTATTTTGAAGAATTCGGAAAACAGCATCCGCGGTATGGAGCCATTTTGTTGTCCATTATTTTGTCGCAGCAGTGTCGTGAAGTATACTTCTCTTCTACAGTACTGAACCCGTAATGAGACTTTACTGCCAAATATCACTGAAATCGCCTCCCCCTAAACTCATTGGCTGGAGCCGCCCTTGTGCTTAAGTCCATCGCATTGCGGGTGGGAGGAAGACGTTATACAATAACAATATTCAGAGGTACGCTTTACTAGGTAAAACGGAGCATTGCCTAGCGTGACAGTCATGGTTGGCCGCACAAGCAACGAAAGCTGCCCCAAATGCACCTATAATCACTTAAAATAACGACCAAGACGACCTGGTAAGCTCAAAGTTAACTCAGCGAGACATCTCTACTGCATTGAAAGCCTGGGACATCGACCATCACGGTGACTGCATCACTAATCAGATGAAACGTTCAAGTGGTCCAGAAAAAAGTGTTGCATATTTTGCTTTCATCCTGGCCATAACCACAATTGCTCTCGCGAGGTAATTTGGTAAAAAAAGACTCAAATCAGTAAAAAAAACTCAAATCAGTAAAAAAAACTTAAATCAGTAAAATCTCAAATCAGTAAGGCCAAACACGAACCGTTGCCGACGTTTTAGACAAACCGATTAACGTTTCTCGTTAAATTGCATGCAATCACTGCAACAGTGGTAGCGAGGCATTTACTTTCACACAGCATAATAGATGTTTACTCTAACAAATAGTAGTTTAGATTTTAGCCACAACTTTAGATCGTCCACATTGATTTATTGGGAAACACTATTATAAGCCTTTGTTTCAAGCTGTTGCAGTTTGAAAACAGTGTTTTCCAGATCCACAAATGCCTTACACCTCGAAGAATTGTTTCTTTTGCTCTCGCGATAACGTTGCATTTAAAACCTTCAAACACATCATGATCCCGTTATTCGTGCAGTCAATAACATTTACTTTGATTGCATTGACGAACTTTGTCTTTGGTAGGCTGAAACTATTTGGCTCAGTGTGATGACCGCGTCCTGAAGAATGCTTGTAGTAACCTGTGCAGCAAGTATTATTGGTTTGAATAATATGATGACGTTAGATGAGAGAAAATAGGCAGTTTTTGTTCTCAACGTATAGTTCTGCAGCACTTTGTGTTTAAAAGGGATTTTACTGCAAAAAGTACCAGTGTTAAAGTGATTTTTGACTTATTACTAAAGATTCCTTTTTCAAAATAAAACCACGCACACAACTTCTTTCTCATACGTTGTTTTTTCCAGTAATGAAACGCGAATGAAAATAAAAATCAAGTAGTGAAAAGAGCAATACACGCCTTACATTCGCTTGAGAGGAATTAATTTGACTTATGTTCCACAACACTGTGGTAGCAAGTTGTATATCGGAGGTCGTCAAGGAGCTGCTGTTTGTGGTCAAAAGCTTCAACGTAGCCACTGTTTCACCTACGAGCTTTGTTGTTGCGTTTGATAAACCATTCTGCAACTGAGAACATAATGTTTGTCAGCCTCGAACAGATTTTATCAAAGATACTTGTTAAAGTAGTTGTCTGTAACATGATGGCAAATATTTTGAACAGCATATTAGTAGAACCAAGAACCATCGTAAAGCAGCCAAAAGTTGATGTTTTTCTATTGTATTAGTGGCTGCTGTTTTGACATAGAATTGCACGTTCAGCATGTGAGACATTTGGTTATATTTTGGTAATACCTGAAAACACACCTGCTTTAGACAAACAACACTAGTTGGCAGACTGTAAGCCATAGGAATGAGCGTCCAAAGTCAGCTGTTTTTCAAGAGAAAAGCTGCCGATTACCAGTTCTGCAACAACCCTTGTTTCTATTTGCAGAATTATAAATGCAATTGAATAAGAGCTGAGACTGGTGTTACAGTTATTTGCGTCTTCTTCAACTACTGAGGTCAGCGCAAGAGAGAGGTGTTATTATGGGGCAATAAACTAACAGCAAATCAGCCAGGAACTATGGAGATCACTCACTTAGTTCACTCTACTCATGAGCTGCAGTTTTGATATATATGGATGAGGGATATTCGATCGTTCACTTGCGGTGCCTCTCACAGTAACTTGTTACTCATAAAGACCACCTACTGGTGACTATTTTATTTACATGTAACGCCAACTCCGACCGCCACAATAACCCAATAAACGATGTTTTTGCTCAGTTAAGCAACATATCTGACTTTTTCTAAATCTGACATTGGTGACAACAATTGGCGGCAGGCCAAAGCCTGAAAATTGCTTCATGCCGGGGCGGTTGAGGTGTACGCACTTGCTCAAGGAGCGCTACGGCAATTCACTCAATGGCCGTGGATTGAACACCCAACCTTCCAAATGAGAGATGGACCCTTTACTATCGCCGCCCATGGCTGATTGTGTCCTGCAACGGGTTCATTCTAAAGATGGTGTAATTTTTGGTATTAGATTAAAACAACAAGGTTGGTGGCCTTCTATGAAAAAATAAAGCAAAAAACATTGTTTTGCCTTAGAAAAAAAGTCGCCAAGAGTTAATGAGCAGTTGACAACATGAGGAAATCCGAAAGAAACGTAGGTTTGATTAGAACTTATGACACAGTCCACCGAAGCACTTGGGTTTCCTGAAAGCATCAAGACAGCTGTCATGAAGGACATTCATGTGAATATACAGTACAAAATATCACAAAAGATCACAAGTACCAGCTGTATGAATACTACTTAATTCAATTTAAACAACGTCAGCCAGCTATAAACACAGCAATGCAATTAAATTTTGCTCATTTGTATTTGAGCCAATGCAACTAGCAAGTTAAGCCGAAACAAACCATTGGAACACTTCTCCAAAGACTCAGTTGTTGCACCAGCTTTTGTTCGAACAAATGTGTACGAAACGTTTTTTCCACGTAAGGGGATTTTTGCTTCACTGCAGTAGTCTGAAAGAAAGAAAACAGAAAAAAGCTGCAGATATTAATTTTACAAGAACAAAATATTTCGTGTTTTTTTTGACGAAGTTGGTGTACGTAATGGCACAAAACGTTTTATAATTCTATAACGTGAAACATTAAGATAAGAATCACAATCATTTTCATTAATTTTGAAATTCCCGTAAAAGAATATTTAAGATTTTATTACTATATACGACTGACGTACATTACGAAGTACGTTTTGCAATGTATGACTCTTCGGTAACAATGCGAATCTGTCGATTGCATTTAGGCTTTTACTAACTCAGGTCGGGACTATGACAAAAACTTTTTCAACCTCGCCTTTGTCAGCTGCAGTGCAGAGCCACAAAATTGGTTATACAATGTTCCATTAAATAAATAGCGGCATAGTTTTTTCTGCAGTTAAAATCTGAACCTAGAATTTGGAATGTGTTTCTTCTCAGGAACTTGTTTATAAAAGTTTTGTCATTTTAAAGTTTGATATGTCAAACTTTAAGCCACCAGACATGTTCGAAGTATTTAGCAGTAAAAACTGTTTTTAATCAATATAAATATGTAGCGGAATAAAAAAGAGTCCCATCAAAAACGTGAAGTGGCCTATGAGCAATGACTACTGAATCAGAGCATAAACTTCCGAAAAGGTAAAGGCATACAAAACAAACGGTGATTAATGAGTCACGACATAACCTGTTGAAAGGGGAACATATACAGCATAACAAGTTATTTTCCATAGGTCGAACCAGTCACGAGGTGTTTCATTGCAACCAAAAATATCAGTTTGATAATTTGCTTCTCCCGGGAAATACAGTACCATAGTAGGCTGACGGAAATGTTGCCGAAAAGTTTGTAGATCTTTTAGCTTAATTGCCGGGCAATTTAGGACAATGTATCCATTCAAAACGTCACTTAAAACATTATATATCGATAGGTTACGATATCTTTTAACCAAACTGCTTACAAACTGAAAGGAGATGCTACTTCGAAGTTTTAATTTTTTTTTGTGAAAATTAATACGGTGTAGATGAAACATATGAAATATCAGATAAAACTGACGCAGATAAAGAAATATTTGCCGCTATCTTAAAAGGTAGTTTCAAGGTCAAGCTTTCAAGTTTGCAACAGAACTTAACTTTTCTTATTGTTGAACTACTGAATGGGTTAACACTGAAGCAGTTCATTAATTGAATATTTACGCAATGTTTCGCAGTGCTATTTTTAAACTAAGAACTGCGTGCTTTTTATTTATTATAAATAATTATAACCCTCTCATTGGTGTGCAGCAGCACTTACTGTAGGAAAAGGTAAGCGTCATTGACGGGAATGGCTTTTAATAAAAAGCTTTCAATGGAATATCAAATTTACCAAACAGAATGGCTGTTTTTTCATCGTTAACGAAAGCCAAGGTTTAAAAGTAAGATCCAAAAGCAATTAATTCTTCGCCTCATGATATGAAATTGTATTCGGTTGGTCATGGCAAAGACGGCAGGCGCTGATGCGCCTGTAAAGATTGTAGCAAGTTATATTTTAACTAATAAAAATATCATATACCCTAACAGCTGTTCAATGTATAAAGATCAAAGTACGAGAAATAAAATTAAAGAAACTTACTGCAATAAAATATTTTGCAGGCTTGCCGTTCAACACTTATATTTTTAGTATAGCACCACGGTTCGGGTGAACCATCTGGATTTCTGCAATAGTTCATTATGAGGCCGGCACCAGGGTCAGTTTTCGGCGTTCTGTAGAAAACGTGGTCCCATTTTATTTAATCACGTCAGACAATAACAGATCAACCTTTCAAGTCTCAAAATTTTGTACATGCAGTTTTAGTGTTTGGAAAAACGATAAACGTAAAAACTTCTCGCCTGTACACTTAGAAACTTTGCTGAGTCACGGGTACATATATGCTGCAATGCTATTGAACTTGCGTGGCCTCTCTGCATAAGCGCTAATTGTTGGCCACTCCAAAAGCTTTCGGTTACTTTTTTCACCAAATGATTTCTTTTCAGCCGCAGTTTTAAAACTTAATCTGCAAGCCAGCATCTTTTATGGTTACCATTATTGCGATGAAGCAGTGATGACCGGCGTTATTTCAAACTTTCCATGGATTCGTAATAACAGAATAAAGATTTTCTTCCAATTTAAACTAGTTTCATAAATTTTGGATGATTCACAAACATTCTCCAAACTTTTTCTAGAGGTCAGAACATAAATATGATTCTTTATCACAACCAAACCGACATAGTTTAAGTGATTATTGCAGACGTACACTCTAACATTACCAAAACACTTAATTAGCGGTACTCCGGATTGACAAACGGTAAACACCACTCCGTTGTTGAAACGGAGTCAAAAGGCTGTGCTTTCATATACAGTTGATTTAAGTATTCATATTTAGTTGGAAAGTTGATTTTTCATATACACTTCATTTTTCAAAAAAATTTAACAAACACAGAAAATATGAGATGCTTCAAGATAATAATCGCGGGAAAAGGACATGAAAAAACAATTATTTACTAATGACAATGTGCAGACATTGGCAATATAAACAAATTTTCAGATTTCACTTTTACTCTATATTTTACAACACAAAAAAACATGTTCTTGCAACTTTAACTTGAAATATATCTCCTGAAACGCATGTGCTTGAAAAAATTAGACGTAACTTGAATAACAACAAGAGTACATTCCTTTTATTAGTGATGACGCAGAGCCCCTGTTAATCAATCGTCCAGAAAGTGGTGCAATGTTGTTTTAAGTGGGAGAAGTTGCGAAATCGCTGGTTTGAATCATACGTTTCGAGCGATTGATATGAAGTTGAGATGTAGCTAGCGATGTCTTAAACTACGTCAGGTCATTGAAGTGAATTATTTGGCAAAAGTTTTACTCCAAATATCACCTGAAACAAGAACTCAGCCCAAACGTGCAGTTGAAAATGATACATTTATTTGCATTTGAAATGCGAACCAGTGATGCATGCAGCTTGACTAACAGAATTTTCTGATCTATTTAATGCGTTGTTTACACTGATGTTCTTTCGCTTTTGCAACCACCCAGGTTAAAGCAGATAGGTTGTTGTTACTTTGAAATTTTCCAACTTTCATTCGTGAGTAAATCAATGAACGTATTGAGAGCGCAAAGATCATTTGTGTCTATAACTTTTCATCAACAATATCCATGACATACACCGTAGGAATGTTTTCTCGACACCATTCGGGATTTTGCACAATGTGCCAAAAATTCATGCTTTCGTAATAGAAATTTTCGCTCACCACAATAAAAAAATCACGGAAATCAAGGTTTCAGAAAACACATCTCGCAAGTAATTAAAAAAGGTCACCATTTTTTATTTTTATAATCATTCAATGCTCAAGTAATTGAAAGACCCTGCCAGATGCAAGCTGAAGATTTTTTTCATGGGCTGTAGAAGTACTCACATGTTGTTGTGCTTATGAGGTGTCTGGACATCCCATGCCTGACAGGCGATGCCATTCTTAGTAACGTTTTGCGTACCTCTGTAGTTCGCACCATTGTCTCCAACTGATGCCAAGCAGTCTTTATTAGACGAAAAAGAAATAAAGAAGTCTGTGATTTTACTTCAAGCACATATTTCTCACCAAAAAATCACGTTTTTTCTTGACATCGTTACAACAAAACTTTATTGTTTAAAATATCTTTGTTCAGGTCCTAACAGATGATAACTTCAGAATAAGTTTTACAATTCTTTTCAAAATTAACATCACCAAACCAGACAACCATGTTGAGAACGCTTAGTGTCTGTTGCGCAGTTAATATTTCATATAAATTATGTGTATAATACTTTGTTCTGTGTATATAATACTCTGTTCTGTGTATAATACTCTCATTAATGCATAGCTCCTCCGTACATTAGAAGAACTATGCCATCCCAACATGAAAAATTGAAGCAAGAAACCGATCCCGACAACCCTTCTTCAAACATATAATATCAAATAAAAAAAATTAAATCTAGGCACATCTTCCTCCATTATGTACATGCCCTCGACACCCAACCTCACAGCAACAGATTATATTGTCCATTTAGCGGGAACACCTCGCAAGAAAACCAAACAAGTTAGCCATCACCCCATAGGAATCACGTCTCCCTGGCTCTAGTGGTCTTTCTGGGCCTGCCTAAACAGCCTGAGAACTGCTATCTGCCTCTGCAAAGTCAATCTGGCGAAATGGGAATATGAAAACGATGGTGATATCAGCTGCCTCTGTGGAGAGGAACAAACAATGGCCCATTTTATTTCCTATCCCCTGCTACCAACACAATGCACAAACGTGGACCGTGTTGTTTTGCCGCCTGATGCAAGATTGTGCGTGGAACACTGGTTCGGACGCGTTTAGGCTTAATATGATACGAGAAGAAGAAGGCAAATAACACTTTTGTATCGATAGTTTTCCCCATGGATTAAACATGTTTCAAAAATATCATTGTCACATTTTCATTCCCAAATAACATAAACAAGGCATTATGAAAATAACAGACAAAGAAAAATATGCAAACGACATTTTGTAGACGTTTCGGTTACTGCTGCTACCATCATCAGTACAAATTGAACTGCAGTGATCTTGCTGCAAGTTCTTTATAAGCAACGTATGATGCGACAGAGGAAAAACCAATGCCCAAATAAAGGAATTCACCTCGCCAGCAGTCGAAAACACATTAGAGCACCTGATTTCTCCTGAAACAATCATTTTCTAAACATTCTTTGAAAAGAGATCACAAATTTGAGCAGAAGAAAAAAATACACAAACGAACCTGATTTAGATGGGATTTTGCAAAATGTCATTACTTTGTTCTAACAATCGTTTGGGAGGGTTTAAAGCAATATCTATCAAAAGCAATTTCGTCATGTTCTTTACAAAACTTCGATCAAGATTTATTGTTATAACCTTATGTCACGTGACTTGAATAAAACAATAGAAATCAAACGAAATGCCCATTGCCTTTCATTGCTTTTTAATCTTGACTATCAGCGTCAACAATCATTTACCCTAGCAAATCGTAAAAATTCATATCTCATTTCTTGGTTACTGCACAACCTTGAAACAACCCCATGCAAAGCTTTCATTTGGTGCATTGGAAAAAAATTTTGAGAGTACAAAACACAATAAAAACACCTTGTACTGCGTTGTGAAAATTTAGTTTCAGAAACACAACACAGTGTTATATTAGCACCGTCAATTATCTCAAAAGGAAATGCATATGTAAGTTTGAGCCCTCTTAATTTTTAATGTGTTACAAAACAAGCAGGTCATTTAGAGAAATTATTTCCTGTGTCAAAATGCGACTTTAGTTTAGCAGGTTCTTATTTATTCCCTGTTAATATGAGTTTTGTTCAGACTTTTTCCTACTGTTCGGCTGCTATTTTGGCAATTAACACATCTGCAGAATTGAAAAGACATTGAAAATAAGATTCACTCTGTTGTTTACTTACCACGAGCAGTGCAAGAGTAATTGATGAACACATTTTGTGTTACATTTAGGCACACATCACCAAACACAGCATTCGTTGCCGTAATCGAACAAGTGTTTTTTCCTTCACACATCAAGTGGATCTTTTGCGAAGAACCAGATGCCTTGCAAGTTATTCTATGGTAAATGCCACACCTGAAAAGTCAAGATTGTCTTATTTGCGGCAAATATTAGTACTTTCCTTAACTTAAAATCTCAGAAAAGAACGCCATGCCTGCCCGTGATGTTGCCCTGCAGATGCTCACATTGTCAAGCTCAGGGCCTGAAAAATATAGCGATTTTCAGTCTTTGGAATTTCTGACCAGGCATCGCTCCTACTTCACCAAACTGAGAAGGTCATGCTGTGTGCACGATTACATTAGAAACTCTACCTGCACGATATTTTAACAAACCGTTGATGACTCGATTTTCCGGATGGAGAGCACGCATTCGGTGGCTGGTGCCCAATAAAGCATCGCCAACTTTAAAACGTGGTGAACCGTGAATAAAAAACGATGCTGTGGCCTCTCTGCTCAACCANTGTTAAGGCCACACTTCTGGAAACGTGCAAATGCAATAAGCACATGTGCACATAATGCTCAAGCGGGTTTATAAAATGGACTGTCGCGGCGGACACACATTCTTCCATTAAAAAGACCAGCAATACAAATGTACATTTTTTTCTGATGAAAAAAATTAAATTAAACCATGGTTCAAATAAACGAATGTGATAAATCTCACTAATTTATATATTTTTTGTTTCTGAAATCCTACTCCGCAGCTTGCAAAAGAGCAAAAGCACTTGTAATCGAATATTAGCGCGCAGAACATGGACCTTATAAAAAGTAATGGTGCGGATGCCCGCAAGACCACTTTAGTTCAACTTCGTTACAAACAAAAAGCACGAATATGATTTGGAACTGTTTCTTGAAATAAGAAACGATGTTTACTTGTTTCCTTGACCTCCACCATAATAAGCTTCATGAACTAAAATGAACTTGCCAGTAGGACAAGTAAAAGTCCTGGTTTCGTTTTCACACACCACGGCAGCTGTATGTGAAAAATCTGTGAACAAAATGATTTACATTTCATTTAAACCAGCAGTGGTTGCGTTAGCGTTTGTTATCTATGAACAAAACGTTGAAAAGAAATTATTTTCAAAGTTTGCATGAAAACAAAACGCAATTTTAACACAATCTGCAATACCAACGCAAATGCAAAACATAAACGAAAGCAAAATCAAATTTAAAAAATTTGCACAAACGCACATAAGTGAAGTGTACTGCGATTTAGTCTCATTCTCAGAAATATTAAAATTTTTAGATATGTTTTTCAAAGTGTCAAGGACACTTTCAGCTGTCCTAACCATGGTAAAATATCACGACCCTGCAGATTTCCGACTAGATGAAATAATGATTATAAAATTATCGTGTTTACGATTAGGCTATATGTTATCGTTCCTATACACACGATATAATCATCGTATTTATGCAAAGTTGCAGATTCAGCTCCACACTTTTGTCATCTTTGGCTACATAAGTAAATGGGTAGCTCTTTTATGAAGCACTATAGTTAGCTCTTTTGAAACACTGTTCATCGACAGTTATTTGGCCAAGATGAGAAACTGGTGACATCATAAGTATTCCAGATGCGACAACCTTTGTTGCCAATTTGTCAGAACAACGAATGTGTTTGCTGATTCCTCAAGGTCTCAGACGATTATGTCATCGAATTATAATGTCACTGTCCCTTCACCTGGTTGAGCTGTCACAGCAACATGTTGAAACCAAGGTTGAGCTCACTATGATTGAAGAATCGCTTTTTACACGACCTTTAAGTCTCATCGTTCTTAATTTTGTTTAACGTGATTCCACACAGGTAGTGCACTGGAATTAAAAATAAGTCAGCATTTTTTACGGAAGACGCCAGTTTGAAACAAACAGTGTTGTTTAGTGCATGTTATTTTACATACAGTGATTTAATTATGTGATTTGAGTCAGTGACTCGAGTCTCGATTGTTTATTAAATGCCTCAATCAGAGTGTTGATATCAAGAATAATGTGATGAGTTAAATAGCAGTAATTTTTTTTGATAAATCAATTCGAGTTGGATTCAGTTGTTTCCAGCCAAAGCAAACCGAATCGTAATTTTTTACTTGTAAATTTATGGGGTGTAATGTTAAAACCAAGTGTTATACCAGCAGTGTTCTGCGTTTACCAGCAACACATACTTTTAGTTTTATGATTTATTTAATCTTTAATCTCTTTCACGAGTTGTATGCTTGCGTTCTTGCCGCCGTGTGCCACAATTACCGACTGTGTTTAGTTAGTGGTAAACTGTTGCGTGCTCGTGGTTTCCTATTTCAGCTGCGCATGAGACTAAAGCATCTTGCACATACATGGGCGATCCAGGGGGGGAGATTGAGGCGATCGCCTCCCCTAAAACCTACGAAAGTAATTTTATTCACGATGATTTTACACAATTCGGAAAACACCATTCATGATATAAGAACATTTTGCGGTCCATTGTTTTGGCACAGCAGTGTTTTAAAGTAAGCGTCATCTCCTTTACAGTAGTGAGCCCGTAATGAGACTTGGCTACGAAATATTACTGAAATCGACTCCCCCTAACCTTACTGGCTTGATCCGCCCCTGGGCACATAAACACTTATCCGTTACGTTCAGTGGTGTGCAATCATGAAGCACTGCCGGGCCAAATGCACATAACCAGATTTCTCCACGGGCCACAGCTGCATCCTGCATGTGTCAAGCTCTGTGGGTTAGACAACTCGTTATCCACCCACGAAGATTGGCAATACATTATAAACCCGTAATGCTTACTTTAAAATCTGAACATTTCCGTGGGCCACGAAACCAGCTCCCGGGCCTGCTCTTGCTTTAGTTTGAAAGCAACTCGTGCTTGAGTTGATTAGGGCTAGTTAATTTTAGAGGTGAATTTAGGGTGTGGCACATTATGCGTTTGGCTCACCCTTCCCCCACGTTTCTGGACATGTTTCCCTTTCTTCAGACCTTCCTAATACATGCAGGTTTTCGTCCCAGTCTGCTTAGCAAATATGCCCTAGATTTTTTAAGGTCTAAACGTACAGTATTATCACCAATGTACTACGTTTTTCAAAGCACAACTCTACAACACTTTTACAAGTATTGCAGATGTCATCTTTTTGCAAATATGCCCCATTTGAACAAAAATATTAGAGTGGAACACAAAAAAAAAAGACGGAAGATTCAAGCAAAACTGATATAAGAAAGGGGATAACATGGAGAGATACCTTTAGGAGGAAGCATTAAAATGCAAAACCCAGATGTGAATGTTTTTTGCAGGGCATATTTATCATGAGTAGCAGTAGAAGTGAAGCTACAACATGATAAAAAACGCTCTTGTGTAAATAATTTTACTGTTAAAGCTTTTATTGCATAATTTGTCCTGTATTAAGATAAACTAGCAAGGTGGAAGGGGTACCCAAAAAAGACATGGCGATATAGGTAAATATCTCCAGACCTGCACTTGAAAGCTCAGCACTACAGAAACGGTGTCGGCAGTCTTTCATCTCAGCAACGACAAAGCTAAATGTTACCTGACAGTCAAACGACGAAGCCCTGCTTTCCTGCTCCGAAACCAAATACTTCGTAATAACCTTGTGTATATCGCCAATATCTTGAGTGACTTTGCAAAATGTTAAGACCACGCGTCGCACTCTTGAGGCGACCTGCTGGCTCGGGATGGGGTGCTGAGACAACAACGTTGCGAACAGCCACCTAAGCCCTAGTCCATTCAACAGCAGAGAACTGCACTCCTGTCTGCTAGTGCCGCCGTGTTCACTCCCGCCTCACTGACCCTGTTGTCAACGACGCCTTGCGAACTGTGACTGGATGCCTGCGTCTACACCAGCGGGCAATGATCCTATCCTCACGGGCGTTTAACGTGCTGACGTTTACCACAAAGGAGCAGGGTTGCCAGATTGGTTCTTTTGGAGCCAAAAAACAGAAATTTGGCTGTTTTGAGAAGCACTTGGCTCCAAAATTTTTATTTGTCTATTCGGCTACTTTTTGGCTCTTTTGCAACTTTTTCGTTCCAGAAATTTTTCTGGGAGAAGAATTGCAAGTGGCACGTGTAGCTTGTCTCTGCCACAATAAAACGAGAAGCAGGCCACTACACAGTTGCGCAACGCACTAATGAGCATCCGGGTATACCTAAAGAGGGATAGAGAAGATGTGCAAGTGGAGCGCGCAACTTGTCCCATGCAGTGCCCAGTGAATCTGTTCCTGCTGTGCACTGCGTTTTTAAACTTCATTGTGTGAAGCAGACACGAAGTCCATAGAGCGCAAGCACACACTGTCTCCACTGGGGTCTGCAAAGTCTTTTGTCTGTCAAGCCCTTGGTAAAACCTCACTGAACCCCAAACGAGCTGAACTTCTCAAATAACACCAACTATTGATATGAAATCTATTTAATTATAACATAAAGGCATTAAACAAGACTCAATACAATCACAAAAGGAAAATGGCAAACTTTTCATTGATATTTGAGACACCATCAACGAGAAGGGGGTTTCCTGTGAAAACTACAAGAGCATTTTTATCTGGCTGGAGATTGATAGGTGAATGTAGTTGCAAGTCACCACGCTATCCGAGTTCAGTCGGTTCCTCTGCTTCAGGAATGCATTTGCGTGACTAGCACCAGCTTCAAACATAAACGAAACTGGGAATGCAAGTAAAAACGGCTCAACAACTGCATAAAGTTTTGGGTAATTAGCAGCGGTATTAGTATTTACTTCGCACTGTCACGCAAGTATTTTCTGCTTGAATAGTGATTGAGCTTTGACCTCCACACACATATCAGTGAGTTCATCTTGCAACTGTGAATTAATGTCTGCGTTTTGCACATTAAAATCAAATTGCGTAACAATCCAATCCGGCATACCCATTCTCTGCATGTCCTCCAAGCACACTGTCAATAGTCTTCACTTAAATTTTAAAGTGCTTTGCAGTTAGTGTATATCTCCAATTCCCTGTCAAAAATGCTTCTACTTTTTCCAATTGAAGCAAGTTGGAGAAATATTCAAAATCTTTGCGTTGCAATCAGGGACCGATTTTGCCAAAACGTTTTTGGGGAGACAAATCTTTTTGTTTGCGTTTCGATGACGTCACCATGTTCACTAAACCTTAGCACGACCTTATTGTAAAATTGGCAAAATAGGGAGCACCTTATGGATTTGATATATTTTGGTGACCATGCCCCCCCTGTCTACGCCCATCGTGGCGGTATAGCAACTAGTAGTGTATACAAGTATACAATGGTGCTATATATAGATATCTAGCACTCAGAACTGTATTTAATATGAAAATACATTATTTCTGAGAGTTGGGCTAAAAAAGACACAATCATGCTCAAAAATTGTGATAATCAATTCAAATCTGGTCAGTTCCGACAAAGAAAACGTGCTGCCACTAATAATCACCACATAGATCAAATCAAAAACAAATCAAGATCTTTTGGTAAATACTAGCAGTGCAACCAGGCACGTAGCCAGAAATTTTATTAAGGCTGGGGAAAACAACAACCGAGTTTCAACATTTATATATTTTTAATACTCCTTGTTTTTAAAGCATCATCCATGAAACGTGCATGCTTCTGGCGTTTTCTCCTGGAGATTTGTGTTCAGATTTATACCGACAAATTAAAAGTCTGCTTTCATTGAATTGACAAGTTTTAAAAGTTTTGATAGCGAGGTTTCAAGCTTCTACTTTGGATCAATGCCATCATTTGTTCATAAACCTTTCTTACAAAAGCGCTAGTAAACCTCTCAAATATTGCAGTTGAGAAAGAAGTCATTGCGGCTGCCATTACCATTGCGCTTATTATACTGCATTTACACGCTTCTGATGTACACCAACACAGCACGTTCAACCGAAGCCGAGCAGCGACTTTGCTCTGAGGCACTGACTTCCGAAGTAGGCCTTTCACAAAACTTTCGCGCATATAAGAACGGTTGTCATCCAATTTTTGAACGATTAATGTACGTATGTAGCTGGTAAACGTAAACGCTAGAGTCTTTCAATGCGTTTGAAAAATGTTTCGATTTTTGATAATCCGTAAGATCATTTGGCTATGTTCAACCTATTCCGTAAAACCCTTGTAGTTCCTTTAAACTTACTTCGTTTAAATTGTTTGATGAGACTTTGCTTAATTTAATTGACTTCAGTGAAATATAAGATGGAGTTAAACTCTAAACGCAATCGTAACCCCAGTATTACAAAACTTATTGACCATGCTCAGCTGCACGTAAAGATAGCTTCGCACTGCACGTAATTAAATTTGTACAAATCACGGGCTTCTTGATAATACAATAACTTATCTGCGAAATTTGAGGCCCTAATGGGAACAATTCAAATGTAGTTTCATTTCAGTCATATGCGCTTTGCCAACAAGAGAGATTGCAAGCTCATGCGTGGATATAAAGGAACAATAACGAGGCAGTCACCTCGGTTCCCTCTTTTTCATAGATATTGTGGCCCCTTGAGAGCTTTGCACCATTGTTTAGTTGAAAAGTCATGTACCACTTCATAGTCACATTAAAGAAGCTCTGAAGCAAGTCATATGTTTTTCAAAATAAAGTAAAATGTATGGGAGAATGTGCCATAGGAGGCAGCTTTCAATTGTGTAGATGCAAAACTTTACCAATTTTTGTTCCTTTCGTATGTATCTTATGCTCTTGAATTTATTTCATAAATTGAAATGTGAAAGTTGTTTAATTCTTACATCAGCGTAATCCCACATCTACCTTAGGCAATGGCGATGCTTTGGGGCCTCATTCTGAGAGCTTGCCCCTAAATTTTAATATCCACCCCTGTGCAAGTTATCTCAGTATCTGTAAGTAATGGCAGTGTCAATTCCCTCAGCACTTGCAAAATAAAAAGCATCTTGCTACTTACATGGAATTGTGTTGTTGACTCTTCTCGTTGCAGTTAAATGCAGGGGTATAGTTGAGCGGGAACGCGTGGGAACGGCGTTCCCACACCTTTTTACGATTTACTTTAAAATGTTTTAAAGCTGTTTTAAAATGGCTACTTTTTGGTTTTTGGAACACACCTTTTTTGTTAGCACTACATCCCTGGCTAAATTTCAAATAATTATCGGATGAAAGTTGAAACACTGAGCTTATGAACAGCAGGTCGGAGTCTAATATCTTGAAAAGACTGATTTTTACTCGACGGCAAGGTAAAGGGAAATCATTGATAAAAATGTTAAGGCTCCACATAATTGTGATTGAACCGTCAAAATACATGTCATCGCAAATAAATATCTAAAATGATTGCTATTGTTGCTAAACAGTGACTAAGAAGAAGACTTTGAAACTGAATTGGTTCTTAGTTAAAGTTTGAGCTTGAAGACATATAAAATTTATCTCACCGCCATATTCACACATGTAGTTTCAAAACTGCGCAAAAACAGAATCTACGATATTGATTAAGGCTATGCTGACACTGGAAACAAGGATAGGTTATATTTGTAACACCCACGGTTATCAGAGAGGAATTTGCGATGGTCTTGAAATGAAGCTTACATAACCATTA
>JGI24021J15306_10000452_pt1 | contig 30849 bp, 21 predicted proteins | sample Ectturendosymbi1_FD_15306 | JGI IMG/M metagenome (IMG submission 15306) | reverse complement strand
TCTATTCAAGTATGTACTTTCCACGATGGGTGTAAGCAAGGAATCGATCAGCAAATTTTTAATAGGAAATCGATTTCACGTAAAATTACACATCCTCAGTCTAAAGACTGAGGTAAAGTTGTGATGTAAGTTAGTAAAAATTAATTAATTTGTTTATTTTAGATCATAACTTTTGAACCAGAAATGCTAGAAAGTCGATCAAAGGCTGAAAAGACTCAGACTCGAGCCTAGTTTCCAATTAAAACGTCAGTGAAACACTTTGGCCTAGTGGTTGGGCCTTAGGCCAGGCAATATGACCCTAAAACTACTTCACGTATGACGTCAGTCACAAAAAACCGGCACCACCCAAGCAAAAAATTTTTTTCGAGTGCAATCTACTAGACTGATGATGCATTTGAGCCCTTAAACAGCTCTCTAGCGCAATTGGCAGAGGAGCTAGGGCATTGGTAAGGCAACCGAAAACTGCTGTTTTGTAGGCCGAAATCGAAGTACGAATATATCGTACGCCAGTTCTCAAAGTGTTAATTAGTTGCTAACCTTTCAACAGTAGCCTCTTGTTATTGCATGCAGTGTTTTCTAAAGAGCTCGCTTCATAGGAAAGTGATAGCTGATAATCCTTTTTAAAAACTAGCTCTATTGTGATGTATCATACACACAAGCATTGGCCAGGCAGTACCATTCAAATTCATGGGAATAAAGTTTGTACTAAGAATGTGTGACAAGCAAAAAAATTGATGTTTAATCTGCAACATTCTACCTGTACTAACCACAATAAAAGTGTAGGTGATATAATGTTGCAGGTATTTTCTTCAGGGTTACAGCCATGCTGAACTGGGCACAGGGAAAAGTTTAGTCTGGATTAGTGCAGTCATGTATGTTTAGGTGAATTTGAATAAGGTTAGTAAGGTTAATTCTATGGTCATTTTCATTTTTACATCCGAAAGACCTCAGTTTGACAAGGTGATGCCAGTGGCTGATGCAACTTAGTTTGCACTGGTCCTTCAGTATGACCCTATAGCAGTGGTTCTTAACCTTGTTTCAACCACGCCTCCCTGAAGTAATTGTTGTTTGTGTCTAAGCCACCCTGACTTAAAAAAGCTTTTCATGTTGTAGAGCATGTAAGGGGTTGAGCACCCCTGGAAATTTATTGACGTTCCCCGGAGAGGCATGCCCCCGCTTGAGAACCCACTGCTGTGTAGTGAGGTAGGCATATATCCTCAAAAAGCACAAACTTTGATATAGATTATTTCCACACTTTTGAAAAAATTTGGGTTTGATTCCTTTGTACATTAATAATGAATATATGTATAAAAATCATACATGAGGCATAAAAAGTCAACATAAACACAGTTGATTTGTTTTGCTCCAATTGCCTTGAAAATGCAGAGTTAAAAATCAACATCAGTGAGTGAAAGATATTCATCATAATAACTTTGTTTATTGGACTACTGTTACTGGTCAATAGTCGCATTCTCTGGCAGAAGTAAAATACAACTATATCATACAAAAGCTTCTAACATGAATAAAGTGTTTTTTTGTGATTGTTTGGACCAATATGTAAAATCAACCTATCAGAAAGATGAAAAATTTCTTGGATACATATATTTCATCATTTCCTAAGCATGTTTTATGCAATGCAATACGTTGGAGGTGCTGTCGAGTTGCTTTCTGTCCCAACCACCCTCTTGATTTTTTCTCTGACTATATTTTAGACACTCAACTTTGATTACAGTTGGCTAATTTTGAAATCAAAATTTGTGACCAGAAATAGCAGCTTATGCAGGCATTCAAGAAACTCTAAGATGATGGGTTAAAATTTCGGATTGTTCATTGTCTGTTCACACAGTGCACTCCTTTGACTTCTATTAGTTGAAGTGAAGTTTCCCATTTCCGATATGCCAAACGATTTTTTATTATTTAAAGAGTTACAAATACCTGCAATCCAAATAGAATATCAGCCAAAGTTCCAGATTACTTTCAATGATTGACATCACTAATGAGAGAATAGAGGAAGTTATGCATGCATGGCATACTCCAATATGGATCGTATTGTGTAACTGTTAATAGTAAACTTTCATTATTTTTTCCAGCTCTGAAGTACTCTCATTCAAACAGCCTCATTCCCATACCATTCATGGGATTTTTATTTGAAATAATGAGGACGGAATCATGGAAATGCAGTGTTGGACACAAAGTTTGTGAGGTAAAACGATGCTTCAAATGTTAACTGTATTTAGATTTGGTAAAATGCCTTGACAGTGCACAATGATTTTCATTGCACTAAAGATCAGTAAAACTACCTGTGTTTTTCTACAGCACTGCATTCTGCTAATTCACTAATAAATGCTGAACCCAAACGTAAAACAACAGCAGTCCTGTCTTTTCAGAGGAAAACCTCTTTTTGGTTTGTCAGAATGGCTATTGCTGAATTTTTTGTTTGCTTTCATATAAGTGAGGCATACTGGATAGTAAGAAAGTATGTTTACATTACAATGCCAGTTCACTTCTGTGAAAGCAGTTGATGAGTTTTGATGATGTTGGTTACTCGCTTGTTTTCAGCAAACCTTGAACTTTAACTGTTGCATACAATGTTTTCTGGTTCAATAAACCAGCCAATAATTAACGAACATTAAGAGCCAGTTCCATCATTCAGGTTCACTTTCACCATACTTCCCTTTGTACTCTTTTTAGAGTGTCACAGGTGGTCAGCAGTGCCCATCTTGCTTGTGCTGGTGGCCATGCTGCTACTCTTGTAGTGAATTTTGCATTGGGCAGGTCAATGGCAGTGCTGCATGTAAGCCTTTTATTTGAACCCACCCATTAAAGCCAAGCAGGAGTTTGGACAGGACACAAGTATTTTTTTCAAGTGTTTGGTTTGACCAATCGGGAATTGATCCTAACTTACAGGTTGTAGTGGTGACTGCTCAGCCCACTGTATTACTTCAGTGGTTTAATTGTGATTTGTTAGATTATCCAATGCCAGCTGAAGTTCATGTTGTTTTCACGTTTTGCTTTTGTGGTAAATAATTTTTGGCACATAAGTATTTTGACTGAGATTGAAATCAGGTGCTTATTTTTTTTGCTTAAACCATTCTGGCAATCATAAGAATGTTTTGATTTCATCATATGGGTACCAAACTTTATTTTGCCCGTTTCATCTGGGGTAATCAAAACCACAATAGGTGTTTTAAAAATGTTTGACTACATTTTGTTTTATTTTGGGGCTCTATTCTATGCTTCTGCTTTTCTGAAACCAATAATTTTGGAAAGTCTTCCTTAAACAGATGCATGTATGTTCTTAAAACTAAAGTTTAAACATTAAAAATAAATCAGGAATGCTAATATGCCATCGCCATGTTACTAGGATGTATGCTGTTATCTGATTTTATATTTATAAGAATTTATTTCACAGTCATTAGTTGATTCTGTAACGATAAATCTTATTTCCAGTTTCTTCTGAAAGGGTGGTGAGACAAAAGTGTCCAATATAGCATTCTCCCTGGCCTATCAAGAAAAGTAGTTGTGCAACACTTTGTTTTGCTTTTCAGGTGTAGTGACTGCTATATGTCTGCCATCTACACAAATTAGCCCACTGCAATGTCTTCCAGTGGTATCCACGGTTTCCGCAAAAGTTACTGTGCAAACATCGCGGGTGGCTCATGGCATATATACCTAAAAAAATATATATACGTTAAATTTTAGGTGTTACTGTTAAACATTCCAGTCAAAGGATTGATCACTGTACAATGCAGTGAATTGTATCGCGAAAGTTTGAAGAAGTGAAAAATCTTTGTAGTAGAAAAGTTTTTGCAACTCCATTTTGAAACTAGTTAAATGCAACTGCACTGAAGTTAATTGATCTACTTATCTGGTGTTTACCATCACATTCTTCACATGGTGTCTTGATTCGATGCGTGCTTCTTTTAGGACACTCTTGTTGCTGCAAACACACAGCCAAAAAGAAAAGCCGAGAGTGATGTAATGTGCTCCGCCTCCATTCAGGTAAGTATACTGTACCTATCTCTATTGCGTGCCATGAACATGTATGTCTTCGATTCCAGTTCTTACGCGTGAATGTCAGTCAAAAAGTCAGCCGCAAACTTCGTAAGATTGTGACGTTTATGGGTTTGTGTCTTTGTTGTAGACTAAGTTTATCCATAACACATGAAGCTATGAAATTATAATCGTTTAGTGCATGCTGTATATGATTTGAAACTGCCTTTTGTTGATATAATGAAAACAGCTGCGTTTTAAAACCTCCAATTTGGCTTCCTTTTATCGTTTCTAATACGACTTTCCAAAACTTCCAAGTTTGTACCCGCATAATATTCAGGTAATTTCATCAACAGTTTTTATCATTTCTTATCATTTTGCTTGTCAAGTTAGATGTATGTTAGTTTTACAAAAAAGTATTTCTTGTTTTTTTGTGAATACTTAGTGTTTGTGCGTGTGCATGCAAAAAAAAGATACCAGCAATGACTTTATGCAAAAGATTAACAACTTTGCTGATGCGATGCGCTTTATTTTTTCAATAACTCGGCGTCAATGAGCTCCTGAGGCTAATATTACGTGAATCAGTTGTTCTTGTCAATATGCAGTTAAAAGATAGTTCGTCTGAGCCTGCCTGCTGTAAAACTACAAAATACGACAGATTAGTTTCGCTCGAAAGAAAAGCTTAATATCGGCAAAAACATAACGACCGAGGGTAAACTGAACACCGAAAATTAAAAATACATCAGAAAAGTTGCAAAAATCAAACGGTGGTAGCAACTGTAAACTTACGTGACGCGAAGTGATCGAAGAGATCCAATCATTTTACCGCACGCACGATCGTTATGCTTTTGCTGATACTGTGGATGCTCTTCGAGCGAAATTAGCTTATTTTATTCTATATTTTTTGTCTCACATGGACACCGTTTCTAAACTGTGATGCGGTTCGGTGGAAAATGCTCAATTGAAATTTTACAGCCCATGCCACACTTAGCACTAAAAGGACTTGGAATTATACCATGATGAAATAACAGCAACGGGGCTATCATGCACACTATATGGAAAACGCTGCAAAAGACCGAAAAAACATCGAGAAAGCAACGCTTCAAAAATAACCTGAAAAAATAGCTCCTTTGAGTCACGCCAATTAATACCTCATCAGAGTGTCGCATCGTGAAGGTCATACTTAATACATTTGGCACAGTCACCTGGCGTTGTTTTGTCCAGAAACACTGTACATTTGGTAACATGTGCGTGGATGTAAATTCTATCATGAAAACATAACTGATAAGATAGATTTGGAATTTAGGTGTGAAAGGAACTGAAGTGAAAACCATCAAATTAGATTAAAGACGTAATGATGGCGAAATGACGTAAACTTTGCATTGTTTATGAGTGTCATTTATTTGCTGTCGTAGTGCAATGAGTGCTGAAGGTTACGTATGTCTGATGTTTTCCCAATGGTTGCATTTAGTTCACTGTTTGATGTAAGTGTTTGCTCGAAAATTGAATGGAATTGTTTTGGAGCTATGTCTTTTGTGGGATGAGATACAGCTATCACAGATATTTTTGTGCTTAGATTCGAAGCGTCAAATTGTACTCAGATCCAGCGCTGAAGCTGGACACTATGCCATCGAGCTGCACTGACAAGAAATTGCAACAACTGAAATGCGAACTACTCAAAAAAATGCAGAGTGGTGAAGAACTGCCTTCCACGGGTTTGTTGAGAATCTGCCTTTGGTGTATGCAGTTGTCTTTAAATTTCAAACTGCGCATTATGTTACCTTTCCCTCTTGTATGTGTTGTGAAGAAAAAACGTTTTATCAAAATCTTGTCGGCAAGAGACAAAGCAGACCGTTCCCTCCCCGAGTAACATATGATATAAGGCATACCAGAAAAGCTACCATAGAACAAGAACCCAACAAAAGGACCGCTGAGGAAAATTCAATTTTCCTTCTTGAAAGGAAACGAACAGTTTTCAGTGAAATTGTTTTGTATTTGTATGATTAACGTCGGACCATAATTTATTTGCACATTATCACCAGAAACAATTTGCTTCGGCAATGTCTGTTCCTTAGAAACATCCTCGTGGATCTCAGGTCAAGGTTTACATTGACTTGTAACGGTAACTTAACGGTTATTTCACCGAAACCTTTCCTCCGTTCACTGACCTGAAACAAGCCATAGCACCCGCTCTACAGATGAATTGCTCACCGGGAAAGAAATGATGATGCAGATCAGCCTGTGGAGATAATAAGTCGCTTTCGTTGAAGATTGTCATTCACTTGACATCAGGTTGGACTACATGATACTCATCATCTGGAATCTTCTTGATAAGAGCTTAGATAGCCGCAACCTCATCAAAAGCTCATCCCACATTGCTGTTGCTGGAGCTGCTTGCTTTGCCAATTCTTGGACTTCCTCGTACTCAATGTTCTGTTCTTTCAGCAGGATCGAGCTGCTTCACTTAAGATGCTTATCGATGTATTCCAGTGTGATGGCGTAGAACTTCTGGAAGCTCGATTTGAGAACCCTATCTTGCTCTTCATCGAGGGATCTCAATAGTTCAGCTGTTGTGGCGCCAAAAATTCTAAATACTGGCGTTGCAATATTTTGTACTTAAACGATTAAATTTTCTCTGTCAGTTCTGGGAAGTGGAAACAATCTTTTGCAGCAACATGATTGACTTCTTTAAGAGTAAAAAAGCAGAGCACTGTGGAGAAATGATATGATGACCAGGTTTAAAGAAATTCTCCAAAATTCGTGGTGGTTGTTTAAGCGACAGAAAATGAGCTTTGAGTGGTTATCAAAGATCAAGAGTTTTGACGTACCTTGGAAAATACTTACATTGGTGTTCTTGTGTTGCAGTAGTGTGTAAGTCATGGGAAATGATGACTTGAGCGAATTGATTGTTTCGAGTACATCAACCAGATTGGTCCACCGAGTTTGCGTGCGAGTAGTAAATGCAGAACGGGTTCAAGCCCGATGCCCTATCGATTTGGCATCTGAAGCGACTACCAATCTTCAGTACGACTGCTTCTCTTTCAACTTTGAGGCCGTCTGACGTCTTTTCTGCGGCTTTATGCAAGACTGTGTAGGACAGCCAACTGAAATTAGATGTAGTGTTCGCTGTTTGAGACGATAGAACACGTTGTTTTGTCGTTATTGCTGGGAACCTCAAGTTAACTGGCGCATTATCGGCACAGAAGGATGTCGTTTATCTCAGGTCTAGGTTGTTTTCTGAAATAAGATGTGAAAACAAAGATTTTATCTGTTCTGAAGACTCGCCTGGCATCGATCGTAGGTCAAGAAGACGCACTCGCATTCCAACTTCTGCGTTGAAGAATCAGCTGACCACAGGAAATAGCTTCGCTTCGTTGTGATTCGAGGCTCCAGGTGGACTATGCAGTCTTCATTCTGGCCGAGGCAAACTTATTTGCGTTGCCAGAATCGCAAAAGATGTCTTTGAATAAATGCGAAGTACAGTCGCTGGTGAGGAATGACTGTTAGTGTTTACCAACATGGATTGCCCATATACCCCAGCAGTAGCTTGTAGTCTGGTGTTTTTGTCGGAGATCGAGTCATAAACAGTGTTTCATCGATTTGTTCGATCTGATCACATGAGGAAATGTCTTACGTTTTTATGGGACGTTTTGAGCAGATACAACTCCCTTTCCAATTGTCGTCATGGTAGTGTCATTGCAGAAGTCGCAGTGTGCGAAGCACTCTTCCTTTAAACTTCGTTTGTCTCCATCGAATTCCCTCTTGTACTCGTCATTACAAGCGTTCTTTCGCTTGCTAGTAGTTGATCAAATGCTAATCCTTAGAATCTTGAACAGCTTACAGTGCTAACAATGCCTGATATAAAGTGTTACGTCCGTGTGCTGTAAGATGACGCTACTTTTATAACGTAAAACCTTGATTACAAAATGTTTACGATGAGATGGAAAAGGTATGCAGGCCTGTCAGATATTGCCTGTTCAAAATCGTTACGCTGCAGAAAATTCATAAAATGAGGGTACAAGTCAAAGTAAAGGACATTTAGCATAAGAAACAGAATAGTAACTTTTTCTTAGACGCAGCGACACAGTTAATTTGAGAGTACAACAACTGCAGTTTTTTGCTGCATTACAAGGAACTTCGAATGATGTCGAATATTTGGGAAATCCGCTCAAGGCCCAAGCGATTAACCATACATAAGCTTGTTTTTTTTTAATTTACAGTTGTGGCTTTGAAAAATCTTCACTGCGCTTGTTTTTTTCATTATATCGGTCCAATTTTTTGTTTATAGAATCACATCCGGATACCGGCATGATTATATTTTTCAGTGGTGCATTTCTGTCGTTTTCCTTTGTTCTCTGCTCACTCTCACCGCCATCTTTCTTCCCTGGACCCATCGCACAACCGGCTCGACGACCGCTTGGCTGCCAAAATCAAGGAGTTGGCTTCCAACGGTAAAAATAAGAAACCCATCAGTTACGGCCTTGTTAAAAACACTTAATATGCTTATCAAAAGTTTGCACTTTATTGAAACATGTTGAGCTTTGATCGTACTGGATGTCGTTTCGTTTCGTACATCAGCAATGTCGTGTTAGCTGCTCAGCTGTACACCTTGTGATGCTGCCGTACCTGCTCAACATGATAACCTGAATATCAAAAGTTGCTTGTTTATCCATAAACAAAACTTTTAGATGACTGACTATGATCTATTTTTTTAAACCTGCGTTAGTAAGGCTGTTCAGTGGCATCAACTCGTTTGGGTTGCCGATTACGCCTGTGGCATATTGCTAGGTTTGCTTTACTGTGATGTAGGCCATCATTAGTTTTTTGCTATTATGTCCCATGACCTGATCGTACTATATATAATAGGTTTATGTCAAAAACACTAATATGAAGATCAAGCAACTTCTCTGGAACAAATTTGGGTTTTGATTCCCAAAATGGCCAAAAAAATCAGAAAAAAATTTAATACATTATAGACTGATCGCCGTTTTAAACAAAACATGGCAAAGCTGTGGCCACTGTAATTTCATCAGTAAGTCCAATAATTTCATAGTTTATATCAGGAGTTCCCAACCTGGGGTACATGTACCCCTAAGAGTGCATTTGCCTATCTGAAGTGATACAATAAAGGTTAGCAATAAATATATTTATATATTATTCGTTTTCAAATACTTATGCATATATCAGTGAATATTGTTTTCAAAAATCATCATATGCTTATCATTAAATATATTAACTTGGAGACATAAAAACGGAGCCTACCTTGTTCTAAAAATCTGAAAGTCTATTAAAAATATTAAAATCTATTCGTGGTTCCCACGCGGTGTTGAAAGTACTAAATTTCAAAATTGATTTTCAAGATCTTGAAAAGTATTGAATCTCAAAATGTTTTTCAAGACCTTGAAAAGTATTGAAATTGGCCAAAATATGCATTAAGTATTGAAAAAGTATGGACATTCTAAATGAAAAATTAATTTGAAGTATCTGAGCAGAATTTTACTGAAAGCAAAGTAGTTTATTATTTATGCAATGTACAAAAATAAGGTTCATGATTAAGAATTTCTAAAAATGAAGAGAAGTAATGGTATTGAACTTAATAAATTTACTACTGAAAAGATATTGAAAAAGTGTGGAAAATGATTTTTTAAAATGTGTGGGAACTCTGTCTATTAAATATTCAGTTCATTTTTGTTATTTGCTCAGCCTTCTTGTCATAAGAAATTTCAGTGGTGCATGCTCATCTTTTGAAGTGCTGAAGGGTTATATGGCCAGAGAAAGGTTGGGAACCCCTGGTTTAGATCGTACAGTTATCAATACAAAAAACACACTAAATACCACTTTTTTCTTCCAGTTTTAAATTAGACTTGCTCAAGTTTACATTTGCCAATGCAATCCAATTGCTTGGGGTATTTGACAATTTTAAAGGTATTTGAGCCTGTTTGTCATCCAAAGTTGTTCGAGCACACATTCAGTGTTACTAGCACAGAGCAATGAACATATGTCTTATTAACCAGCAGAAATTCATGGTATTGGACCACAGGTGTAAGTAAAAAAATCGCACTGAACCATCTAGCCATGAAATCGCATTGAACCATCTGGTTTGTGCTGCACATACAGTAGATGAGGAGCTCAATCGGTTGCATCGTTTGTGATTGCCAATCGGTTCTGAAATCACGTAAAAAGCGCTAAGAAATTTTTATGTCGTTTGCGTTTGTTATCTTAGTTAGGGTCTGCGTTCATTCAGATAAATTGTCTTAATTGTGCAGAACTTTGCTTACTGTACATGCTGTGTTTAGGTTAGTTACTGTTAGTTGCAGCATATTTATTTTCTGAAAAAAAACATGCGGTTTCTGTAAGGCCAGAGGTCACTGCGATTATAACTAGACACCCCGGGCAATTTCAAATTATCTGAACAAACGTGAGATTTTTGTTTTATTTTTGAACCGGTCGTCAGAAAATGACGATTTGATAAAATGGTTGGCAGAAGTGACTACTGGATGGCAGAACAAAGCAATTCGAGTTTCTTTGAAATTAGTTTAATCGGATATGGACCTCAAGAGTTTTTTTATCCTAACCTTTCCACTTTAATTACAAGCAAGTAATTTATTAACTGATGTATCTAGATCATTTAAATTTTAGTGTTTGCTGGAAAACAACAGCGTTGTATAGTTATACTGATTATAATTAATGAAAGGAAAGATTTGAAAATGACGAACATGACAAAACGTTGACATGAACTATGAACAAAACTGGAGTAAGAGTAGAGCTTTGTTGAGTTCAATGTGTAAGATAAGTTATAGTGGACTTGAAGTGATTGATTTTGCATGGAAAAAATGTCGTTATTGTATAAGGCTCGTTGTTGCATGCAGGAATATATGACATCGAGAGCATTCGGTCCATGTTGAGAGACTATGTTCGAAACACGCTCTTTGCTCACGCGGAACCCGATGAAATGCCGCGCAATGACAACACGCGTTTTTTCCCATCGGACAGGGTGAGAGCTGCTATACCTGTGTGACCTGATAGTCTGGGTAGAAGAGAAGTGCATCTTAGGTCGATTGCAACTTTATGCTGGTCTGGTCGTATAATTTTCTTGAGTTCTTTTTCCTACTTGCTATGAATGATTCGCAATTGCAGTGAATTGCTTCGCGCTCTATCCTTGCACTGCTGCCAAAAATGAACATAACAGCTATATACGGGAAACGATGTTTCAACCGAGATGCTGTGTGTCTAAATGTGCCTGCATTGTTTCCTCCAGACCATACGAAACCACGTGGTTCTCGCTGTGGGCTCCGTAAAGAAGATTCCCGGATACGCTGATCCGCGACGTCACTCTTCATCCGATGTTGCTGTAGAACCTGTTGTGAAGGAGATAATGAGGAAACCGGAGGCCTCCGCAGAGCTGAAGTAATGCTAGCTTGTTTTTCTAGTTTTACCTTGTTCGGAAAACTTTGGCTTCACAGATTACAAGACACCGTGACAAACTACGTTTCGAAAAACCTGAAATTTTAGCGAGTTACTTGTTTCAAAATGAACATAGCAAATCCGAAAACCTTTACAATAACACGAAACAGCCAATTATCAGAAGCTCCTGAGAACCGTGAAGTGCTTCGAAATCGAAACCTCTTAGGATTGCTGCTTCCGCGAACTTAAGAGGAAGTGCAGTTTCGAAAATGAATCAATGAATAAAGCAGGCAAACTGAACAACAGAAATGTGAATCGCCCAAAAATTTATTTCAAGAACGTGTTGTGTTCGCCTCGTAGCTAAAAAGCGATTGATTGTCTCTAAGTGTGGGCTCACTCGTAAACGGAACAATTTTTTGCAGAAATCAGACCGACGGAGTTGGATTGATTGCTGTTCATCTAGGTTGGTTCTGGATCACTGGTTCAAACTTTCTGTTGTACGTGCGACTTAATCTGTCTGTCTTGCGCAGGTGCTGGTTACCATTCGGATGAACGGTGGCCAGGCTACAAGCAGCTGTGCAAGCAAGCTTTGTCTGCTGGCATTCGGCTGCTGGCCAAAGGTGCTACAGCAGGTGAAGCTGTCACTGCTGCGATGATGCTCTTAGAGGTGAACCTGTTACGCCATTCTTGGGTTTATTTCTCAAAATATATTAGTCGTGTGTCACGCAGTTGACGCACACTATACTAAACGCCCGGGCTGCTTTCTGCAAATGTTTTGCAGCTTGTTGCGTATTTCGCGTTTGGTTTCCACAAACGCTCACGCAAATTTTTCTGTTGCTTGTCTAGCGCTTTCGACGAATGCGACCACCGCGTTGTAACCTCCTTATTTCGTGCAGGACAGCGAACTTACTAACGCGGGCTACGGTTCAAACTTGACCGAACGAGGATTTGTGGAATGCGACGCAAGTGTCATGGATGGGTCGCACGTGAATAGCAAAGGTTGTGTTTGGGTTGAGTGGTTTTTAGTTTCGACGCCTTATAGCTTGCTTGTTTCTTGGTCATTGGGATTTAATTGAAAAAGTAATGAAAATTCTGCTGTTTAACTCCAGTTAAATTCTTTGCTGGATGACATGCAGGTTTGCTTGCGAGAACGGGGTTGCCATGGGAATCCCGTGGGATAGGACAGTCACAAGTTGCCATGGGATAGGACAGAAAATAGTGTCCCCATGGACACGCCTGATGATATGCATCAACCAGTTCGCTCAGTTTGAACACTTTTTTGGATAAACCGACAGCGACAGTACTGGAAAAGTTATTGTGTTGAAATCCCTCTTATTCTCCGTCAACTCACATCCTTGGCTTCATCGAGGTGTTTAAACAGTTTTCAAAAATAAAATTCCAGGTTGTTTTTTTGATAAGCATAAAATTCTGCTTCTTGGAGCTTTCTACAGTTTCCTGAAAGTTCTCCCATTCGCTTTACATGGCTGATGCACTGATTAACTGCTCTGCACGGATATCGAGCTAATGATTTTCTCGGCTTGGTGTTATTTTCTCAAGTTCTGCTTCTCACCCAGCTGCCAAAATATGTTAATAGATTAGTTTATTCTCAACTATTCTTGCTTTGTTATCATTGCTTAATTTTTTGAACACTTGTACATATATCCACTAAGGGTTACACGTTTTAATTTTTACATCGTTTCGCTTTCAAGCTGATATACTTGTCCTGGTATTAATTAACAAACCAGATCTTTCTTATTAAGTTGAAGTGCAATTTTCATGCTATTTTTTCCCGAAAATAGGGTCTTACCAATAAGCTGACTGGCACAATTTTTCAGGATGATTGTAATATAACCTCCGTTTTAGCGAGTATATCTAGCGCAATTAATTCAGTACCGCCAAATAAATCTATCCATTTATCTATCTATCTCTTCAAATTAAGCCTCGGTTGAGGTTCTTGTCCAGACGAAAGAATCAGGCAACCGTTGTAGTAAATCAGTGCCTGCATATGAAATTGTTGCAATTTTTCCGTGAATTGTTTTACGTTTTAAGCAAAAGTAGGTTGTTGTGCAGTGTTTGAAAAAAATGAGACCACTAACAATACAACCTGGTGCGCTATATTGGGATGCTGATTAATGTAAGCTCTATCGAAGGTTTGAAAACGCTGCATGTGTCTTATGAATTTGGTAGTTATAAAGTGTTTTAGATCCAAGGACTTTCATTCAATGCTGTTTTTTGTCTGCCTGCTAAAGTTTCTGCACAACTGGTAAAATCCATTTGTAAACTTGAGGTAGTTGTGTCGCGATTCGTTAGAAATTGAAGGATACGGGTTTTTTCACTCGTAGTGAAGTTCAGGTTATTTTTAGCTGCTTCGTGGAAAAAAAGGTGCCCTTAACCACAAGTTAAAAGTTTTTTCTTAGTTAAAAAAGCGTTCTGAACGAACCCTCAATGAAAATATCAGTGCGTGATGAAGAATTTCATGCAGATCATCACGTGTTTCGTGGGTTTGGTGCATTTCATTCATCAGCAATTTACGTGATGGTTTTCAAGGATGCTTGGATAGTTGAGAACTAGATACAAGAGTTTTATTTGTGGTCGGTATTGTTGCGTCGCACCTGACAATATGCGTTTCTTGCAGCGGGTGCGGCAACGTTCGGCTCCGTAATGTGCGTTGGCTGCATCAAAAATCCTGTGGAAGCAGCCTACCGGATATCTTTAGAGCAGGCAGAGCACGCTAGGCTGTCGCTGGGAAGAATACCTCCGTGGTGAGTCTCTGCGAGTGAAACTGTTGAGCTGTGTGGTTTGAGCTCATGATAGTGACGGTGGCGTATTTTGTAACGTAGAGCAGAAGCAGGTTCTATTCGAACATTGAATCTCTGTGTTGCGTTTCTAGTGCGGCATGCTTTGATCAGAATTTGCGCGATGTAGCTCCCAACTGTTAGTAATGTTGACGAAACTTTGGAGCTAGTAATGACTGGTGTTGAGTAATAACTGCAGACTGCAGATATGTCGTTTGCCGCCGTCACTCAGGATGATGACGAGTATATACGCAATGTCGAGTCGTAAGATGTGAATAACACATTGCCTGAATTCAAATGCTTGATCCGGATTGAGTTCTTCCAGGTTTTATTAACATTTCATGCTGAATCGACTAATTTTGGTCAGAAAGTCGTTAGCCTTTTCTTTGAACTGTATGGCGATGCAGGGTTTGGTTTATCTCTACGCTGATTCGTGCTTGGAAATGAAACCTGCGCTGTGTTCAATTGTATAGTTGAGAAAATGCAACGAACGCTCGAACGTGTGTGATCTGAAAGACTCGCAATCAACGAGAAATTCGATAAGATCACGGAACTCGAAAGCATTAAAAAAGTCCGTAACCAATTGATGAAAAAAAGGTAGAAGTGCCGCGAACGTGTGGCTGCTGCTGGGTGTTTGTTTATTGAGAACTTCTCACGAATGCATGGTTGGTGAATGGAGGTTGTGTCACCGTCGGACATTTTTTACGTAGCTCGTTGTCCGGAACTGGCGCCGAAAACTGGGCGAAAGCGCATGGAGTCGAAATGTGCGACAAACAAGATATGGTTTCTGGTGAGTCAAAGCCGTTTGGAGCGATTTTCTTGTCAAAAGAGTCCTGCCAGAAAATTTGCAAAGCAGTTGAACTGGAAAAAGCTCCATAATTTTGTTTAGGAACTAAATACATTTTCAAATGTGGCATTTGAGTAAAAGATGATCTTTTTTCGCTTTTTACTTAAACATCTGTGGAAAATGGTGGCGTTCTGAAAAAAAACTTTAGTCTGGGAAGGTTTGAATTATAGTACAAATTAAACACAGTGATAGTTATCGTAAGTGAGTAAAATCTGGTTTTATCACATAAGCGTGTGTTGCTCTTTCATTGTCCTTGCGCAATTAGAGATGTCAAAAACAGCGAAAAGGGTATCGTTCCTGACAATCCGCATCGACTGCTGGAGAGACCTGAAAGCGAAAAAATGAAGTCCTGTGGATTAAAGGCATTGTAGTTCTTGGAACGGGAAGGATGGGGTCTGAAGGGATTTGCACTCGAATCGTGAAACGGGCTGCTACTTTCAGGCGTCAAGGGTTAAACAAACGACACAGCTCGTTGAAAGTTTGCTCGTTAAGTCTTGCGCTATGGTGCAGTTCTTTTGCAGAATCCGCGCACAAAACTTGGCAGAAATATCAAAGGAGGCTGGCGTTTCAGCTCTGCGAGACAGATGCTTTGCGACGCGCGCAACGAGAAAATGGTCCAAACGTAAGACACGAATTCTTTTTTGTCAGAATCAGTGGTTTTATTTATATTTGAACTGTCCTTATTTAATCCACTGCTTCAACTGTAAATAAAGAGATTCTGTGTAAAAATGTTAAAGAAAGTCTGTTATAGGAAAAGAAAAACAGGGCTAAAGATATTGTGTATAAAAATGTTGCAACCGCAAATGGAAAAAGTAACGAGCAATCAGTGGATTTAACAAGGACAGTTACTCGTTCTTTTGGCCATTTGCGGTTGCAGCATTTGTATACCGAATTCTTTAGCCTTGTATGTTCATGTTGAAGATTTTGATTGGTCGTTTCAACTGCTAATAGAGTAGCGTTTTGTATGTGTGCATGCCACAAATCAGTAATACCTTTGCAAAACACCTTGTTTCTTTCTAGAGTACTAGCAAGAACGATGAAGATGTTGGACATCGGTGAGTTAAAATACTGAATGAGTAACTGTTGTCATTCACGTGGCATTTGCTGCACATTTCAAGTGTTAGTGTCGCTTTTCTACCTTAGTTAGAAGTCATTTGTTATAAAATTGGGCAGGTTGGACACGGTTGGCGCTGTGGCGGTGGATGTTCGCGGTAAAGTTGCTGCAGCGTCATCAAGCGGTGGTCTGCTCATGAAACTTCCAGGTCGAGTCGGGCAAGTGCGTGTTTGACATTGCTTGCGAACTCACATGCTTTCTGTGTCTTCAAATATTGTCAAATGATGGATTCTTACATGTGTTGCTTCTGCACCGATTTCGCAAATTTGTTAAAGTTTTAATGCTATTTCGGCCATTTTGGGAACTCCGTTGAATTTACCTTGATTACATAGATTCATTGCTTTAATGTTACGAGACAAGTTTTTCGGAATCTGAGCTGGATTTGGTGAGCCGTTGGACCAGGGGTTCCCAACCTTTCTCTGACCATGCACCTCTGCCGCATTTCGATAGATGAGTATGTACACCTAAAATTTCCTTGGCCAAAAGGCTGGGTAAAACAAAAATCTGCTGCATTTTTAATAAAACATAGAATTTTGGAACTATAAATGTAGACTCCGTTTTTGTGTCTCAAAAATGATTTGTTGCAAATGTGCAATAAATGAACCTCCGTCGCATTGGCAAATCTACCCCAGGTGGGGAACCTCTACGTTAGACCAACGAAAGCAACCGTCCGACTTGAGTTGATACAGTTCGGTGGTGGCGTGTACTCGTCCATTGTACGTATGTCTAGTGAACGACCTACGGATTAAAATCCTTGTCATTTGGTGTTTCGACAAATATGCTCTCCCCATTTTCTGATAAATGCTTGTCTGTGCTGTGAACTTCCCAACGTTTTTTTTGTTGTTTAATTTCCACAGGCAGCTACATTCGGATGCGGGTGCTGGGCTGATTCGGGCAACATATCGAAGCCATCGGTGGCAATATCCACAAGTGGTTAGTTCCGCCTGTTCAATGATGCTAGATATTATAAAACGATTAATTGCCATTGATAAGACCGAGGCCAGAACCAGTGGTTCGGCGATGAGTTTTTGTCTGTGCCGCAATATGTGAAAGTAGTTGTGTAGTGACGCCAGGTTTTCGCTCAAAGTTTTGACACCTCCATCTTTCTCCATAAGGGAGCAAAACACGATTTAAGGCAGTAGTGCATTAACTAAGCACTAAGTCGTGTGTTTGCTGCAGCTGCTGCTGTTTTTGTCACGTCACACGTAGGATTGTAAAGCAACGTTTTTATGCAATATTTGGACTGGCAATAGCTCATTGGCAGAGTGTCAAGCTCTCAATCAGAAGGTCGAGTGATCGATTCACAAACACTGAATGAATCTTCCTGTTCTCATTTGGCGAGAGCCTTAATCTAAAAATGCCCCGGTAGAAATAACATTTCACGCTTCGGCCTGCCGCCAATTACAGTTCATCAAATAATACAACAAAAGTAGAGTTTCTTCATCCGAATTTATGCCAAATGACGTAGGCCCTGGGCTAAGTTACTCAAATTTTTTGCTTTAGTTGATCTTAACCTCATCTGAGGTTGAGCGCATGTAGTCATCGTTAGCCATACTTCCAAATGACGGAAACAATGTTAGACATGCAACAGACATTATCACTGGTGCTAACCTTTGCGAGTTTTTCGTTTTTAAGGAAATGTTTTGATGGGCAGGTAGCGGAGAGCAACTGATCTATACCAGCTTAGCGAAGAAAACTGCCGATCAATTGCAGTCAAGTGAAGGACCTTATGAAGCAGTGCAAAAGACTCTTCTGCAAGATTTCCTGCGTAAGAAAAAACTTTGAACATCATATCTTCCCAAATCAAGGTCGAAATATCTGCTCGCTTTGAAATCATAGTTATTCTAGCCATGACGTCGTATTATAAAGCAGTGTTTTCTTAAGGTTTTTAAAAGGGTGTCGTGGTGGAGCTTTAGGGTGTCAACACCATTTTCCCTCCTGCGTCTGATACTTTCAACTCATTTTCACAATAACGCAAGTTTCCGTCCAAATATGCTTAATTATTTGAATACGACATTCACTTTTGGCAAACAAACTGAATAGAAAGGTTGAATGTAAGCTACACACTCATTCATTTACTCATTTTCGTGCCCGCTCCCCCTTTGGGGAGAGTCGCTGGGCAGCAGTCCTAGGAGGACCCCAAATACCTCGCGATCAACAGCAATCTCAGATAGTTCTGCTGGCTCCACACCAAGACGGGACCAAGCAAGGTTGGAGTTGTAGTCACTCCACCTGGTCCTTGGACGACCTCTTGGCTGCTTTCCAGTGGGTGTACTGTAGCTTGACGGACTCAATTCGCCAATCTTTCCTGGAAAATTCTGGATACATGGCTAAACTAACATAGCTGGAATCTCTCGATTCAGAGAAGTGGCTTGACATCCCGGGCTTTACGGATTTCAGACCTGTGCTCTGTCACGAAGTGTCACACCGAGAACTCTTCGCAAATATCCCATCTCTGCTGTTTGTTCTTTTGATAGTTTTCTTTCAGTCGTCACCTAAGATTCATGACCGCAGGTGAGGATCGGAACAAAGACCGATTTAAAAACAAAGCTTTTTTTAAAAACTGAAGCTTTGGTTTCTTTGAATGCTCCCGTTTCGTCACCACGGATAAATAAAGCTCACGCAGAACTGCGTTTTCTTTACCAATCCGTGCATCAATCCCTTTGTTTTGACTTTCGTCACTCGTGAATACCACCCCAAGGTACTTGGATATCTCCTGCTGCAATCTATTGCCGCTCACTTGCAGAAACAACTGCCTTGGGCATCTTAAGAGATATAATACCTCAATATTTTTAGTGCTGTTTTTGTTCCTGCTTGGTCGCACGCAGCATAAAACTGATAAAATGCGTGCTGAAGACCCTGTTGAGAAGATCCACGCATGCAACACCAATTCGTCCGCGAAAAGCAAACGGTTTATCCTGCAGTCCCCAACAGTGACACTCTTATCGACGCGTCTGTGACTGTCTATCCATTTCATATAGACCAAGGCTCTTCAAATTTTCCGGGAGAGACCACATAAGCTGTTGCATAACAGTTCGAGGGCCGAACATCCTGCGTAATGTGATTGTTTTTGGATGTTACATTCTACCAAAGCAACACAGTTTTCGTAAATAGGCCATATTTTATTTTCATTATTGGCAAAATGTGTTTTGCGGCCGGGTGAAATGGCTTCGCAGGTCAAATTTGACCCGCGGGCTAGACTGTGGACTGTGGAGAACCGTGGTATAGACTATAAAGAAGAGTGGAGACAGGATACACCATTGTCGGAGTCCAACACCATCGCTGAATGGTTGCGAGTTAACTCCGTCGACAGGGACACAATCTTCTGAGCAGGAATACAGTTACTTGACGGCCAGCAAGAGGCACCCGTCCACACCGTACTGCCACAACACATCCCGAAGCCTTTCACGAGGAACCCGGCCATTACTTTACCGAGGTGAACACAACAGGTGTAGCCTATAAATCAGTGGCATGCTCCCAGGATTTCTTGAAAATTTGCTGGAGAGTAGATTAATTAGAAACTTGTTCTGCACCACTATAGCCGCGAAAAAAACCGCATTGGGTATCATCCAGCTTTGGTACAACTATTTTCGCCACATCTTGGCGTACACTCTTCCTGGGAGGCTTGCAAAGAGATGCCCCGGTAGTTGGTTCATTCATTCCTTTTGGGAAAGGGGAAGATCAATTTGCTAAACTTTCAGCACCCTTCCAAAACCCCATGCCACTTGACACACACGAGTCAGCCAAACCATCCAGCATTCCGAATTCCCCTAATTCACTATCAAACTTTTCACAATTGGCTTTAAGCTCGGATTTAGCAGCAGCATCAGAGAGCTTATTGATGCACAGTTCTACGGACGCTTTCATCTGCAAAGTCAAAACATCCCGGCTGAAAAATTTTGCTCAGTTCTATCAGGCGAGGTGCCAATGTTGACAAAAGGAAGGCACCATGTTGAAATTTTTTGTTTTAATAAGTCGCAGTAATACAACGTACATTTAATCATTTCTATCTTCTGACAGCTGCTTCAGTGCGGCCCAAAGAGCCAAAATCTTACACCTAGCTCTCACTGTTGCCTCACTCGACATCCACCTTGTTTTGCATGCGCGCTGCAACTGTCAACCTTTTGTCTTCATTGTAGTCTGATGCAGCGCCAGGCAAACCGATCGCAACGGTGAAACAGTAAAGCACTTCCGTAATTGCATTAAAGTGCTTTCGCAGTTTCGTAAACTGTACTGTACCAATCTGCGGCAGTATAGTAAGAGGGCGAAGCGAGACGGTGCGCATGACAATGCACAGATACCAAACTTATAATTTTCACTTCCAACTTCTGCGCCAGAAAATTGTGTCGACCTATAACATTGCAGTCGTCTGTTGGAATAGCCACGTGCGGGAAAGCATGCTTATCTCAAATCATTTTACTTCAATACAAGCCAAAACCATATCATGGCTTTCAGAATTTAGGGTGACATTGCAAAATTTTAGGATGTCATTTTGACACCCAAAAATGGCTTAAAAACACTCTTATAAAGCGAGCAGCTGCTTTTTTGTATGTAGTGCCCGGCAACATTTGAACGCATGTGTTTACGCGTTATGTCAGGTGTTGGGGGAAACGGGTTGTGTTCAAGGGGAAATTTGCGCATATGCACGAGGCAACAGAAGCGTTTCCCATACACATTCAGAAATTAAATAAAAAGATCTTGTGAACAATGTTTTTGTAACTTTTGCTGATGGTTATACTTTCAGATTCGACACTTCTCGGTGATGAGTGTGAAAGGCTTGCAGGTGTGCTTGCTTTGCACCATCACAAGTCTGAAAACCAGTCGTCAAGTAAGCGTTTGTATATCTTGCGCAGCGTTTCTGTGTTTACGTTGTACTTCGCCAATTTGTGTGCGACCAGTACCGGAACGGCTTGTGAAAATATTTAAACATTTCAGTTTGTACGAATCATTCAGATTGCGACCTCGAAGGCTGGAGTTCATTGTGTCTTGTTTTTGCAAATTACTTCGTAGCCAAATTTTCTGCAAAAACCGTAAAATTCTTCAAAACTCATTCAATTCAGAAGCCGAAGTTGTGAGAAATCCAGATAAACGTGTTATTGCAAAGGTCCTTATCGCGCGTACGGTGATTGCCACTTTTGCTTTGTCCGATCGTTGCCAGTTGATAGATGACTGGTGTAAGTTTTNTTAGGTCACCAGCACAGAAACTTTCAGGTTGCGCAATCTAAAACAGTAGTGGACTCAGAAGTTTCATCAACACTNAAAAAGCCTTCAGAAATTATACATGTTTTATTTTGAGACGTTTCGGATTATTCTTAACCCATCTTCAGTCAAAAAATAAAGCAACACTTGGCAATGCTACCAATTCAAAACCAAAAGACTCTGTGACGCAAGAAATAACAGTGTGACGCAAAAGACGTCAAAAGCAAAACCTAGACCACCAAAATAAAACATGTCTCAAAATAAAACATGTATAGTTTTTTGAAGTTTTTTTAGTGTTGATGAAACTGTTGAGTCTATCCCAATTTTATGCTCAAAAAGACTCAGAAGTGTATTTCTTCTGAAACTTACCCTTCTATGACTTGTTTGCTGGAGTCAGATGAAGGAGCGCACTTCCTTCAACAGATGAGGCTGTAAACGAGGCGGATCTCTTAGTTTTTGTAAACAATAATTTTTTCGCGAAATTTAGATCGAAACTATGGTCAGATTTGGTCCTAGAACCATGATCTGAATTAATGCCGCTGAACGTTTAGTCTTCAGTTGCTGATGCCTGACTTTTCTTTAGAGATTGCTAAAAGTCTGGAATAGATAGAGAAATATCATTAACAATTTTTATTCGTAAAATTTTTGAAAAGTGAGGGCTCTGAAAATGCAGGACTGTAGAAAATGATACATTGGCTACGAAACACCTGATGAATTTATAATATTGTTTCTTTGTGTTGGGTTGCTTGCACAGTACTGAAAAAAAGCAGTATCCGACGATACTTCACAGATGAACCAGACTGCCATTTTGTCCATTGCTCGTAAATTGTGTTTTTGTAGCTCAAGAGTTTTTACCTCAGTTCGATGATATTTTTTCAGCCGAGTTGGTGTGGGGTCACACCACGAGGAGCATGCTGATTGGTCACCTATCGACACGTGACAAAAAGCCGGAGGTGAGCTTGACTGGTCAGGCTTTGCAACGTATTGGGTCCCCCCATCACAGTAGTTTATAGCCTGACGTATTCGTGAAGCTCGAGTGTTTATCTTGTTTCGCGTTTCAATGTGACATTTCTGTTTTTCGCGGTTTGACATTTCACTATCGCTTCTTTAAATCTTCAGGTCGTCGTATCAAGACTACCTGACAACGCCGTTCCAGGTCATTCAATCAGTGTGAGCGGCACTTGGATAAAGGTAAGCTGCTGCTGCACGGCGTTGCGCTGAGTGAAAGTGGTTTTGATGTTGCTCGAAGTTCTTGGTGCACTCGGCTTAAACCGTGTTTCATGCTCCCTCGGGTAAAGATAAGCACCGCAGTTTTTGGGTAAAGGCTGCTGGGAATTGAACGGCATGTGCCGTTGAAACCTTGAACTTCCTCGTTGAGATCGGAATTTCCATATGGTCATAGCGCAAGTTGTTGACTAAATCCAGATGAGCACGGAACGCGTTGTAGATTTATTTGAAACTTTTTCGAGGGGAACCTGAAAAGCTCGTTAACAACGTTCAGGAACAACCAGTTTTTCTTTTGCGGTTGAAGCTTCGCAGCAGAATTCCCTCTTAAGGTGTGCAAATGCGCAGTATCACCAGACAATCTGCGCAGTGCTATCATTGTTTCGCACTTCCAACATTCGAAAATTAATACTGTATATATATCGAATAGCTAACCCTGTTAAAGATTGAAACGCTTCTCACTGGTTGCGTGTCTGCATGGTTGCGCAATTGCATGCGCTGAGTGTGAGTGCGCAACAAAACATACATTTGCTCAGTGTACAATTTTCCTAGAGGGAAGACTGGTTCGCAGTCTCCATTGTTTGGAAAGCAACCATTTCTGCGAACCTGGTTGCCTTGCCAGCAGAAGACTGAATGCATTGGATTTAATTACTACATGTATTTTACCCAAAGACCTAAGTATGTTGCCCGCTATTTATAAATGGAAGTCACTGCAGTTTTTCTGCAACTCCCAAGTTTCCAGATTTTTGTGCGCGGGTTGCAGGTGCATGTGGCGATTCTTTTGCATTGACTGCAGTTTGTTTCCGCAAATTGCTCAGGTGTCGACCGAGAATCAGTCTTCGGAGGACGACAACAGACCGGAGGCCACCCTTAGCACTCAAAGTACGATAGTGGCATGTTTACACCTGGTGTACTTTAGTATAAGCTTGAAGTATTAATCACGGAGACGCTTACCGAATTTTTAGCTTACGTTTATTTTGCGTTAGCGTGTATGGGTCGACACTTGCGTGTGCGAGATGATATATGTTGACAGATTTTTATGTACTGCCATTAGCTGCACGAGTGCAGATCTTGTAGCAACTACTGCGAGTGTGTGGCTAAGTTGCTTCGTAAGACTGATCGGATTGAAAGTAAGCTGGGAAAGTTTAGAAGCTGGTTGGTCGCACTACCGGTGAAGTCCTCGCCGGACTTATAAATATGTTGGCGACTCTAAAACAGCTCGCAGTCTCTCAATGAGGTGCTCTCTGACCCGAGTTGAAGTCGCGTTTGAAATTTAAAGAAGCACTGATATAAACATTTCTCTTCGTATTTTGCCCTGCGCAATACATGAGCCAAACCCATTTGATGCAATTGACCCAAAGACATCGTTGGTGAAACGTTTGATGTCTGTTCTTTTTTTGCTCCCAGAAGAGTATCTTAAATATTCTTTACGTTCATGGTGGTATTATTTGCAATTAAAACAAGTTTTGAAATCTTTGTGTATCAGATCTCTTCCTGCTTCACTGCAGTTTTGATATTTACTGTTCATGAAGTGGCAAAACAAGAAAGTCTCATTTTAATGTTTGTCTTCCCCAAATTTTTAGGATACCAACCTATCGCTTCAACTTTGCCTAAGTCTAAAATTAAGCAAAATCTGTTGAAATTAATGACGGTAATATACAGCAATTATGACGTACATTGAAACAAGTTATAAAATACATACATTTTTGAAAAATTTTTGGGTCCGATAAACCTGCTGTGTTTTTGAATGTCCTAATTGCAGCGTATTTCTGTCATTAATTTCAACAGATTTTGGTTGTTTTCAGTGGAATTGGGCAAAATCGAGAAAACCAGGGATGTCGCAAAAATGTGGAGAAGATCGACTTAAAAATAAGACTTATTTGCCTCGCTTCTTTAGTGACACTTCAACAACCCCTAGTAGTGCGATTGAACCCCATAGGAGCACCACCTTAGTTCAGTTCAAAGTTGCGGTCAATCCCCAGTTCCAAACCTGTTCAATCGGTGATGTTTTCAGTAGATCATCCCTCTCAGGTTGACGGCATAGACGACTGCTCGCTGCATTTCGATGAAGATCTAACAATTATGTGGTTGAGCAACGACGCTGGAGGACTTTCCCAGGACCAGTGCGGTGTGAAACTTTCCAAAGATTTTGATCGTAAGGTAAGTGAAGTAGTCGGAGACATGGGAAACGTGTGTGGCACATATTTTGTTCACCAGCACCAAAAACCGAATCTGTTGTGTTGAACCTTGTCGAGGAAAAGTTACTTCCATAGGGATGAGACTTTGCCACACGTTCACTGCAGCTTCCCTTTTGAAAAGTCTCAGCTTCCTAAGCTTCGGTGATGCCTGGAGGTGGAATGCAACTTCTTAAAAATCAGTCTTAGGAGCAAAGTGNAATTTTTTATCAGACCTATTCAAGAAAACACATCGAATGTCGTACCGGAAAGCACGAGACCATGTGCATTGTCGAACTTTAGCGGCAATCGCGTAGTACGTGGCTGAAATTTGAGAAGACATTGTTGAATGTACGAAAGAGCTGCATGTATTCAGCTAGCAAATGTGTTTACGTAGTTTTTATGTCGGCAAAAACTTTAAATTCGTTCAGTTTTGAAGTCGATGTGTTTAACCGCTGTTGTTCGTGCCATTTGCAGGTCTTACCTGAGTTTGAAAAATGCATCGGAGAGAGATGGGAGGAGAGAAAAGCTGCAAATCCGCGGTAACTATCTTTTTGTTGCTTCCAAAAAATCGTGGATCGGTTTGAGTGCAGTTGACAGTGGCAGCTGGCCTAACTTGCGCAACGGCACGCACAGTCATGTTGCTCAAATGTGTATAGGTTTTACCGTCGCCCAGTATGTTATGTATGTTCAAAATGTCGAACACTTTCATTTTATCTACCAACATGCCAACATCTACCTGTTTCATCTGCCTCTGCATTTGCCTTTTTGTCAGTTTTTATCGTTTTGAGTGGAGTCTGCATCCCCAAACGTTGCTCAAATCGTTTTGAGTGGAGTCTGCATCCCAAAACGTTGCTTGAGAACAGGTGTTTTCGAAAATTGTTTTTTTGTTCCTCCTGTTACATTTTCTTTAATAACAGTAGCGTTATGCATGTTTTAAGTCAAGTTTCATTCAGGGTTCCCACGCAGTATTGAAAGTATTGAATTTCAAAATTGGTTTTCAAGATCTTGAAGAAGTATTGAATTTGGCCAAAATGTACATTAGGTATTGAAAAAGTATTGAAATTCTAAATGGAAAATTAATTTGAAGTATCTGAACTTTTTTAATTTGGTATTGAAAAGAAATTGAAAAATTATGGAAAATGATTTTTTAAAATGTGTGGGAACCCTGTTCATTGATATTTCTCTAATTTTCTTAGTCTTCCATAACTTCCCGTATTTAAATTGGTTTACCCAATGTTATTATCTACAGATTATTCAACGCATCGAAGTTTCGCATTCACTCCTTTACGGAAAAATCCAGTCCCACAAAGCAAATCGTTTTAAATCTTGGTTTGACTTGCTACAGGTGGAATGCACTTGATGTTTTAGTTCTGTTCTACTTACATTCATTGCGTGTTGTGAACATTGTCACAGTACAGCGTCTATAAAGTGATATTTTTCCACTTTGGTTTTTGGTAAATATGCAGTTTGGATGAACCACTATCTAAGACTGCAACCCTTTGCCGTGAAACAAATAAGTTAGAATGTTTGGCTTCACTAAAGGACTTTTTTTGAGCTAGTAGGCTTTGGGTTTGGTGTCAAGCAAGACATGTAATACCTTGCAGTAAAGTACAGTAGACGGTCGTTGATGTAACAATTGATAATTTTTATTCAGAGATTATATGGAAACAAACTGGGCAAAGGAAGTCGATTACCTTCACGAAGAAGGCATGCGTCGCTATGACAACACGCAGGTGCGGTATGTGAAGGTTAAGTTGCTTGGTTTTGGCAAAACGTGAGTAAAACTAACCGGGAGGCACGTATAACACTAGTGTTTGGATGCTACGCTGTTCTTAACGTTTTCATTGCTCTTCATGAAAAACTTCAAGGCTTTGCATTGCGCTTTTTCATGGAGTGAGTTTGTTTATTCTGAACTTCCTCAGGCGTTCCTTGCCGATCCACTTGGTGTCGCTGCAGTAGTGCTAACCAGCGACGACAAGGTCGTGATCCAACAGCGCAGCCATTGGGTGGCAGAAGGAGCGGGGCAGCTCGACGTGCCTGGAGGACACCCGGAACCGTCTGTAAGAGGATTTGTTTTTAAGCGATTGTAAGCATGACACGGTGATTTTACTTGAGCGCTCTTGCTGCTGACTTGGATAGACGCTCAGGTAAATATATGGAAAAGAGGCCAATATTGGGTTTGTTGGGTCTCTACTGTATTATAGTCGCAATTGGTAATCTTGCGGTTTGAAATGAATACTAGAAATTTGTGCTGTCGAAGTTTGGAACCACTTTGGCCAACTAAATTCTTGTTTATTATATAGTTATTTAGCGATAGGGCGTCGTCATTTTATAAAAGCGCAGGGGTTTACAGCGTTTGCGAATGAATCGATTGTGCGATACAACCGTTGCGGTGGCACGAAATGATTTTTTCTGATCGTGACCCGAGGTAAGCCGAAGCTTCGCCAAAAATAAGAAAAACTTCCGACGGGTATGGAAGTAAACTTAATCTGGTATGACACGTCCCGAACATGGGTGATATGATCGATTGCACAGTAATGCGTCGTCGTTGCTCGTTGCCACTGATTCAGTCGAAATCAGACAAAAGTAAGTGAAATATTTGTTACGTCCCGTGCAGCTACGAAAAAGTTGTTTTCAAAACTGAATCACTTAACGGATTCGTCGCTCGAATTTCTCGCCGTTCAGCAAACGTGAAACATTTCGCAGGCATGTCAGAGCAGCGCATCAGAAACAGCTGAAGTGGAATCCCTTGATGTGGATGACGTCATAAACGAGATTTTTTCGTCCCAGTTGAAGGAAATACGTGATGAGGTATGCGGAGTTAGTCATTTCTTGAACAACTTTGTGTTATAGAGATTTTGATTCTCTGCTGTATTGGTATAACGTTGAGCTATACCATTATGAAAAAACCATAACACTTCCACCACGAAAGCAACTGTTGAAAAAATACAAGTTAGCTATTGTTGACCTAGTTTGGCTACGTCCAATTGGTGTACGTCTTAGTACCATAATTATTTCATCGTGTGCATCTTTATGTGTAAGTTGTTGCTTTTTTCTTCTAACAATAAATTCTAATATATCAAAAGGAATTAATAGTTTTGATCAAGATCACCTCCACCTGGCCAAACATAGCTTTCGCATCACCCCAAGACCTACAAGATTTTAGGACGTCGGGCAGATCTTTTCAAAATGTTCAGTTAGTTTTTTGTTCCTCTTCCCCAACCCTCAAAGTTTCAGATGGTTGCGATTGTACAAAAATGCAATTAAAATCTATTATACCAGAAGAAAAGTTTAGTTTGCATGTTTCTATTTGGCTTTGCAATGGGGTGTGCTGAGGACAAGACAAAATAAACAATCAGCTGCTGCCGTCCCTGCCGGGCAAATTCAAACGAAAGAAAATTGTATGTCTCTAATTTCGCAGAAGACGTGGTCTTTTACGCGAGAAGATTTTAATGAATTTGTTTATATTTGCAGGTGAACATTCCGGTGACCGACCTGGGAGAAGCTCGCTTAATTGGATTAGTCGCCAACAAACTCAGTGGTGGAAGGGCTGTGTGCTACTTCGCTGTCAGGTTTGGTTGCTTGTGGGCTCCTTAGTGACGATACGTTGTCCCCCGCCTTTTGCTTCAATGCGTACGTAACCAGATATATGTTTTCGCCAGCACTTCTTATTGTCCAATTCAGGGGTTTTCACGCCGTGCTTTTCGTTTTGGTGTGTGAGACCCGAACACAGTTCATATACTGCAGTGTGGTCTAAAAGTATATCATGATTGTTCAGGTCTGCAACGATAGCAAAGCCTCTCAGCTATGGTTTGGAGCGGCACAAGTTAATCAACACGTTAATGCGAATTAGCGCCGATGTTAGTGCCTTGGACAGCTGATTACCAACAGTTATAACGATGAAGCTTGCATGTAACTTCAGAAGAAAGAAAAACATTTCAAGCACTTTGTGTGTGTGTGCTTTTGTGCGTGCACGATGCTCGTGCCAGACAGTTCGAGTTTAATTCCGATTATGGCCAACCAAATACACAAGAGTTGAAACCCGACTGGATTTGACGCACCTCTGTGTTCGTTCTTCAGTGACCGACATGCCGAGTTTCTTTCGCGCAGATGTTCACTCACTGCCGACCAGATAAAGGCGTTCTATTTGCAAGGTGGGAACGAAACGGACGAATCGACTGACTTGCAGTTTCTTCCAGAACAGGTATCCTGCTCTGTGTCGTGACTGTGAAAAAGTCGCTTGCTGTGCACTGCTGAAGCTCCTTCGTAGTGCATTAAATATTATGTGGTTGACATTTAAAAAAAATTTTTCAGTCTAACAGTTGGCAGCCAGACGTCGAAAAACCGTTGCCTCGCACTCGCATCAAGAAGTGTGGTTCGTTTTACGTCCATTTTAGTCTATCAAAGCATGCAATGCTGGTTTGATGGGTCAAAAATATGCATGACTTTTATGGAACTCGCGGCAGTGGTAGACATATCCTGCGTTTAGTCGAAAATTTAATCGGAAATTTTTCGACTTTGAAAATATTGTTCTGCGAAGGAAATCCTGCCAAAAAAAGTTTGCAAGGTTTCGGTCCTCCAGGCGAGTGATGATCGGAGAGTACTATATATCCTTATGTACTTTCATTTATTTTCATCAGGCTGTTATTTTTTCACCTAACTTGTTAAATAACAACATTGATAACAGCTATGTCCAACCGAAATTGCTTACTGAGCCAAAATTTGTGTCACTATCTTAACCAGGGCCGCACGTTGAATGACATATTATTGAGGGCCGCACATTGAATTAATTACTGTGATCTTAGCAAACCCTAATTTAATTTAAACTGATGTACTGAAAGCGTTCGAATCCTAACTGCAATGGTAACGACTGTTTGGCACCTTTAACCACTCCGTGTGTGTGATTTCACAGGCAAGTTCAGTGCCAATGGAACAGGTAGAAATTAGAAAACTAATGAAACGTTTTGCGCCAAAGTATCAGTGGGCATATTATCAAAGTAAAGACAGGTTGTCAGTATGCAGGCTACTTGCACAACAGCGAAAACCTAAACTGGGCCGCATGCGGCCCGCGGGTTAGACATAGAGCTGATTTATTACAACAGTTGCGCGACAACTACTGTCATTTTATTCTACGAGAAGTTTCCCAGTCGACTTCTATTGTTGACACGTGCTGGCGTGTCTTCTCTGCTCACTCCAGCGTTTCGCTTGGTATTTTCGCATGAGCGTCACGTCACACACTCAAATCAAATTGAGTTCTTTTGCATTTGCAGGAGTTTGTTTACCTCCAGCGCGACGCGCCCGACATTTGGGCCCAGTTTTGTCCCGACGGCAAGGCCGCCTGTTCAGTCTATTCTGTTCAGTGGCAGAAGCGCATGGGAATGGTTCCCTTTCAGTTGAAGACAAGATGACGTCAGGCCTTGCCGCGCACGCATCTCATGCATCGATAAAAAACGTGCAATGTGCTTGTGGCGTACACCTTAGTCCTAAGAAGCTGGGACATGCTAAATTCCTTCCGTTTTTCTCCTATGCAGCAGTGTAGTCGAAGTTCTCCTTGAGAGTGCTAAAATCTGACAGTTGGCCATGTCAGCGGGGTGTGGCTCACCGTCGGGAACCGTACAGCAGTCCAGCGAACAGCTATATAAAACCTGTCTTCAAAGGGAAAATGTTACCAACCTGTCTATGTCTAACTTCAACGCGTCGCTGTTTGTTGAACTGTGGATGCGGACGTCTGGAATCAACAAGTCGCCACGAAGTAGCAGGTTTCAACTAATTTGCAGTCCACTTGACTATTTTATTTCATTTATTTAGTCTCGGTTTGATGACCTTGGTTTAAGCGTTTCAGTCACGTAACTTCGCAATGTTGCTGCAAGCTTTCTGGAAAATGTGGATTTCCGAACACTTCGCAATAGATTCTCCACATTAGTGTGCAACTCATTTGTGGTTTATTGTGTTGTTCAGCGTATTAGCACTAGGGCCATTTGGTTTGCAATACACATCAGTCAAACCAACTGTGCGTATGTTGTCGCATTTCCTTATCCTACTGGTGGGGAGCACATGCTGGCAAAAAGCACACCGATTATACTCGGTCGGCAAAAG
>JGI24021J15306_10000451_pt1 | contig 30873 bp, 24 predicted proteins | sample Ectturendosymbi1_FD_15306 | JGI IMG/M metagenome (IMG submission 15306) | reverse complement strand
TGGAAGGGGTACATGCTTATTTGTTGGCATGCTTAAGGGGTACACGCTCATCTGTCGGAATGCTGGAGGAGTACATGGTAAGAGAAAGGTTGGGAACCCCTGCTCTACACAAATTGGTTCAACAAAACGAAAACTGAACACAACTAAGCAACGACAACACAGTGTAAGCCTCACCTCAAACTGTTCGGATACATCAGCAACGCAGACTGCAAGGTAGTTTGTGCTTCGCTGTACTGCTTACGCGATGTGAGCAACAGAGCGAGCAGATGAATAGAGTTCAAGTCTTCCGGATTCAGATCTAGCGATTGCCTGACCTGCAATACGTTGAAAACAATTAGCATTTCGCCCAAAGTAGTGGTTTTCACCTTCTGTGGTTAAAAAGTAGTTACAGCTTGTTACTTAATAATACCAGTCAGTAGCTTGTTTGTTGTGACATAGCAAGCCAAAACGCATTCAGTATCAATTTGCCACACATCACAGGCCCAAACGACAGCAGCTAGAAGTTCTTGAATCGCAAGATAAATCCAAAAAATGCCAGTACACGTTGCATTTCTCCGGCCTGATCTGTTACATTTCGATCGAATTAACCCCTCGGTCCTGTCCATCTCGCCATTTCTGGCTGTTAGGGACTCTTGCATTAGCCCAGCGGTTCCCAACCGGGGTCGCCGGACCCCTGGGGTCCGAAATGCGATTGTCCAGGGTGAGAGTTTGCATGTTCTTAGATGTACCTTTGTTTACAAAAACAATCACGATTTGTGAAAGCTTGTAAGTGCCATTGTCAAAAGAATATTATCCAGCCTAATTATTCCCGTTAACATTCCTAATTTAACAATTTAAATTGATAAATGCGTGCACTGCTATTTCTGACGGTTACCACGCAGAAGATGGCCGGTGATGCGATTGTAAGTGCAGTGTGACGTTATGTTTGTGGCGCAATTATGGCGAGATTGTTGTTTGGTGCTACACAACTCGAAAATTACAAATCGAATACAAAAGCCCTGTCTATTCTAGTGCCATCGCAACAACATATTCGTGTAATCTGGATTTTCCTCTATACTTCATTGAAAAACTAGTATCGCAACCGTTTGAACCCTTCGAATGGTTTCCGTGGCTCTGAGTATTTGTGCGCCAAGGTATGAGCGGATAATTTCAGAAGTAGCAACCTAAGTCACTGGGTTTGTTTCCAATGCGTAGTAGGGCAAAAACAATAGGACTGAGTGTTTTCTGTTGCGTTGTCAGTATGTATTACGATTAGTCATTTAAAAATGAAGATACTGCAAAATCAAATTTTTAAAAAATGATTTCTAGGCTTTTTTAAAACGAGGGGGTGTCAAAGTCACTGTGTTTTTGAGAAGGGGGTACCAGCTTCACAAAAGGTTGGGAACCTATGCATTAGCCCAATTAGACAATGTCCATTGTCAAGGGCGCAAGAGCTAAAATGTTGCAATTGAAAAAGGCAACCTAGACAGAAAAAGTTGGTAAGAAACCGTGCTGGAAAACACATGAATTCGTGCCGGAAGCCAACTCCGAGCTTGCATGTGGATGTGAGTTTTCCAAAAAAACACATCCCAGGACACTTTCACAGCTTACACCTGGGCAATAAATTTGCAATTAAGCATTGAAGTTTTGTTGCTATGTAACCAATTTTGTTGAAAATATTCATATTTTTTATTCTTATTATATAAACAAAAACACACTTTTCTCTCCTAAAAAGATAGAGAAATTGAGTTGGTTGCTGTAACACAGCTGAGTAAATGTGTAAAACCCTGTAATTAACTGATACGTGCACTAGAGATTTGTTTGCTATGCTTGAACGCCATTCAGTACAAATCTTAGGCAAAAACGAATTTAAGCTAATAAGTGTAATCACAAACGATTCTCCTCAGAAATTGTCTGATTTATTTTCCTTTCAAGATTTCCATACTTTATGTACATTTTGGCCAAATTCAATACTTTCAATACCGCGTTGGAACCCTGTTTAATTTATAATTTATCTGAGATAACATGCACAATACAGCAATAACAATATAGTATAAATTTTCAGGTAAGCAAGAGTTTTCTACATAACAAGAATACTCGCTGTTTAAATTTCAAGAATTTAAAGCACAGTTTGAAGCACAATTTCATCTCTGTCTCTCTCTGAGAGAAAACTCGTGTGTCACGCTTGTATCAGCATGACACACAACAGTGAACTTTGCTCAGGCAAGTGCTCCGGGGTAATCACGAATTGTCTGGAAGCTAAACATCACAATTGAATTGTGACGACATAAGTAAAAGTGGTTTTGAAATTTTGAGTACTTCAACTGCACTGCCTGACTAGGAGTCGCGAATTTCTTAAAACTCCGAATCCCAGAATAAAAACATCCATACTTCGACCCCTGGAAGAATTGTAAAAATCATCGAATCCAACATCCTGTTCATATATAATCGGCTAAAGCTTAACAGGAACATAATCAGCTTTCACCAACGAATATCACTAAGGAAGTGACTACGGATGCGCTTATCCTGACGCAATTCAAACAAAAGGGTCAGTTCGTCATTCAAACTGTGTGGATCTCGTGGCCTAATGGTTATGCGCTACGGCTACTATTACAATGGCTTTCGGTTCTACCAAGCCTACTGCACTCTCGTTGTGCGTTACTGTTACGTCACAGGTGGCGTATGAATAAATTTTCAAATTTCAAGATCCACAGGCGTATCCGTAGCCACTGCCTATAACTAAATATACAGTATATTAAATACAATGGAATTCAAGTACGATGTAGCAGCAAGCCCAGCTGCCAGCAGTCAAACGCGGACACCCAACACTTGTTGGTACTGTTGCGATCGGAAACGCCCGAACGGCAAGTGCGCAAAGCTTCGCACTGTGGCAGCAAGCAACTATAGAGTTCACCTGTCATGATCACTCTATTATTGATTGTTCGCACCACTTTCATATAGTGTTTTTCTTCGCGCACATCCCGTTCGTGGTGAATCACACAATCAACGCAAGGCCACCGGAGAGGTTGCAACAGTAGTAACAAACAACTAACCTTCTTAAATGCCTGGGATATTTTTCGATCACGAGCGAACTCCAGAGCCAGATACAAGCACGGCTTGTGGTCGTCGGGATCGCATGTGTGGGCGCTGAAAGTGAAGACGAGTATATGTCATGCAAACAGCAAGTTTGTGGTACGCACTGCCTGCGAGAAGCATGTCAAAACATACTCAAGATGGAGTTATTATTACACCACAAAGCATTGAAATGGAGTTGACTTTCACAAAGTTCTTGACACTTGAACCCGGTGAACCGCTCTTGAAACAGTAGATATTGCCAGGCTGTGTATGCACAGCCTGCTTCCGAATGCTTTAATCGACGAACAGCGATGTAACGCAAGTATTCAAGAAAAATTGAGAACTCACACTGTGTAAGCCCGAATGGCCTCTTCCCTGCAATGCGTTCGCTCCGACTTATTAGAACCTTTGATAAATGAAATAGGGTTGATATTAAGCAAACGTAAAAATGAAACAATGAGCAAACGTAATAATGAAACAATGAGCAAACGTAATAATGAAACAATGAGCAAACGTAATAATGAAACAATCAACCACGGAGAGTGAAAATGAAACTTGGTTTCAGAAAAAATGGAATCGGCCAACGTAGTCGAGCAGTTGTACAAATATGCTGCTCACTTGCGCATCAGACTTTTTTCACACTGATTCATTGCTCTGCGGTGCCAAAGCAAACATGAATACCCATTTCAACAAACATCGGTACACCAATTTTGCGAAAAAATAAGACTATAAAGATTTTCAGTGTCAGAATCACACACTTCTTGATATTTCCAGAAGAGTATTCGAATTAAAGGCTATCCTTTCCTGTGCAACAGCATGTATGTTTTTAACATGTAAAATACACAAAAACGAAACGATTTATTTAGCGGACAAGTCAAAACTCAACGCCAAATAAAACAAAAGTCTATGTTTGGTTGGCAATTCGCCCATCTCACCAGAAAAGTGGATCGTTCGGAAGTGTGAACGTTAAAATGTTGCATCTCCGAAATATCACATATGGATATAGTTTTGACGCCGGAACACTTGTCCGCAAATTGGACGAAACCGGACTTCGACACCAATTCACAAGTTATTTTTTTGCACAACCATGCCGAACTCCTCACTTTGCAAAGCTTTTAAGGACATCCCGATGCCGAGGCACAAATAGGCCCTCGACTTGGTCAGTTCGCTTTCCGCGGGATCGTCTTTCACGCATTCCACCGCCGTTCGACTGAACTCGAGACCTTCGTCGACGCGCGGCGGTTGCTGTTGGTAACAGGTCTTGGCGGCGACCATAGCCGGGACGGGGTTGTCCGGATCGATCCGGCAGCATTCCCAAAAGCTCTGGATCGATCGCTCGATCTACGACGCAGGGAACAAAGCATCGTCGTTGGAACGCACACACTGCACTGCGTCCGCAAGCGCAAAGTTGTAAACGGGCCTCATTCTGAAGCCCGAACCCGACCCGACATACATTTTCAAGCCCGATTTGAGGCCCGAAAGCCAAAATCACCGAGTGAGTCAGTCAAGGTATGCGCAACTGCGGGTATTGGTGGCGTACGAAAACTAATTATGACCAAATAATTCGCAATTAATCATTTTTATTGAAGATTTAATCAACTGGGTTGTTTCAACAGTAACTGGCGACAAAAGCGTACGTTGTTTCGCGATAAATTTGTATGCAGGCCCGAAACATGTTGACAAACTTAAGCCCAAACCTGACCCAATCCGAAAAGCCCGGCCCGACTTGCAGCTCGGCACGGCGCGAGATAGCGCAGTAATTTCAGTCGCTCATGCTGTTGCGTCACAGAAAGAATTCAAAGCTTTCAATCGCATTAAAACCTCACTGCTGAAACAGGAACAGGCCAAGGACTGAGACGTGGACCTGGATGAAGATCTGGATCAAATCCATTAGCTGCAATGCAGCAGATTTGGTCTTGCTGCTGTTTCTGCCTTTGCCCATTACGGTAGTATACTTTCGAAGTCGAAACAAAACAAATATACTGTGCAGCAAAGCATAGTGCAACTTCACAGCCACTCGAAGAATCTGCGTCGTTGAAACACGTGGTGATGTGCCGACAATTTGTTGCTAATGGATTGCGATATATAGCACGAATTTAAACGTTATCTAGACCCACCTTTCCCGCTGAGCAGAGTGTTAAAGCGAACTGCTGCCAGAGATGGAAGTGGTCGAAGGCGTACTTCAGCGAGTTCTGGATGCACTGAAAGCAAGCAAAAATCAGCGAACTGTCACGTCACAAAGTAAAAAAAAACAATGTCATCGCCAGAACTCACGGAACTGAGCAATGCGTATTGCTCGAGTGGGACGAGTATGATGCAGAGCAGGTCGTACAAGAACTCGGCGTTGATGAGGGTCTGTTCTCTGCTGCTCGCGTGCTCGGGTGACATGTCCAGCACCGGGTCCATGTTTAACTGCATCAAGGTTTACTTACTGTCTCTCAACTCGTAAGAAAAGGGAAACAACACGTATCGTTGCCAATAAACTCAGAAAAGGCAATAGTTTGTTTCCTGCAGCGTATCGCACCCTTCCGGCGGTGTCGAGCGGCAGAAAAGGTGTTACAAAACTAAGTCGTCTTTTTCAACTGGTGCCGGACGTGCTTGATGGGCGGCCCGGATATTTGTGTACGTGTTAACCAAACCAGCCATCAACATAACACCGCTGTTTCGCTTGCGGTTAACAAAAAATCAAAAAAAGACAGGAATTTTTCGTTGAGCCGTATCGATCAAAAACCCAGGTTCTGAAAATAAGTCGTTGCTTAAATTTCAGATAGGCTTTATTGGAATTCTACCGTATGTGAAAGGTACAGTAACGTTAGATCTATGGCTTTAGCACAGTACCTCCCAACCGGTACGCGGCGAAATTTTCAAAACTGACAACCACTTTGTTGAAGTTATACTGAAGATTGCGTTACCAACAGGCGTTAACTCTTTCAAAGAAGACGTTTCTATTAATTAGGTTTCATTCACGCGACCAAAACAAGTTTGGAGCCACTTGCCAACAAGCCGCAAGCTTGCATTTCCTTATGGACCTAAACAGTACGAAACTTTGCGTATTTAAAACTGTCTGAAGTTGACCACAACGCAGAACAACGACATTTCGATCCTTCCCACCGCAATTTACGCGCCGGCAACACCCTGATGCCTGCAAAATGCGCAATGCAAGAATCGAGCCCGAGCGAAACCATTTTAAACTGAAATCCGAAACAAGACGTTAAAAAATGTCCGCTAATAACACAACGACGTCTCCGTAATCCTTACCATTGCTTCCGATATCCGGATGAGAAGAATTATTTCTTGCTCGACCGTAGATGGAGCAAAAACCCTAAGAAAAGCAGAGAGTTCTCAGTTCAGCATGCCCGATTGAAATCATTTGTCCAATGCAAACAGGTGGTGTCATCACGAACGATGATCAGGAACGCGAGATCTGTGTGCTGCAACGCGATAACAGCAAACATGCCTTGCGACGCTTTGGTTTTCGATTAAAAGCCAAGAAAATGGCCTTTTTTCAATCGAGTTGCAAAAACAAATGAAGGCAAACTTTGGCAGTGAGAATTATATGCCGCTGCCGCAACTACAGTTTGACAAGCATGCACTCTACTAAAGAACCAGTATTGGGATGAGAGGGCCTGGTTTACAGCTTAGAATCAAGAGCAGAGAGGTTTTCAACCAAAATCTGGGAACAGGTGAAACGAAAACGTAGTGATTTTCCATTCGATTACAACGCATCCGCACAGCTGGTAGAGTGTTAACTGAATGCAAACAGTCCAAACAACGGCAAGTTTTTGTTAAACCGCACGAACGAGTTGTCAGCAACAACGCTGAACAACAACTGTAAGCGCGAATGGGTGTGGCAACGAAAACATGCGGGTGAGTCAAACCTGCAGATATTATAGATAAATTGCGCTTAACAACAACTGCTTGGGTGCTGCAAAGAACAAACACATCAAAGAAGGAAATACAGTGGGAGATGTTACCCTGGATGACATTCCGAAACCAAGGATGTACAACTGACGCACCTAAGGATGCGAGGCCAATCACTTGATTTTTGCATTTTTTGCAAAATTTTTATATTTTGCAAATTGTTTTAATTTTTTTTACGAGTCTATGAAAATCATTAGTCACAAGCACTTACAAATGATCCTGCATGTGGGCTGGCTTGGGAATGCGACACCAAATAAAAATGGCGATCACCGCACAACAAAAAGGTTAGCAAACAATCACAAACGTTATTTTGTAGAAACGCGAGCGAAAACAGTGATTTCCAGCTTAGTGCCAAGAAACATTCCAAAGAAAAAACAACTGCAGTTCGCATTCAGGTGTGTCATGCACCAGTGCACTCGATTGATTCGCTACTGCATTGACGCCATGCCGTGCTGTTACGGGTCTGTCGTGAACGAGCCCGAGTACTAACTTTTCGCCAACAAAAAACTTTGGCTTAACGGGAGCAGAAGTAATTGAAAAAGACGGGGTAGAAGTGTGAGCGTCGCCCGCAGCGATCGACGTAGAACTAGTCTCTGACTTTCTATCACTTGAGGCGTAGCCGGGCAAGGTGGATTGCTGATGGGAATCCCTCGAGGGAGAGTTGTCGCTTTCGATGGTTTGATAGTTGACTCTCGTCACTCCCCTGAGCAAGATGGTGGCGAGCCGGCAAGCAAGCATCTGCGCAGCACAGAACAGATCGCGTAACAGACCTGCGGTGCAGTATTCGTAAAAAATCTAAAAAGCCGCGCACACGACTGAAGTTTCCTGCACGATAATGAGAGATGCTGCGGTGGAACGCGTGTATGGGGCGCCGCTCGTAAAAATATTATATCTGACAGGTTTAGTACAAAAACTGCTATCTCTGCGCATATTTAGCTATCTCTGCGCCCATTTAACTATCTCTGCGCGCATTTAGCTATCTATGCACATATATAGCTAAATCTGCATGCATATATAGCGCTGAAGCGTGTCGGAGGAAAACATGGTATCCTCTGTCCGAAGAAAAACTTGGTGCTTTGTTTCAGTAATCCAGGCAAAAGCTAGGCTACTGCAAGGCATGAATTCCCTGGCGTCATATAAAGCTAGGTGGTTTCAGGTCTAAATTATACTGGTTTGATAACAACATTGGTTTGTGCAGACGATGGGCTACAGTAAACTTGTGGTGGTGGTCTCAGTGTTAGCGACATTTTTTGCCTAAAAATTTCAATGAGGATCTCGTCAAGTCCGACCATTCCAACTGTTCTCACCAGGCGCAGCTCACCGCCTCTCAGCGCCTTCAGGTGCACAAAGAGAATGCTCTAAAGCAGGGGTTCCCAACCGGGGGTACTCGTACCCCCAAGGGGTACGAGATTGAACATCAAGGGGTACGACGATCCTTGGGTCACAGAGCAGCTTATATATCTCTTATAGAGCAATATATATCTCAAAATTTTTTGGGGGGTACTAAGAATGCTCTGACAAAGGGGTACGAGCAGCAAAAAAGGTTGGGAACCCCTGCTCTAAAGTGATGTGTGTTGCCAACGTTATTTTCGGGCAAGAACGCCTAACCGAGCAGTTCCTTTCGATGCACTTTTTCTATGACAGCGTTATTCCCTTTACAAAATGGTGCTCATCTCCAAGCGAGCACTGCGCTTTCAACGCGCTCTTTCTGTGAGAGCATTCTCTTTGTGCACCTGAAGGCGCTGAGCTGCGCCTGGTGAGAACAGCTGGAATGGTCAGACTTGACAAGATCCACATTGAAACTTTAAGCAAAAAATGGCACTAACACTGAGACCACCACCACAAGTTTACTGTAGCCCATCGTCTGTACAAACCAATCTCGTTATCAAACCAGTATAATTTAGACATGAAACTCCTAGCTTTATATGACGCCAAGGAATTCATACCTTGCAGTAGCCATCTTTTGTCTGGATTACTGAAACAGAACACAAAGTTTTTCTTCAGTCAGGATACCATGTTTTCCTCCGACATGCTTCCGCGCTATATATGCATGCAGATTTAGCTTTATATGTGCAGAGATAGCAAAATGCGCGCAGAGATAGCTATCTCTGCACAGAGATATCTAAATGCGTACAGAGATAGCTATCTCTGCGCAGAGATAGCTCAATATGCGCAGAGATAGCAGTTTTTGTGCTAAATCTGTCAGATATAATATTTTTACGAACGGCGCCCCATACGCATGGTTCCAACTTGTTCGGTCACTACTTCACTGCGATGCTACGCTTAAGTCTAGTGCGTCGCGTGTGGGAGTGAAGACGTTATACAATACAGCACGGGAAAGTCATAGTTAAAGCGCTACGGCGCTGACAATGTTTAAAGCAACCAGGCTGCCCCCGAAACGCTAATTTTACTTCAGGATGAGATCAGGCAAAGCACACAGGTGACTTACAGCTGGTATGGGCATTCCAGAGGAATTAAATTTTTCTGGAATGGTCCTAGAGTTAATAAAAGCGAATCCAGAATTTCGAAGCTACTCTGGAACACGTTTTCCAGATTCTTAAAACTTTCAGCTCCAACTTGTTTTTTGTACCCTTTCAACGAAAATACGTTGCTTCATATTTGTTCAACGGAAATGACAAGTTCATAGCTTATTCTTATTGCAATGCATAATGTTCAGCAACGTTTCCCATCAAATGTGATCGCAAATGGCCACATACTGCATTCATAGTAAGAAGGGGATAAATAAACGCTTCTACACAACAACATGTTGAAAAAGTCATAACAGATGGGTCCGGCCTTGCTTTATTTTTATCTCCGTCTGGTGATGATCAACACTTCGGTTCCAAATGCTCTAAAAGAAATTGACGTTTTAGAAACGGATTCAATATTCTAAAATGCCCATCCCTGCCTACAGCGCGTCGAGGCCACGGTGATGAAAACGAGCAAATCAAAGCTTTCGTTTGCATGGTTGATGGTTCTTTCGGTTGGGTGGTCAACCTCAAAAGCTACGTTCTCTTTGCGATGTATTTGGCTTATAACTAACGTCCGACTCCGCACATGTTTTCCGAGCCTCTACGATTTGAATGCTTGCAAAGGGTTTGGTTACCAGGCAGCCTGGAAAGCTGCATTGTGTTGCACGAAATTTATAAGGAAAGTTAGCGGTAATATGACCAACCGCTACAATGGCGGCGCCTGAATCACGATGGAAACGAAGATCGACAACGTGAAACTCCAACAACCTGGCTAGGATCGAATCCGACACCAAAGAATTCAAGACACAACCGCAAGAGGTTTTCGGTCTATGGTTACGCCCTGCTCTTACCTGACGCAGGTTAGATGGGTGTGACTGCAAAGCTTCTAAAAATCTTCGAAGAAAACCGACGCCTTTCCAGAGATCTCTGTGTACAATTATTCGACATTTAAAGGCATTGCGCAAACAGTTTAATTGCATCTTGGAAGCAAGACGAAACTCACTTGTTTCTAAGGTGCTCGAGGGCAACACGTTGAACTGCATTTTCCACAATCGAACTAATCAAGACGTCTTCGTGATCGAAATTTTGGTGTTGGCCCTGACGAACGAGAAACTAATCTAAGTTCAACACAGCAATTAACATCTAGACCAGTGGTTCTTAAGGCTGGTTGTACACCCCGCAATGGGGATATTTGATATTTTAGGGCGGCAATTTGGAAATGAGCTTTGTTGGAGAATTTTGGGCGTCCGGTAAGAAGTCACAAAAATTTATATGTGCATTTCGACTTGAGATGATCATGTGGAGCTTGGTCGAAAAAGGTTGGGAAACACTGAGCTAGACAGTGACAGACCGCCGCATGGTTAAGGTCTTGAATTTAGCCTTGCATCCAGACGGATCATGCAGTGAGAGCGACTAACCTTAGCGCGATCTGCCAAATAAAGCATAAGACAATTGCCAGCCATCTCGTACATTTGGACTGGTGGCTGGTCTCCTTTTCGATGTGTCGTCTGTGACAGTTGTTCCAAGCAAAGACCTGTGTTGAATTTCAGAAGAATTGAAGATGCTGATATTAGTAACTAAGTCAATATTCGCTGTGTTCGTACTTCGAGAGCAGTAACTGCACCTGTTATACGCAAAACACTTTGTCTCCACCGGAAGTGACGCAGTCGAATCAACCACCATCTTTTTTCTTAATTTGCTTTCAATTGTTGACACCATACGCCACTAACATCCCTTGACCATTCGGTGCGTGTCGGGCGAGTGAGGTCACCGTGAAACGCAACTTATTTTACTTGCGTTATTTCGAAGTGTGCGAATCGTTAAGTTCAGGAACGACTCTTTCTCACTTGAAGCAAGTCGGGGAAGGCTAGCCGCACCCACGCCAATGACCCACATGTGGTTTGGCTTTACAGCAGTTACTTGGTCAAGCGTTGCCGGGCATAGGTGCAAGCACTGGCGAGGTGGCTGCAATTATTGGTGAATTGCTTTTCCTGATCTTCAGTCCCACCCCAACATACACACATACACGCACAGAAAAACAATCGTAACGGAGATCCATTTGTTACACCCTCCATAGCGCGCTGTGGATTGCCAGAGAAAATAAACAGTAGTCAATGGCCACAGAATGATCATGCAAACGATACGGCTGGTATAAAAGAGGCAACTTTAACCTTTCACGGAGAAAGCTTCAGCAAGCATCCTCAACATGTATGCTCTGGGACGTGATGCCAGAAGCGGCTGTAGGTTGACAGCATCAAACAGCTTGGAACATGACGACAAATTGCCTTGAGCATACTGGATCTTGGCAAGCAGAATCGATGCCTCCACAAACACATTCACCTGATACAGAAAAGTGGAATAGTTTGTGGAAGTTTTAAACTGAAAAGAATTTCTGCTCTGTTTTTAGTCACACGCCTTGTGTTATGGAAGAAACAGCATTTTGCTCTTTGTCAATAACTTCAAAAGTTAATGCCAGATAATGTTGTCCATAATTTTTTTCGGTGATCTTTCAGTCATTGAGCATATTTTTTGAACGGCCAAAAAAAATTAAATCAATTCGGTCATAATGCCTTATTCAGTCAAACAAAAATGTCCTTAAATGAAAAGCTTGTAAGAAGGTTTTTAAGCTATTTCCAATAAATAACCAAAATGTCTCAGTGAAAAAAAAAAACAGTTTAAGAAGTATCAAGCAAATTTCCCCCCATGCCCTGAAATAGAAGTCAAATTTTGCACAGGAGAAGATGGTTTCAAACAAGGCATCTCACAATATGGCCCATGAACAGGCGTATCACAGCTGGCAGAATACTTGCTAAATCACACAAATGAGTTGGTTACTTTAGATAACAGATGCAATTTCTAATATTGGGGTTTTCCGGAAGGCCGCCCAGGGCCGTTAATAGGAAAATAGACAAATTGAGAAAATAAGACGTGGACCAAATAACCGCCCGGGCTGTTATACGGCAATTGCATATAGCCTGTGTCTCTCTAAATAGTTTTCAAACTCTGTATAACATCGGACGTACCATGTAAGGGAACAGGTACAAATAGTATTCAACTGAAATCTTAGCACCATATAAACGCCCTCCTAAAATAAGTGCCCATGGGTGGACTAAAGACTGGGTGGCCTTCCGGAAAACCCCGGTATAAGGATCATACATTATTTCTTCACATCTACCACCATGAGAAAAATATGAGAATGTTAGCATTTCATGTACTGCAGGGACGCACAACCTTTTCACTGTTGCTGGCCACATTAGGTATATTTTTACAAATTATGACTGCCAGTGAGCCAAACTAAAAAAAAAAATTTTGTGTGTTGCTTCTGTTCCGCTTCACACACTGCACCTAGCCTGCTTCCACATGTCTGTTTGGCCGTCTTTCTACTAAGCATCTTAATACACCAGACAAATATTTTTTATTAATGCATGGCTGCCATAACTAATACTTTAAATGACATGCGCACAGCCACATAAATTACTGTCGAAGGCCATACGGTCATAGATTGTGCACCTGACGTAGTGGAAAAAGAAGTCTTTGTCAACTGCAACAAAGGCTGAAATTAGAAAAAAAAACAAATATTCATTTCTTCATTGTGATAATGTAGCAATATAGACAGACCTCATTTATCCGAACTTGGTTAGGCGATTTCTATTGTATTGCATATTGCCACCTTTGTTTACATTGTTGGTTATTGCTCTGGAAAAAAAATTTCGCTCTTTATACTTTTGATTCCACTGTCTTTTCAATAAAACTTCATTCAAGTTGTGGGCAAGATATTGGATCACTTGGAGTTGTGTCTCAAATTGCTAGCTCAGCATAGAGCCCGCAGCAAAGGAGCTGCCGCAGTGAAGTTTGAAAACAGTATCCAAAAAAAACGATGTGGCGATTGCTGAGGAATAGGCCATTTACAGATCACACCTCAAGACATATTGTGCCTTCACGTTCCACTATTCCAAAGATTCAAGGCAGACAAAGGAACTTCATCTCCAACTAAGGCAAAGTGACAAGGTAAAAACAGCACATAAGCTCAGGTAATTTCAGAATTACCAGGCTAGAAGTCAAATGCATGCTACATTCCATGCTAATATATTTTAGCTACAACTAAACTCCTATTCCTAATTCGAAACTGTGGTAAGCCAAACACAGTTCAAGCATTGTCGCTCTCGCTGGGTAGCTGAAAAACTTACAGTTTCTACTTGGGTAGAAAACAATGTGGATTCTTGCAAGAATCTTGAATCTAACCACACATGTTATCAACATGCAACCACCTTCAATTGTTTGTGCAGCTCTTGTCATGTGAATGAGAATGTGAAAAGTAAAAGAAAAATTTAAGTAACAGCATAACACTTCACCCTTAAAACAATGCATTTTGTGCAAAGCTGAAAAACCTTTGAGCAATACACATGAAAAAATTTGGGACATCAAAGTTGAAATTCAAAATACAGTGCATCCTCGATTATCTGGCCATGTTGGGCAACCTTTTTCCAAAATCTTGGCTGGATAAGAAAAGTATCTATCGTAGGGTGCCCAACGTCCACCACCTACACCACACTTAAAAGAACCTAAAGAGAAAAGATACATATAAACTTACGTAATATTATAAACTTACAAAATAAGAAACGAGCTTCTTGACAACATTGTTTGTTGGCTTTCTAGTTTTTTTTTTCACTGTAAAACGTGTAGATTTTAGGCTAAATAATTGAATGTACCTCCCTGTTGAACCTGGCCGGTTAATCGAGGGGCCAGTTAATCGGGGGCCGAAAAATCGAGGATGCACTGTATCAGTATCCAGTAATACACGTACATGAAGTTTAAAACACTGAAAGAATTACAAGGTGAGTCCTGCTGGCTAGGAAACACAAGGAAGCAGCCAAGCGGTTGATCACAGACTAGGTGATGTAATCACATCTCCAACCCGGCTTGGTCCTGACTTGGTATGGAGCCAACAGAGCTATCAGAGTTTGATTAAAACCAAGAGGTATTTGGAGACCTCCTAGGGCTGCTGCTGCCCTCATGGTCCTCCTAATAGAAAAGCAGATATGAAAATGAATGAATGAGGTTTTCAAAAAGTCCTTAAGCTTGGCCATAAAAACATACGGTGTTCAATGTCAGATTAATGGGATATATTTAAACCGCAAAAACCAAGTACAGTATATATGTAACAGTTCAATGATACATGTCAAATAACTATATACCCTTCATACATCTCACGAATTTGTTCAGTTTGTTAGTTCATACCACGAATTGGCATTTCAGTCACACAAATTCATAAGCAGAAAATATATCATAAAAACTTGCTGAAACAATCTTAGTGATCTTTCATATCAGTTGAGCTAGTTGTTAGAAATGAAGAATAATATGCATGAAAAAATTTGTTCAGGATAACATATACTACCTGTCTTACATGATTAACAGTATGTCATATTTCTTGGCACATACATACCATTGAATCTTCATTTTGACTATGCAAAATTGCATTCAGTTTTCTTGCAACGTGGGTGAAAGATTTTTGGGCAATGTGAACATTGTCTAGACGCAACTCATGCTCAGCAAAAAACTTCTCAATTTCCAATTCACTTTCCACAAGCTTGACAACTGGATCTGAGGAAAAGAAATGCACAATATTCTACAACTTTCCTTCTGGATAACAGACCAAGCCAAAGGATTTGGTGGACAAGAAGCATTGCACTATAGAATGAGCCGCACGATTGCGCAGGTGCGGTTCATACAAACCATCTAAAACAATTTTGAAAAATGTGAGGGTTTGCCGTTAGTTAACTACTTAAGGCAAAAGTTTCAGTGTAGACTAGTGAAAACCAAAGCTGTGAAAGTCAGAGCTCACATTAAAATTTAGGGGCTGGAGCTCGATTTAAAATTTGGAAGTCAGAGCTGGAGCTATGGCTATTTGATGGGTAGCTTCGGCTAAGGGTCCCTTCCTAGATACTAACAGCTTCACAAACTTACTGAAGCTATACTTACTTTACCGAAAACAATGCTCTTTAGCACAACTAAGTGCAATTGTTATGAATCATGACACCAGAATGGCTGTAACGGATCTGCAAGTCTCTGATGTTTCTGTGATTTAATCATTGCTAAAGTTGCGGAATCATAGCTGCGTGCACAGGTGTGATGTTACTTGTAGAAATAGAGAAACATTGTAAACTACCACATCTCACTTTCTAGTCAGTAATAATTATATTGGATGTAGCCATTCATATTATGAATTGGCATTTCACAATTCGTGATTGTTGAAATATTTTCTGCTACTGCTAATCAGAAGCCTCTTGTAAATAAAGATTTGTGCACTAGGAGAAAATCTGAAAACAAATTTCAAAACAGACAGATTTTCACCTGGTTTATTTAAAAAAAAAAAAAGAATTGTTCCTTTGAATTTTTTTCTTGGGTCCTGATGATATACATTATCCAAAAATCCCTTGACCCCCACCCACTCATGACCTCACTCCAAAATATGTTGAAACCCAAATGTGTCCATTTTTTTAAATCAAAATTAGGAGACTTGTTGAATTAGATATAACTTGTGTTTATTGTCTGCTTAAGACTTTTTTCTAAACTGTAAACCACAAGGTAATAACAACGTAACAACAGCCATGAGTAAAAATTATTTTAAATGTGTTATTCCATGCACTGTTTGAAGATGCACCGTAAAACGTAAAACTAAATCATAAACCAATAATGTATACCAGGTAATCAATTAAGCCTTACAGCTGCACCAAAGATTCCAATAATCACTTGTTGAAATAACCTTACCAGAGGATCCATACTTCAATGACAGTTGTTTCAAGGCATCATTGACCTTTTCTGTATTTTTTTCATCTCGACCTTTCAGAACTTCCAATTCTAACTTCTGCCTTTTAGAACTCATCAGTCTCTAGCTTCTATGTTACTTGCAATGCACAACTCACAACTTCAAACTTGTTGCTTTTTAGCTGCAGTAACTTCTTCATACAACAAACATTATTTCACATGAAATAACAAAAAAATATTTTTCACACTTCATATATTTTTCATAAAATAACACCTCATAAAATAAACACTTCAAATTTTCACACTTCATACAATAAACATTTTTCACATGAACATGATTCTGTTTGAATAACTCAGATATTCTAGGCTTAAATTAAATGTACAATGTAGACTAATTAAAGCTACTTGTCTAAAATTCTGAAAGAGCACTGGGGCATCCAGGATGAGTGAATGAGGAGTTTGTGAGAAATTGTCATCGACAAACATAACGCCCTAGAGCAGGGCTACTCAGTTATTTTAAGAGAGGGTCCAGTTAGAAATCTCAAAATTTTGAGGTCCGTTCATTCCCATAAAATCATGCAAATCTGACATGTCATGGATTTTTCTAACAAAAAGAAAACATAATATGAGAATTTGATACGATTATATATAGATATACAAAATCCGGTGATTGGATACAGATATCAACAAAAGTTGTCAGCATTATTGTTCTGTTAGTGGGAGTATATAATGGGATTTTGTGCTTCTTGGCAGTTACCAAAATTTTTGTTCCAAGGTAATGACAGCCAGAAGAACGTAGTGTCGAAGGTTTTTATTCGTCATACAGATGCGAAAGTTGTTCTTTATGAACTCTTTTTTGAAAGTGTGGACTGTCAGCAAACAGTGGCATAATTAGATGTTTGAGTCAGGAGGAAAAACGTAGCTGACAGGGGTTCACTGGCCAATTAAGGAGGTCACTAGGAACACTCAGAAAAAAAAACTTACAAGCAACGTTGAATCCAAATGTGGATGGCTATATACTAAATCCCTAAATCACTGAAAAAATACTCCAAAAACGCAAAAAAATACTCAAAACCAAATGAATACTGAAACCGAAGTATAATGTAAGTGGGCTGGCCTGAGTTTTACATCTGTAGCATGCAGGAGGGGACAATTAGCCCCTCCGCCAACAGCAGGTAGACCCAAACACAGTGAGAATTTCCACTCACAATTTGCGAGGAGTGGGAAAAATTTGAGATACCTTCCTTTGACAAGAAGTTTTTAGGTGTGTCATCAAGAAATACAAAAAATAACTCTTTAACTGTTACATTCTATTAGAATTCAATTAATTCCCGTTGAATTTTACACCAGTGATGTCATGCTTCCGGAGCTCTGCTCTGCACCTTCAGTGAATGATGGGTTGTTGCCTGCAAATATATGTGAAGATGCCCAGCAGAGCTGCCGCACCTATAAAATTTGCACTGCATCTTTGGTCTACACATGTGCATGTGTCTTTTTGTTTCAGTTGAGAATTCGGTAATGACTGTCACTAAAAAGAAGGTTTTGAGGAAAGAGCAGTAACTGTTTGAAAAGAAAAGTCACCAAGCTGTTCAACAATGTTGGTAATCAACTTTTTAATAAATTGAATATATCTGGAATCTTCTTGCTATTATTTTCCCCAAAGACCTTGGAAAATGACTAGGTAAGTTCCTTTTGAATGACATGTTTCAAAATATTAAACTTTTTCTAAAAACATTAAGCAGTAGTGATCTAATCAAGAGTAGTATGTTTTTCTCCTTGCAGCTTTACATTCAAGTCTTTGAGACATTACAATATGTCAGCCAAAAATCCAACAGTTCCCTTTCCTTATCATATCCTGAAAAAGCTTAGCTTTTCTTCACACTTTGTTGACTTCCTGCAATTCTTTCCTGAAGGACCAAAATCTTCGCAAACTCTTCCCTTATTCAAGCGCCTTTTTTTGCAGTAAATTTGCATACTTGCATTGTTTTCGGAAAGAAAAGGTTTCATCACTATTTTCTAGCTTTGGATCCACTCTTTCCACCACGATATACATTGCAGTGATGAGCTATTGTTGAACAATTATGACGAAACAATTACTTTGAACCAAATAAACATTACAAGCCCAACTCAGGTGTGCGCTGCAATATAGCTGAACAGCAGTTTGATCGACAGTCGCTTATACAGTTAGCGAGGAGTTAATGCGTTTTTAGAAGTATGGTCAAAAGCGCAAGATTTTGTGATAAAAACTTTTGGGTATAGGATACACCTTAGAGATTGTCGAGGTCCGGCCGTCACCAGCTAAAGGTCTAGATTTGGACCGCCATTTGAGTAGCCCTGCCCTAGGGTGTGACGAAGGGTGCACAAAATGGTACAATTGCATATTGAAGACTACAGCAGAGATAACACATTAAAATGGTTATGCCATAGTTGCCAGAATCAAGATTAAAGGAAACACTTGAAAAGAAATGCCTATAACATGGGGAAAGATAAAGGAAATAAGAAAACGCCTCAATTCGGCATATGAAAAAATTGTAGGATGGAAAAAACTATATGCAAAAACTATGAGGAAAAGTTGGAAAAACACTGATTGCCAAAGTGTTTCATCTTATTGGACTCTTTACCTGCAGTAAAAAATGGGAGCAAGTAGCAATCCACATGCTACAAGTACTTCTGCTATTACTCCAGAACAGGGCTCATCAATTATTTCAAGCAAAGGTCCAGCTACAAAAGTGAAAATTTGTTGAGTTCCCGTCACACACATGAGATCATGCAAATGTAGCATGTCTTTGATTTTTTCTAACAAAAAACACGAAATGAGAATATAATATGGTTATGTATAAACATGCATTTTCAAAATCGAGTAAATGGATATTAAGTATCAACGGAAGTTATTTATTTTTATGCTGCTGGGAGAAATGGTATTTTGTACTTGTTAGTTCCTTGAATTTTGGTTCCACGGTAGTGATAGCAACTCAAAGGCAGTGGTGAAGGTTTTCACTTGTTATACAGATGCAAAGCTTGTTCTTTGTGAAGTTTATACTTGAAAACGTAGACCCACACAAGTAGGTAGATCAAAACATGATAAAATTGAATCAGCTCCAGTGTTCCCACTAAGAAAACTTTAAAACAAGCAAACATTGATTTCAGTGAGCATGAATATTTTAGTTTGCAAAATTCTACATGAATTACAAACTTTTTGAATTATTGGAATAAGCAAAAATCTTATCAAAATAGGAAAAAGCACCCATATAATTCAAATAGCTTCTTGTTTTTGTACTTTTCCAATGTTTCGAAATGTTGCAAGTGCGCGAGAATGAGATTTCACTGTGCAAATGGTCTGGTGGTAGGCCTACTGCGCAGTTGCCCACCTTTGGGGTATATCGAATAGCTCCAGTTGAATTCTGGCTGTGTCCAGGAGTTGTAAGTCGGGGTCTGGCTGGGTTTTGGGCCAGGCTCAGACTTAAGTTTGTCAAGATGTTTCAGGCGATTCGGGCCTGCATACAAATTTTTTTGCATCGACGGACACTTGTGTTGCCAGTTACTGTTGAAGAAATGTGGTTGATTAAATCTTCAATAAAAAATCATTACATACTTGCGAATTATTTAGTCGTGTTTACTTTGCTGCACCACCAATACCCCTCAGTTATGCATATCTTGACTCACTTGTTAAATTTGGCTTTCAGGGCCTAAATCGGGCTTCAAAAATAAATGTCCGGATCAGGCCAGCTTTGGGGTTGTGCCTTCGGGCCAAGTTCAGACTACAAAATTAGGCCCGTTTACAGCTCTACTGTGACCACCCTTTTCTATGTGTGTTTTTCTGCAGTTGATAATTCTATAATGTCTGTCACGAAAAAAGTGTTTCCAAGAAACCACAGCAACTGTTTTCGAAGATAAAGGTTGCCAAATCGCATGCAAAGTTGATAATAAGCTTTCCAATAAACTGAACATACATGGTATCTTTTTTGCTCTTATTTTGCTTCAAAAGGCTTGGAAAATGATTAAGCTCTGTTTGAATATCATCAGTTTTTTTTAAGGAAAATGTTAGGTACCTTGTGTGCACCTGCAGGGACCCGATGATAATTTTGTCTGATTCTAGGGATCTGAATCAGGTCCTTACAACACCTTAAAAAACCCTAATATCATGTTTAAAAATTTGTAACATTTTCTGAAAAGCATGAATCAAATAAAAAATACTGTTTTACTCCTCGCAGTTCAATAATCAAGTCGTTCAAGTGCGACATTACGTCAGCCAAAAATCCAAAAGTTTCCAGCCACTTCATGAATTGCTAGAGCGCTCTATGTGCCAATGGTGATGCGCAAATGATTCACTAAAGCAACAGCTTTGAATTTCACTGTTGGTATTAACAAACAATGAAATTCAATTTAGGCAAGGAAATCGCTTCATGGCCATTTTTTTGCCTTGAATATCATGTTTTTACCAGTATAGAGATTGCAATGACATACGATTGTTAAACAGTTGTGAGGAAACAATTGTTTTGAACCAGAATAACAAAGGCAAGTCATGTGTGCTCTGCAAGATAACTAAACAACTGTTGATCGACAATCATACAGTTAACAGTGAGTTAATGGTTCAGAAGCAATGGTAAAATCGGTAGATTTTGGGATAAGCACTTTTGTGTATAGAATACAACTTTGTAAGGCTGACGAGGTCTGGATTTCACCATCCAACGGTCTGGATTCGACTGCGGTCAGCCCATTGAGTAGCCCTGTTATAGAAGCCTTCACTCAAATAAAAAACAGAGGACATGTCAAATACTTGAACAAAACAATGGAATGGTGGAAACACAGAAAGCTACAAGAACTGATCTCAAGAGTGCAAAGCTATTCAAGCAAGACTCAAAAATCAGTCAAAAACAAAAAACATTGAGACCGGAAAACTTTCTATAGACTCTAGTGCTAAAAGGACAAGTGTGAAAGGCCCTTAGATTTGTGGATAATACAAATGACATTGATGGAAAACATCACATCACTGCAGACATCAGAGAACTTGAAAGAAAAACACCCAAAAGTAGCAGAAATAAAACAATCTACCATAACTAATACCCATGAAACTAACAGAGAGGGTCATCTTTTAAAACATAGCTCAAAATGAAATTGTATCTAGTGCAAAAAATTCATCGGGGTCTGAAGGACCAACACAGATTGATATCCCATCTCGCAATGATATCTCGACGTTCCGTGACAGACGTTCTTCCACATGTTCACATATCAACTCTCCTTGCATGCAGACTGGCTCCACTAAAAAAAAACAATGGCCTTGGGCAAGTAGGTGTTGGTAATGACTACGTCAAATCATTGGTAAAACAATCACAAGATTGTTAAAGGAAGAATCATCTGTGTAGTAGGAACACCATAGACATGCACCAGACTGGAATCAGGCATAGAAGCAATTCACTCTGTAAGGAGAAGTTTCAACTATCAAAACAGTGAAGGTCTGCTGTTAGTTGATGCAGACAATGCATTCAACAAACTCAACAGAAAAGTCAGTCTAGAAAACCTGAAAAGACTGTATGCCCATGTACACTTACCTACACAACAGCTACAACACTCCCGCCACGCTATATCTGGAAAATGGGCCCACATACTGTCACAGTTGGTGTGACACCAGGTGATAATGCAGCGCATGCTATCTCCCGTTGCAACCTCTCCGTTGGCGTTGCATTGATTGTGTGATTCACCACGAATGGGATGTGTGTGAAAAATAACACCATTATATTATATATGCAGCACAAGCAAGCAATAGTAAGAGAGATTGCGACACATGATCTCTATTGTTGCTTGCCTGCCGCAGTGCAAAGCTTTGCACATATGCCGCTTGGGATTTCCGATCGCAACAAAATGGTGCTGTGACCAGGATGTGGGGGTCGTGCCAAGTTCAGCCTTCACACAAAGAACATGCAATTGGTGTGGTTCGTTGTAAAAAGGAGGGGATGGTGTTGCAACCTCTCCGTTGGCGTTGATTGTGTGATTCACCACGAACGGGATGTGCATGAAAAATAACACCATTATATGTAGCGCGAGCAAGCAATAACAAGAGAGATTGCAACACATGATCTCTATTGTTGCTTGCTGCCCCGGTGCGAAGGTTTGCACACATGTTGCTCGGGATTTCCGATCGCAACACTCCACATGACCATTGATGCAAGTACTAAGCAATGAAGCTGAAAATGATGACGTGAAACTGGTATGGTTTGTAGATGATAGCATTACAGTTGGACCTCTGCAAGACATAGAAAATGACAGGACCACCAGTATAGCCTATAGGCTAAGGGAACTTGCAAAGACCATCCTCATTGTAAAACACAGTAGTTCATTAAAGAAATCTGCACAAAAACGTCTCAAAAATACTGGCATCAAAATCACAGACCAAGGTGAACACCATCTCAGAGCAGTAATTCGGACAGGATCCTTTAGGGAACAGTTCATTAAAAACAAGGTTGAGTGAATGTTTGCTGCTATTATTACTGCAAACTCAAACTGTCTATATCGTTGTCTCTTCAATATCATTTGGTTACACCATGCATCTGGTTGGGGACAACTCATCCATGCAACCCACCCTACTATGGTGTGTGGGTAAATTTATATTTATTCACAATTTGTAGGTATAAACATTGTTTTCTGCCCTTGCTACTTGTTTTTGCAATGAAATGTTGTGTTATAATGCATTGCTCCCTCATAACCTTATTGCTTCTAGCTTCCCTCATCTGCTATCTGTACATCTCATGTATCATTCAACTCTTCACCCATTACTTGCCCACCATCATCCGTGTTATGTTGATGTCTATTGTTTTTTTATTTTAGTTTGGCTGTATTTTCTCTGTGTTTTTTATTTGTGCATGTGATCCCATGTGATTCTATATATTTTGTATGTGGTGTTACCTTACCAAAATTTGTGCTGCTTACAGCTGCTATCAAATTATGCCCAAGATGATCCTCAAGCAGCTCACTCAGCATTCACCATAGGATTATGCTCTAGATGGAACCATTTCCAAATAACAGCATACCGAAAATGAGTGATTTATTTGAACCACTGGAAAATGCCATTAAAAGATCGGTTAATTCAGGTTCCGATAGGATGAGAGATACTGTAAATGATGCTGAAAGACAAAATACTAGCTCTTATTTTGGTTCCCTGTTTAAAGGTGGAGATCCGTAAATAGCGGAGCTTTATTGCGGAGGTTTGATGATGTAACCAGAGTGGAAAAAAGTTGCGTTGCAGAAGCAAAAAATTGAAAAAAGTGAAGGAAAAATGTTGCATCATTGCAACTTAATATGCGTTTCCCCCAAACATGGAATGCATGGAAATTTGCGTTTTATAAAAATTCTATACATTCGCAACTGTTTGAACCTGTTTTTTTCATGTGTTTGTTTGTCATTTCAGTGCACATCACAACACAAAAAAACAATAAAATTATACAGACCATGATGGAGTACTGCCATTGTGTGTGTTTTCAACCAGGCACATAGCACCCCAAATGGGGTTAAACAGACAGAGGCACAGACAGATTACAAAAAGGTTTAACAGTTCAGTAATACAGTAGTGTTGGGTACATGAAAAATAAACAAAAATGAGGTTAGTCAGGATGGCTGAAAAGGGGAGTAAAACAATACTGCACAGACAGAAGCTTTACAGAAAGCATAAAAAACATACAGAAGACAATAAAGCTCACAGAGAACACAGACAATGACATTCGGAAGGCAGTGGCTATTCACTGCAAAAGTGATGAGAAACATCTAAAAGTAAAATCTTACCAAAATTGCATTACTTCTACTATAACATTAATATTATCAGCCACACAACCGAGTGCAGCAGTCTTCAGATACACGAGCACAGCAATGGTAACCAAAAGATTACCACTGACTGAAACATCTGTACAAAAATCACTGACTGTAAGGGCTAAATCATTACTACACGCTTTGAAGCAGTGGTTCCCAACCGGTGGGTCGTGACCCCAAAGCGGGTCGCAGAGGAGTGGCCGTGGGGTCGCGAACAGCAGCCTCAACAGTTTGTTAAGTCTCAAATTTTTAGAACTGCTCATATCAACATTTTGTGTTACATCAGCAAAACCGAAACACAGAAAGATTTTTGTGAAGTTCACATTATTACAATAATAATTCCTGTCGGGTTGCTACTATAACAAAACAGCTTCAATCGACCCTATTGTAGAAACGCACCAACTCCAGAAAAAGTAAGCTCTGACCAATGATGGTGAGATTACGTAAGCATCGTAACATTTATCCTGATGTGAATACTTGCCAGCTGAAATTCCAACAAAGCACAACTGATATTTTTGTTATAGTTCCATAGCCTATTACATTCTTCAATTTGTATTCGTTATGGTTCAGGCTTATAACAGCGCAAGCGTATAATTGACAGATGGCGGGGTCTTAACATCAGGCTTAAAAGTGATAGTGATGTGCATAAACGTTCAAAGCAAATTCCTAACAGTGTAATTTACAGTTGATACGCTTCAAACAAACTGTTGGATCTTAAAGATTAAAAAAGATAATGCTCTCGCATTTCCTGCCATCAGAACTCGACGTAACGATCGTGTATTCACTTTCTGAATGAAATGGTTATGTTATTCATGTCTGAGTGTATTTGCAACTGCGAAATCATTTCTCAGCATGTGACTTGTTCTCCGAAAACTCCTTGAAGCAGTTCCGGTGTTCTGTGGAGCAATCATACTCAAACCTAACTATGCTCTTCTTTCGTTGTCTGCTTCCATTGTTTTCCACTTTCTTCTATGAGCACTGAGCAGAGGTGGGATTTAGGGGAGGCAAACGAGAGACTGTAACTTCGGTTCCCTCCTATTTTTAACACAGCGGGCACCCTTTGACTGAGAGTTTCGCACCTAGTTTTTACCTGTTTATTTTACTCATAGACCGATTCTTTTAAATGACCAAACAAACAAGTCAATTCGGTCAAAGTGCCCTAAATGACAGGATAGTGAATACTGTTTCAGCGATTTTTAATACCATTACGAGATGTATGACTGAAAGATCTAAGTGAAAAACATAGGTTTTTGCATTGGTATGTTAAAAAACCTCATGCACTCTAGAGCCACTTTTAATAAGATACGAAGTAAGTCATATGCTTTTCAAAATTAAGCAGCAATTAGCCTTTGTGCAAATGTTCCGAAGCGGCCCCACAACAACTGTTTGGGTCACCCTTCTGAGAGTTTGCCTCAAGCCAATAAATTGTAATATCCACCACTGTCTTTGTAACTCTTTGATGCTGGATTTTCAACCCTTGTCCACATTAAAACAAAAGTCAAGGAACAGACTGGAAGTTGAGAATGACATGAGATTAGTTCTCACCAACACACCCCCAAGCGTTTCAACACTAGTTGCACAGATGCAAGCTCAGTCGTCCCACTGATTATAGCATTAAGCATACGTGCTGTTGTGTTTTGCATAAGAATGTAAATACAGTGAATCCAACACGTGAAACGGTAGTGTTTCTTATCTTGTCGGTTGTTATTCGAGCATCTTTTGAGATGTATATATAGTGGCAGGGGTCACACGCGCATGTAAAATTTCGAATAGGGTCGTGAGATCAAAAAGGTTGGGAACCACTGCTTTTTTAAAGTTTAAGGTTGAAGTGCCACGGTGTTACTGTAGCAATGAGTGACATGAAGACCGTCCAAAAAATACAAAAAGACAAAATATTTATTCAAAATTTAATTTTACAGTGACAAATCGAAAAAAATGTCCAAAAAATGGCCAAATTTCACAAAATGGCCAAATGCGTTTTTTCATGGCCAGCACAGACAGTTAAAAAATGGCCAAATTTTTCGAAATTGGCCATGAAATGGCGAATCTGGCAGCCCTGCCTGATAGTGATAGTAATGATACTAAACACCAAACCTAACGCTAACCAGTGTTGTCACTCTGTTGTTATGGAAAAGTACTAGATTTCATGATAAAAAACACTTGATTCACAAAAAAAACACTAGATTACAAAAGCAAACTCACACACAGTGAAAATCCCCAGAAAATGCGACCTAGGTCAACTCAGCCGCCAGTTGATCCAGCCAGCCCCCAGTCGACTCAAATACGGAGGTCGGCGAAACGCACACGCTTTACCAGGGCGTAGCCACACTGAACGGATTGAACCAATGTTAGTGATCATATCCGTGGAAAAATTATTAATATTTCAAACGAAATGGGTCATTTACATGTCCAAAAATATTGTTTGCTTGATTAAAAGTTGCGCTCTGATCTCGAATAGCTTGTTTCAGAGCGTTAAACTCTCCACCCTTTACTCTGGTCCAAACCTTCAATGCTAGTGAAAGATGGCTTCAATCAAACGAATATTCCGCTCATATCCGTGGAAAAATTATTAATATTTCAACTGAAATAGGTCATTCATATGGCCAACATTGCATTTTGCTTGATTAAAACTTGCGCTCTGATCAAGAAAGACTCCCAATACAGTGCAGAACTTTTTACTTTTCCGCCGGCAGTCAACGCTCAATGCGAGTCAAGCATGGCTTCAATGAAACGAATATTGCGCTCATATCCGTGGAAAAATTATGAATATTTCAACTGAAATGGGTTGTTTATATGTCCAAAACTTTTGCTTTATCAAAACTTGCGCTCTGATCTAGAAGGCTCCTAATACAGCGTTGAACTTTTTGACCTTTTTGCTAGCAGTCAACACTCGATGCTTGTCAAACACAGCTTCAATGAAACAAATATTGCACTCATATCCGTGGAAAAATCATGAATATTTTAACTGAAATGGGTCGTTTATATGCCCCAAAAAAACTTTTGCTTGATTAAAACTTGCGCTCTGATCTCGAATAGCTTGTTTTACAGCGATGAACTTGTGACATTTTCGCCGGCATTCAACGCTCAATGTCAGTCAAACATGGCTTCAATGAGACAAATATTGCGCTCATATCCGTGCAAAAATTAAATATATTTTAACTGAACTGGATTATTTACATGTTCAAAAATCTATTTTGCTTGATTAAAAGTTGCGCTTTGATGTCGAATAGCTTATTTCACAGCCTTGAACTTGGAACATTTTTCTCGGCAGTTAACGCTCAATGCCAGTAAAACATGGCTTCAATCAACAGATCATTGCACTCATATCCGTGGAAAATATTTCACATTTTAACTGAAATGGGTTATTTGAATGTCCAAAAATATATTTTGCTTGATTAAAACCTGCGTTCTGATCTCGAATAGCTTATTTCACAGCGATAAACTTAATAGTGACATTTTCGTCGGTAGTCAACGCTCAATGTCAGTCAAACATAGCTTCAATGAAACAAATATTGCACTCATATCCGTGGAAAAATTATAAAATTTTCAACTGAAATGGGTTATTTATATGACCAAAAATATATTTTGCTTCATTAAAACTTCCGCTCTGACCCACATGCCTCCTAATACAGCGTTGAACTTTTTGACCTTTTGCTAGCAGTCAACACTCGATGCTAGTCAAACGTGGCTTCAATCAACAGATCATTGCACTCATATCCGTGGAAAAATTCATGAATAGTTAAACTGAGATGGGTTGTTTACATGCCAAAAATACATTTTGCTTTATTAAAACTTGCGTTCTGATCTCGAATAGCTTATTTGAAATCGATGAACTTAATTGTGACATTTTCGCCGGCAGTCAACGCTCAATGTCAGTCAAAGATGGCTTCAATCAAAATAAAAGCCAATTGCGCTCATATCCGTGAAAGAATAATAAATATTTTAACTGAAATAAGTCATTTACATATCCAACATACCAACTTGCGCTCTAATTTCAAAGAGCATTTTTAACGGCGTTGATCTTGTTATTTGTTCGGCAGTCAACGCTCGATGCCAGTCAAACATGATTTCCAGCAACCGATCATTGTGCTCATGTCGGTGGAAAACTTTTAAAGTGTTATTTGCATATCCAACATTTAATATTCTTCTTTAAAACGTGGACTCTAATCTCGAAAAATGTGTGTAGCAGGGTTTGTGTGGAATGTGTGTAGAATGGAGTCTGCGATGCATCTGCTTGTTTCTTTCTTTCCTTTGAAAGCCGTTGCAAGTGCTAAGTTTGATAGACCCCTTCTGAGCTGCCATGGATAGATGCAGGTGCGTGCACAGATTTTCTGGATTTTCAATATAACGATAAGACGTTTTGACTCTGTGATACACCTGCTCGGCCTTCTTGATTCTGTTGAAGGTACGGTGAAAGCGCTAAGTGTGGACACCCCCTTCTGGCTTGCCATGGCTTGATGCAGGTGTGTCAAAGCACAGGCTGTCTGGAGTTTCTATATAAGGGTAAGAAAAACAATTTGCTGGCATTTCGGTGTTTGTTGTCAATGTTGTACTGCAATCTGTGTGGGTTTTGCGGAATGGAAAACTTTGAGTCAAATGTTGTCGTTCTTGATCATAGCAATGTCGCATTATACCTGAAATTATTGAAAAAACAATCTGACAGATATTCAGTGTCTCGTGTTCAAAAGAGATTTTGTGAGGATGACACATTCCATGCGAAGGTAAGGGACTTCATTTTGTTTTGCTATTATCGCTTTTGAAATCATTGAGACTTTACAGCAAATTAGCATGCCGAAACAATTGACATTGCAATCGTAAAGTGCGCGGCACGATTCGAGATATTTCTGTTGGCTTCTTCGGCTAGTTCCGTCAATCATGTAATTTCTGTTGGTTTCTGCGGCTCGTTTTGTCGATTTCTATTGGCTTCTGCGACTAGTGTGACCAAACCGCGATTTCCATGCAATAAAAAAATTTTAGCCTGTGTAACCTACGTACTTAAACACAAGCACAATATTTTAAAAGTGTTTGTCGTTTGTACTTTGTCTATCAACAAAAATATATAATCAATGCCCTAGAGATTTGACGCTAGAAGGCCAATAAAGGGCTAAAAAGATGCGGATTTTCTACTAGTTTTTTTTAAAGAAGNAAACAAAAATTGCCTCTCGGGGTTGGAGCCCAGGGCCGATAATGTGGGCCAAAAAAGCCTGAATTAACCCTAATATGATCTTACCACAACAAAATCAATTCCAAATTCTTCCAAATTTTTTAAAATTGTGACTGGAGGACTCTCTGCATCGTCAGAGGGTTTAAACATCTCTATAGCTTTATTGGTTGTTGAGTTATGACTGGACAAAATCATAGCCACAGGGCTCTGCTTCCCTTTTCGTTCATTCATTTGCTGCTCATGATGGGACAAGTAAATCTCGAACTCTCCAATAGAATATGGTTGTAATATAAAAAAGTGATGCCGGTTTCGCTTCATGTCTTCTCAAAATAAGTAAATTACTGTGTGCAGGTGCTTCACAAACTGGTGGAGGAAAACAAAGACATCAAATCAAACATTTCCAGCGGTAAAGACAAGCTGCCGAAAGTTTCTGTCTCACCAAGAGAAAAATCAGCTAAAAATGCTGCGGTTGTGTCAACAAACTGTAGGCTACAAAGCATTTCAAGAAAGAGCAAAACGTTCCTTTCGACATATCAGTGTGGAAGAAGTGTAGAAAATCTCAAAAAGATCGGGTGTTCAGCAATGTAAGTTGGAGATATCAGGTCATCCAAGGGTTGAAAATCGTCAATACCATGTGTAGTTTCGCCTTCAAGAGACATGCTGCTAGTCTTCGAGATGACAACACACTTCGCAGAGTAATCTTTCGGTGTGAAGGTTACTGCACTTTTTCCATTTGCAACGTTCCATTCGTTTGTCAAATTGACGCTAATCTGCAGTTGCATGCCCGGGTTCAAGGAGATGTCTGTCATTCACCAACAGAAAAAGCGTCTCGCTGTGTTCAAGGACCTGCTCGAAACGAACTAAAAAAATTATTGAAACATAAAAACCCACGGTTATGTAAGCGCCCTGCAGAACAGCGCTTACATTCAAAACGCAAGGAGAAGCGCATACCGGCCAAAGCATAACATCCTCGATAATGAAATCACTATCGGAAGCTTCCTTTGGCTTAATGGGTTGAGGCGAAGTAAAATAAAAATGGTGGAGATACGGGGCAAGTCATGGTGGAGGATGTGGGTTCAAAGGCACGATGTGCAGGTAGCATACGATCTTCGATACATAGGCTTCATCTCGTTGAGCACGAATGGCTCGAACGACTTCCGTAAAGAAGGGAGTTATGTAAGCACCCTGCAGAGCAGCGCTTGCATTGAGAACGCAAGGAGAAGCGCATACCGGCCAAAACATAACATCCTCGATGGTGAAATCACTATCGGAAGCTTCCTTTGGCTTAATAGGTTGAGGCGAAGTAAAATAAAATTTACACCATCTGGAAATGCTGCAAAACGTGGACCAAGACGCTCGAGAAAGTGGGTGTTGGGACAGTTGCCCATCAAAAGGAGTTTTGAAACAAATTCGTTACGAGAGAAGAAAGATTGCAACTCCTCCAGGTGATGTTTGGTCGGCCCTGCAGAGCATTAAAGAAAATCAAAATCAGATGTCAGCTTCCAGTGCTACGCTTCAGTCAATCAGCCTGGATCCACCAGCAGTAATTTTTTATAGCATAAAGACCATCCGCATACTGCACAACGTGTGGAAGGATGACCTTGTTTACATAGACGCAACGGGCAATGTCTTGCTCGGTGAGCAGCACTGCTACATTTATGAAATAGTTGTGCGACACCCTGTAAAAAGCAATCCCCCATT
>JGI24021J15306_10000450_pt1 | contig 30889 bp, 23 predicted proteins | sample Ectturendosymbi1_FD_15306 | JGI IMG/M metagenome (IMG submission 15306) | reverse complement strand
AACTGAATAATGTGTGGTTGTGATTTGAAATAAATAGCTTTTTAATCAAAGTCACAATTGAAATTTTCATGGGTACACATCTTTTTGGGTCACCCTGCACTTGAATTTCTCCAGCTGCTGCAGTGTTTTGCCGCTCACGTGCAGCACACATTGCCTTGGGTTTGTGGAGAGACACAATACCTCGGTGTTTTCAGTGCTGTTTTTCATTCCGGCTCGGTCTCACGCAGCAGGAAACCGATCGAGTGCATGTTGAATAGGCTAATCTGTTGAGAAGATGTTAGCAGTACCAAATTGTCTGCAAAAAGTAAACGGTTGATCCTACAGCTCCCACCTGTGACATCCTCATCGACTCGGCTGTGGCTGTCTATCCAATTCATATGGTGTAGACTGAAAAGGAGCCTTGACAGCATACACCCTTGTCGAGTCCAAACGCCAAAGGTGAACGGTTGTGATTTAACTTTCCCGACGCGGACATAAACTTCTGAGCAGGAACACAGCGACTTGACGGCCAGTAACGGGCGGTCGTCAACACTGTACTCCTGCAACACTCCCCAAAGTTTTTCGCGAGGAACCCGGTTGTATGCTTTCTCGAGGTCAACAAAGCATATGTAGACGTCTTTGGCACATTCGCAAGAGATCATTCAGGTTTGATTCAATTATTTCGCGGAATCTTTTTCAAGGTACTTGGCAACGTAAATGCTAATTATTTGAAAATCCCCGAAAAGCGTCAGGAGCCCAACAAAAAGCCCTCGCGGGCCACATGCGGCCCCGTGTTTGAGACCCCTGGTGTACACAGTGCACATTTTTAGTATTTTTTGTGCTGATCAAGTATCAAAATATATTAACATAAAAAACTAGAAACATGAAATAAAATACAACCCTCTTGACAAAATAAACGAAGTTTGAATATTAAAAACATAAATATATTAAAAATTAGAAATATTAAGATGTATTATATTTTATATATAAAAATTATAATTTGTGGAAGCTAGCCTTTCACACGGTACTGACACAACAATGTGGCCCTCTCTGAAACTTTGTCCACCCTTGGTCTTAACGTACAGCAGGGCTAGGGGACCTATTCTACTATCATGTTCCACATACATCGTGGAATATCGCGGGCGGGCCGCAAAATACAATTAATTTTATCTTAATATTTTACCCTTGTCTTCAGGAAAGTCAGGAGAGAAAACTACGAAAAGGAGCGAAAGGTACTTCTCCTGACTTACTGTCTAAGTATCTGCTTATGACTGAGTTCCGTTATGACGCAATGTTGCGTTCTAATGTGGGCAACGAAGTTCTGAAGCGGTCTATATTAAACGTTCACGCGGGCCGCGTTTGGCCCGCATGCAGCAGGCTCCCACCCATGAGTCCTACAGCGCCTAATATTACAGGTGTCAGTTGATTCAAGGTCAGTGGTAAATCATGTTCTTTCAAACTTGCCATTTTTTAAAGTCTTTTCCGCGTTTGCGACAGAGAACCCGTTTTCTTGTCAGTGGTGCTTGACACAAGGTCATCAACAGATGTGAAAATAGCATAGCGTTTATTGTTGCGTTTTTTGAACAATGCTGTCGAGAATGAACGCAGTTGCATTCGCGGTTGACGTTGCAGCGACGTCGTATACAAAGCTGATGCTGCCATAAACGAAGATGCTCTGCGACGTAGACCTCATCGACCATCACCGACCCGCCTTCAGAGAGACATGTATCCACTTTCTTTTTCGTTGGTCTCAGAGCTTGTGACACACTCTGCAGCGGGCTGAAACAGTCGTATTTTTACACCATCAAGTTTTTTCCTTCACAACGTTTTCTCAAAGTAGTGTAAAAGCTAATTCGTCTTGTTCACTTGGCGGTAAAATCAGTTTGGGTCAGGCGCTAAGACCCAGTGAACATTTTCTGATAAGATTTTTTAAAAAGTTGGTGCTTCTATGCTGCATGAAACCTATTTTGCTCTAAGTGTTTTTCTGTTGATAGTTCAGATAGTTCAGAGTTCTTTGAGGAAACACGTTGATTGGGAGCCCTGGTTATCTGATGGAAAATGTCGTACGTGTTGGTTTCATCATACTCCATGGTATTCCCGTGCAAGGGAGCATATACGAAAAACAGTGACGGTAAAAAGCTTCAAAAATTGAAATACACTCTTATCCAATAACTGCGCCACTTATCAAAAAACTGTTTTTACGCGACAGAGGAAGATTAAAAGGTTGGCTGAAAAAGATATAAAGTTGATGTCTATTTTCTTTCAAATATAAATTTGAAGTTTTGTTTTTGAAACACGGTTTCCAAACGTTTAAAAAAGATCGTTCTCAGTGAGAAAAACACCTCGTGATTCGTTTACAACGCGACGTTCAGCAACGAGTCGAACCCACAACACATTTTAATATTGTTGATTTTTGTAATCTTCCAGGTTTGCCTCTATACAACTGTTCTGCAATGCTGCCAATAGTTTTGGTGGCTGTTGTGAGCTGATATGTTAGCGACTGAAGTTGGCTGAGCTTAAATGGCAAACGGTTCAGACTTGGATGCTGCTGAGCCTGTCTCACTTCTGATGAGTTAGGTTTTTGCAGGTTTTTGGCTAAGATGCAATTCTTCAAATGATAACTTCAGAACGTTTCAGACTGGTAGCGTACAAAGTAAAAAATAGGCGGTGTACTCATAAGAAAAAAATTTTGATAAGCATAGAGAAAGTCTATATGTAAACGGAGCTGAAAGAAAAATTACTTGAAGCAAAGTTGTTTCATGGCATTTGTTACCAGCAGTGGAAGAAGATGGTAAACAAATGCTACAAAAAACCTAGGCATTGCGAGCGTGGCCGAGTTTCAGAAATTTAATTGATTTCAACATCTCACAAATCAGCGCTTTAACGAAACAAGCTTTCTTCAAGGGTTTTTCGATGATTCCGTTTATGAACAAACGTCAGACTTAAAAATTCGTGCAAAATGGTCTGCTAGCTTTGTAGTAAAAATCAAGTGAAAGAAATACAAGAAACCTCATGAAAACCAAGGGTTTTCTTCAAAAAAGTTATTTTTGCAACGCAACCACCAAGAAACTTTTCTTTATGATTTCATTTTTCACAATTTTTCGCATGTTATGCATGAACCTTTGTTTGTAGCATCTTCAATTTTTTGTGCTTTGCCGCGAGGCACTCGGCAATGTGTTGTCGCTCCACGTCAGCCATGGAGTGTCGGAAAACTTTGAGAAAGACATGTCGGAGAGCGATGGATCAGAAAAATCCTCCTGAGAGAAAAGTGACCTCACATTGACGTTCGAAACAAAGAATGGCTTTGGTCACATGAGGTCAGTTTTTGAAAAGTGTTGGTGAGTGGCGGCGAAAAATGAAAATAATTTTGACTTTTGCTGGAAATCATGCTGGAAAGCTCTACGTTTCTTACAAAGGGTTCCCTGCGGTCTAGAAAACACTATTTCAAGTGCTTAAAGCCACGAGTGCGTTTTGTCAATAAAAGCTCTCAAGGTCTAAAACGGCGTCCATAAATTGATTGCAAATTCGTTTACGTGTTTTCGGACGAAGGTTGATGATTTGACAACGAGAAGTTGAGAACAGAGAATGCTTCAAAATAGACAAAAAGTAGGAACTGTAATGCTGACATTGTCGGCTAAAGAAATAAACTAACTGATGAAAAGCACTTGCGCCAAATGCTTGTTAATCAGCTGATACTTTTCGGGGGTGGGGGTGCAAAACGATTAACTTGATGTTTTTGAAAATTTCAGGGGGAGGCAATTTCCTGGTTGCCCCCCTACGGTTGCGCGTCTGCACATGAGACATTCTACAACGTCCTGGCGTTTACTTGATTTGCTGGTAAAAACCAAGCGGCGCCGCTGTGCGAGCTCAGCAGCGTCACTAATTGCCGAGGCACGCAGGCTTCACGCCACTGCACAAAGTAGATCAGGTGGTGAAGCTATGGTTAGCTTGTAAGGCTGGTAAGAATAAATACTGTCTATCGATTGGACAACATCGTTTTTTGCAGTGACAAACAAAAAACGTACATATACAAATATGGATCAACGTTTTTGTGCTGTCATGCCGGCCTCACGCCGGGTTGGTCGGCATTTTGTTGACATATCAATAACTAATCAAGAACCGAATTAATTTTTCTGTGAAGCTTGAGCTTAATTCTCTTTAAAATATGTTGACTGCGGTTGTGATTGCTCGTTTGTTATTCCTATTGTGACGACAGACTTTACCGCGAAATATGTCATGTGCTGATCTGTGATGTTTGCATCGAAACGTGGTTCTTGTCTGAAGTGGCGGGTTATATTTTTGTTTTGCTGCTTTGTGCTCAGCCTTGGATGAAGGACCTAGACGTGTAGCGGTTGGTGCTGTGTCTTTATGCTTGGTGATGCAGCTTGCGCATTGTTGTCAGCAGTTTGCTTCTTTTTTTCTTTGCACAAAAAATGTGTTTTGTTGCTAAATGCAAGAATTCCGGTTTATCAGCTGGGAACGAAAGTGCAGAAAATTACTGTTTTTTCAATTACAGTGCCGCGCGCAGCAGGCCCGTAGCCAGGTTTTGAGGTTTCGGGGGACAAAGATAATTTTAGGGGGAAAGATACGATTTCTGTTTGTATTATATGTTCAAAACAAACATTTTAATAATCTGCAAAATTTCAGGGCAGAGGGGGGGGCACAAAAATATGGAGGGGAACTGCCTCAGAATTCCTCCGTGGCTACGGCCTGGCGTGTAGTGACCATCTACATGTAGTTTTGGAACACTGCACTAGTACTGCGTATTGCAGACGACGTTAACAGAGTTCAATGCAGGGGCCGCCAACGTGGTGCCCCCAGGCACCAGGTCGCCCGCAAGGACCAAGTAGGTCGCCCGCGGGCCTGTTCTAAAAATAACACTAGCATGATCAAGCTTTTCACATTAACGAATATCAATACTAAAATAATTGAAGGTAAATTGAGCAAGATTTTTACTTCAGAAATGTGTATCAAATTAGTAGCCCTTCGCATTAATCGATACACAAGAAGTAGCTCGCGCTTTCAAAAAGGTTGGTGACCCCTGGTTCAGCGAATGATCAACAGTACTCACTCTGTCTGAACAAAACAGCAACGTCTTAGTTTGGTCGTCTCCAGCAATGCAAACTTTTCGATCTTCTTTGCTGTTGGAGTTTAGTTTCCCACTGCTGGCTGATCTGAAAGGGAGGAAAGTCTGACCGCTGGAAACCATTTCAATCGTTTAAACAATTTAGAAAATTAATTGTTGTCAAGACCAAACACGCAGCTTAGACCGTGAATTAAATCTTTCTGAGATGCTCTCTTTCCCGTGTATAGCAGTGCGACCACATAGCTTATCATGGACATGCAGCTCTGTTTTAACCCAACTATAGCAGCAACCAACGTTTTTGCTATAAAATTAGCAAATCCCCCCTTTAGAGAAAACGATTGCCGTCAAAAGAAAAATTATATTTTTAGGGACATATTTTTCCCCAAAAAGTTTTTAGAATCTGTGTTTAAATTCTGCTGATTGTTTCCGCCCAAATGTATATTTTGGTTACATTTATTTTATATTGTCTAAAATTTTGAAATTAATAATTGTGCTCGCCTGGTTCGTTCACGATCCTGTAGCACTGTGGCACTGCATGGATCACTGCTACCAGATAATTGCTCCTTGAGCATTTGTCATCAAAAGCTATACTACGTCCAGATGCAACGAACACCTATTCCAAAAAAATTTATCTTTGGGTTTTAGCAGCTGTTGTTGCGCCACGTAAATCGGCTGATCACAACATCCCGATACCATGGGAGCCAGTCGTCCTAGATCAGGGTGGGAAGCCTGTGGCTCGTGGGCCAAATGCGACCCGCTTGAACATTTAATACGGCCCGCATCAGAAATGTCGCTGCCCAATTTGGAACCCATCACTGAATTAAAACGAAACTTCATGATAACTGGACACGCAGACAGTAAGTCAAGAAAAGTCTCTCGATCCTAATGGCCTTTTCTTCTTATATCTCTTGGAAGATGAAGGCGAATCTGCGCAACGTGCGTGGCTGATAGAAATTAACTGTTTTTTCGCGGCTCTCAAGCGATATTTCACAATTCATGCGGACCGTGATAGCAAATATAGTTCCCCATTCCTGCACTGGATACATGTTTTGACTCGATCCCAGGCTTGTCTTTTGAAAAGAAGGCTCTTCATGGGCGCTCAGTGCAAACCTTCAAATATCGTCAAGTCATTGATCTCACAGTTGCATGCATGAATGCAGATACTCAAATATTGCATGCATGAATGCAGATACTCCGCTCATGCAAGACACGTTACTTATATCATTCTGCATTGTCTAATTTCGAGGTAGCATTGTGGCTGCGGAAGTGTTTTCTTTGGTAAGCGTCAAACCTGACATAAAATTCTCATGTTCTGTTAAAAAGCAGACAAGCAGAGCTTTGCGGCGGCAAGCAGAACTTTGGAGACGACACTTTGGTTTTGCGCAGCTGAGCATTGCTTATGCTGTTTTTTGGCGAACAAACATGGTGTTTACCTTAGCTTTTCCGTTGAGCGGCTGCACTGTCCTGTTCCTGAAATAAAGTATCGCAAAGGTTGCATTAAAAACGCACTCGTTTCAAGCAATAATAGAAATCATTATTTTCAGATAGATATGCGTAAGTGGCCTTCAGTCAACTTTTTCTGATGAACAACGTCTGTATTCGCCGCGAATCAACCAACAATTTTATATTCACTCAGCTTCAGGCGACTTGATTTGGTACAGACTTCAATGCTCTTTTGCACTGAAGAAAAAAAAACGGAAAACAAAAAAAAGCTTTTTCGTCAATTTTTTGCCCTCCAGCAGGGCAGCAGCATTGTGCACTGGACCGTGGTGTGCACGCAACGGTAACGACGTGCGTTTCACAATGACGAAACGGTCTACTGTTTTAAAATCTATTTTGCAGTTCCGGGTTAATATTCGTCAAAGCAGGCGTATACTGCGCAGATCAGGTGCTCAACGCTTGGTTTGGATTTTTAAATGTTGCGCAGCCGCATAAGCTCGGAAGTGTGGGCTCAACGCTGCCGCATCAGAATGTAAAAACGAAAGAAAAAACCTGGCCTGTCTGCTCAGCAGGTCCCTCACCTAAATTTCTGAGCAATACAGGAGGGAAAGGCGCCGGCCAACGAGCAGCACGCTTTATCACCTAAATCTAACTGGGCTCCGGACTGATGAAGGCGTGGAGAGATGTCAGACACTGTCCGAGAGTTTTTGAAAGTGAAACTATATAGTGCGTGTTCTTATTTCATTGAAACGAGCGGTGTGGAGGAGGTGTTGCGATCGGAAAACCCGAGCGACAAGTGTGCAAAGCTTCGCACCGTGGCAGCAAGCAACAATAGAGATCACCCGACGAGATCATTCTATTATTGCTTGTTCGCGCCACACACATATATTTTTGTTCTTCGCGCACATCCCGTTCGTGGTGAATCGCACAATCAACGCAACACCACCGGAGAGGTTGCAACAGCGGTTAGGCAGCTCAAAGACTGCGCTGCTCAGAAAGGAAATTATGGAAAACGTGAATTTAACTTGATATGCTTTTCCAAAACAGAAAAAGCAGGTAGTTTGAAATATTACATCCGTGGTAATGACTCGACGAACAAAAGAAACTGCATGTCTCTACCTTCTACAATCTGCCATGTCAACAGCGAAGTGCTTGAAGGCTTTTTTTGGAAAGCATACCATATAAAATAAAAATCAAACGATTATTATATATTAGGTTTGTTTCATGCAAAAGCTGGAAGTTGTGCCTGAAGAAACCGCAATATATGGATCACCTCGAAATTAGTCATGACATAATGCACTAATTTGATTGTCGTTTGGAGAGAATTTTTTGGTTATCGTTAGTGCAAGCCAGAAATACTCATTTTCCGAGTGAAAAACCAACAGCAATACCCCATTGCTTTTTTGTGCTCGGCCGGTGTACTTGTCGTGTCGTGCCAGGTTCAGTTTTTCGCTAAGCTTGAGCTTTTATCTTGACAAAGCTTGACATTTCGGCGCAAAATGGCTGCGCGTTGTGATCTGAACTGTCGCTCACATGAAGTTGTCGAAAAAACTGCAAAACGCTTGTCATACATTACCTCGCAAAATCTTGTCTGATTGTGTGTGTCGTTCTCCTTGAGACTGTAACTCGGATAAGTCAAAACTTGCTCTTCTTCTTCCACCTTCGTTCGTAACAATTATAATTTTGAGACCACGAAATGAACATTTAAACCAGACAAAAACTTGATGTTTTCAATACAAGTTTTGCAGACAAAAGAAAATGCCTAGTTGGTTCGAATAGCGTTGTAATTCTTGAACGCTTATCGCTTTTCAGTAGAATTTAAGAGTGATGCCTTGTCTGCATGAAACAAATGCATTGATCAAGTTCTGACAGTAAAGTAAAAAAAGCGATTTGCAGTCACATACAAAATTGAGCAAAATCTCTGAAAATAACTATGCAAAGCAATGATGCTGTCGAAATCCAGGGCAGTGTTCTCTTTAAGAAAATTTTACTTTGAGCAAATGTTTGTTTTGCTGAGCATGCAATTGCGCAATGCGCAACCATGTAGACACACAACCAATGAAGGGTTATAAGGACTATGCGATATATATACGCTATTAAATTTGCATTGTTGCAAGTGCACGAGAATGAGATTTCAGTGCACAAATGCAGTCTGGTGGAACTACGCATTTGCGCGCCTTAGAGGGAACAATGGTTCAGGGTTAACGATTCAAGAGAAAAATTTCGCGGCTCAGAGATTTTGTGGCAAACCAGTCGAACAACACCAAAAAAATGAACGCGCTGGCAGGGCCTCTGAGAGCAATTGTGCCAGGTCCAGAGGGTACGAATACCAGGCCCCTAGCTTTTGTGACCCCTTCAAAAGTGTAGCTTGTTTGATTGCAGAAAACTTTGCGCGCGCAATTTCATCCTCCCGGGCCCGGGTACGATCAACCTTTGGTACCCCCCTCTCGTAGGCCCTGCGCGCCGGAGCCCCAGGGTTTTGTATCGGGAAAAAAGCACAAGCTTGGTTGCTAGAATTTAGTTAATTGCTTTGTGCAGTTATGTTGTGTTCAAGTAACTGTTGGTTAAATAAAAACCATAAATCATTCTATGGTCTTAGCAAAATACAAGAGAAATCAACCCTGATGTTGCGTTGTAGCACAGGTGGCACAATCTTTTGGTTATTGTCGGCCGCAGTGAATCCAAATTATTTGTTATGCAATGCCCATTACGAAGAAATAGGATTTATGCAATAACATTAATATACTCGTGACCAACAGCGTAACGAATTGTCAAAACTTTTAATGAAATTATTTAAGCACAGTTTGCAAAACATCGCATTAAAGGCTTGTAGTACAGAAAAACCCTGCATACATTGTTCCTGCTCTAGACTAACTTCAGAAGCCAAATATCTCATCAATGCACGGCCAGTTGAACGTATATTTTAATGTACATGTGCACTGCCCCGTAGGTTATTATCCACGGACACAGGCTGTGCACACCAGAATCCTGCACGTGTTGAAATGTTGTCGCTGTGTCTGAAAACCATCTAAAAACTCATGCAATGTGTTTCATCGCTAGTGGCAATTTACTCAGTGGTTCAGTTCACAGCCGACTCTTGCAAAACACTGCAAAGTAAAAACGTGAAAGCTTTTAGTCAACCTTCTGCGCTTCTTTCTTAGCTTTCAAAGCATTGTTGAAAAGAGCACGTCGTGCACTGACGAACTCTTTAAATTTTCTGTTCTGCTATTCACGAAATGTCCAACCACAGCAAACACTCGTTTATTAGCAGCCCTGGCTTCCATCACCCAGAACGTATTTCTTGCAAGATCACTGACAGCTGGAAACTCCAATCTGTGGTCTCGCCACCGACGGAGAATGTCTCTACGCTCTTGTATCACCAGCATTCTGTAGCATTAAATTTCTTGCTCATGTCACTTTCTCATGCATTTGGCCAACATTCAGTCACCCGCACAAAGGATGTCTTATCTCGTGTCCGCTCCGCCCGCGTAGATAGCTCTGCGGGTCGCCGCACCCGTCCCGAAAATACGAGTACCAGCAACCCGTGCGGGTTAACAAGCCCCACGCAGGACTCTAGTGCACAGCTGACTTGTATTTCAGTTATATGTATTAGTTGACCAACTTGAAAAATACCCTTTTCATGTCAAAGTCATACGTTTGAAACTCTACACGTTTTTCTAACAAACTCATTTTGCAAGTGATACATATGTATGCACGTCTGTTGAATGTACTTGTTGAGCGGATGACGCTCTTCGCAGTGTACGGTACATCATCAAATAAAGAGGAATGAATAGACGCAAAGCAAGGTTTATGAAAACGTTTTGAGGCATCAGTAGTCGTTGTGCCAATTGTCACATTCCGGAAAACGAATGACAAGTTCACATTAAAGCCTTATGAAACCAAGAATAAACAATAGCCGCTTTCTCGTTTGCCTCAATAGGTAGGTTTGGCGCAATTTTGCCTCACTGTTGCTACGCGACAAAGACGCTTACATTGGGAAACGATAAATCGTTCGTGAACCTGCTGACGATATTGAACACACGCAGCTGTTCAGCCAAGAATATATGCACAAAACTTAATGCTTTTCAGATGTTCAGCGGTATCCAGAGGTGGATCCAGGGGGCTAAGCAGCTCAAACCCCGCTTAAATTTGCAGTTATTTTTTGTGATCGATGATTCCCGGAGCACAAACGTGCATTGACGTGACATTTTTGTGAGTTTTAAAAAAATGTTTTCGTGCACAGTGGGAAGGGGGGCGAAAATGTTAATACAAAGCTTATTTTACGGAGTTCGAGCAGGGTGAATGTGTTTATTTCACTGGAAATAAAACCTATGCAACGTGTATACACAAATTACCATCCTATTACCACATAACCGTATACGTAAGTATTTAAACTCTTGTTTCATTTCGATGCGATTGGGTTGCTGAGTAACGGGAAAAAAGTTAAATAAGCAGCAGGAATGTGCGCAAAGCTAACGTAGACTATGGTGTTTTTTCCTACGATCTTTCTTGACTGTTGCAGCTCACTTCATTATTCAAAGGAAAACAGCAAAAGTACCCTTCAACTTCAACCAGCTAAGAGTGCATGTTATTGCGTAATTTCAGACTAGGCTGGGCTATAGAAGGCTCACCGACAGTGTAAACAGAAAACTTAACCGTAGAAAGTAACCCACAAAATGATTTACACTACAGTAGATTAGCTGCATAGTAAAATATTGATAAGTATCAGCAGACCTGCTAGCAGTTGTTTTTGGACAAACTTTCAGTACAAAATCAGTCGCTTTTTCATCTACCCGTATCCTTCAATCTCTTGCATTGTTTTCTTCAACCTGTTTATAAATTTGCTTTACCGCCATATAGCCGCGTTTCGTACAAAAGCTACAAAAGTAGGGGACGTTTATCGTTCGTTCACTGCAAACATCATATTTGCTGCAGTGACCTGGAATAACATCGCCTCTTTTCAATGCCATTGTGATGCAAATAATACGTTGCAGCGCAAAGACCAAGGATTGGAGTTTCGAACATGATTTTTCTGTACGCATATTGCATGCGCCCGGAACTGACACTTTCACCTGATCAACGTTTTCTATTCCGTGAATTTTTAAAGCAAACTTTGTGTATGAAGGGGAATCACCGTGACGCAGCGGCCCTGCATTTGAGAAAAACCATTGACGGTGCGTGAAAATCTGTGTCACACAAAAGAAACCCGCAAGCAACAGCACCTCCGGTGGTAATGAAATAATGCGCTTGCAGATCTTGAAAGAAGAGTTCTTTCTTCATCTTTTCGCTTTCATAACTGTCCGGACAGCTTTTCCGCTGCGGCGGACGAGACGAACGGTCGAAACCATCCAATAGTTCCTTTGCCGTTTCTTCTCGGACAGTGGTAGTGCGTCCAGCTGAGAAGCAATAAATCGTTCTTCTTTCGTTGAATTAAAATTAAAAAAATAAAATAAATAAATTCGATGCGCGGTAACTTCGAAATAGCTCTTTCAAAAATTTGTTGCAGTTTCGCATGAATCTGCCAGACATTCCGTGTTGCTCCTTCAGTGTCTTTAACATAATGAAATAAATTCAAAATGCTGCAAGAGAGTATTCTGAACAAATGCTGTACATTATTATCTGCACTGCGCCACATTAGTTGAAACAGACGTGCCGGAACCACTTTTGAGCATTTAGCGTTACACGCTTTCTAAAGGCAAGCCAACCCTATTTTTGTTACCAGTGAAAAGAGTTTTTGTCGCTTTGCCACCTCACCTGCTAGAATTTTGTGGCAACTCTTAAGTTTTTGTGCTCTGCTAGTCTCCTACAAGTTTTTTTTACACCGAAGTAGATTAAAAGTATGATTGCAGACGATTGTTAAACTTCCCGGGAAATGTATCAGAAACGAGCACAAAGTGACTGGCAGGTCGCTTGCCTTGCAGTGCGAACAGTCAAATGGGCTTCTAAGGAAGTTTAACAGCATCCACGCTGATCACAGATGTGTTCGAACCAGACGTGGCTCGGTGTCAAGCGAAATTTCTGACGTAACGCTATGTGCGCATGCACAGAGTAATGTTCTACATTTCAATACGCTGAGAAAACTGATGATTAGAGCTTGGGGTTTGGTGTTTAGGTAAGTGTGTCGGGTTAGGGTTAGAAAAAGAAAAATAATTGAGGTCTAAGGCTAAGCCTAACATTTTTCAGTGGTTATAATTATTCCCGTACTGTGTAAGCTTGTTGTGGGTATCTGGCATCTTACCAAAAAGTTTTAATTTGTACAACACACATGAAAAAAGTAATCCCCAAACTTTATTCCTTTCACGAGAAGCACAATAACTTCAAAACAGTAATAGGTCAGAAATTTCGCAGAGGTCAGAAATTTCGCTTGACACCAGGTCTTCATTGTATTGTATTGTGTGTAACGTCTTCACTCCCACACGCAAAACGCTAGACTTTAAACATGCATCGCAGTAAAGAGAAAGACACAAATGCACGAAAGAAGACGAGGATGTATACATTGTGGTAGTATTGAGTATACGCTTGATGGCGCTAATGCATTTACTGTACTTTGATGAAATACAAGCTTTCAAGACACTCGCATGAATGTCGCCATCATAATTTTTATAATGAAGAACTGCAATGACTTCCAAGTACATCGCTCTATTGAATGCATGGGGGAGTTTGTTAGAGGGGGCCAAACATCGAGTCTAACCTTTACGGAGATCTATAATGTTTTCTATGCGAGAATCAACAAGGAGAGGGACACTGACTGTAGCTTTACGTTGACTTTACGCGCAGCAGAAATATTTTGTCTGCAGTTTTTATCGGGTGCAGGACTGGTTCTGGGGAACAGCGCCCTTCGTCGTTTTTGACCAGATTAACTTTCTTTGGCACTCAAGGTCCACGTGCAACAAACACTCTACAGTCAGTCGCGTGTATGCCACCGATCGTCAGGCGTTTTTCAAAGATGCGCTCGATCCAAGCGTTACGCAACTCTTTTTAAAAAACTTGTACCTGTTAATCCTGCCAGATTTGTTTGCTTCCAACCATACTCGCACGTCTCATAAGCCACTAATTTATTATCAAACCGCGACTTACACTTTGGATTTTCGTGACGGAAGGATTTATGTACTGTACGTAATGAAATTTTGTTATGTTGTCTCCAGGGCCGGATTTAGCTGATGCGAGGCCCTAGGTTAATCCACTTGAGAGGCCCCCTCCCCACACGAGCAAAGCACGTCAAGTAAAACGCACCCAAATGGTTGCAACTGCTAGGTTCACGATTCGCGCGTTTGTTACTTTTTCAGACTGCTATAAGAATNGAACGCAATTCGCAACGAGATGGTCNCGAGAAAGCGTGTGAGATTTAAACCAGAACCGTCGCCAGAAAGCCTTCACTATAGGGGGCTTTACATTTGCGCAATGGGACGTGACGTTCTGAAAATTTGATAAAATCTCCACCGATTACAGTGCTTCATGTTTCAATTTGGAGATGCTGAGTGAGCCCTCCAATGCTCCCCGTGGCGACGGGAGTGTTTTAAACTTCCCTTATGCTGTCTTTATTGAAAAATGTACAAAATACCACAATCACCGAATCAAAGAAAACTAAACAGAGCACAGGAAACAATTTAAAAAGTTTTTGTCCTGGCCTTCTTCATAACAAAATCATCTAGGAATTCATTAAAATTTGTATGCTTAAGTTTGTCACATTTAATGCACCGAATGCCTAACGTGAGCAACCTCTCTTGGAACATTGCCACCCTGTAATTCCTAATTTTAATTCTTTTGAATCTCGAAAAGACCTTACTCCCGAGCAGTTGCTGTAGTAACCATCAAGCTAAGAAACAAGAGTCCCCAGGGTTGGATAAACTAAGAGCCACTACTCTAAGGCATCAGACCCAAACGCGCTTTTGTCATTTTGTTGCTGTTATCCTTTTGTCTCTTTGAGGTAGAATTCTGTGGTTGCCAGTTGCCAAAGTGACTTTTACTTGTTGTTCAAGTTCATTAAGATCTCTGATTTGCTTAGCACGAGAGAAGTACAAGCTTGCGCAAGTACTCAATAGCAATCTGATTTCTGAATGACTTTGTTAAAGAAAATTTCAGTGGAAAAAATCGAATCTAAAAATATCAAACGAGCTTTACGTAACAGAAACGCTAACACAACTGCAGCATTGTTCAGAAGAAGCAACTGTATTTTTATTGTAGGTAATGCTGCTAGCCCTGCACAGCGTGCAGGGTGTAGTACACATATAGCTCTTATCTGCAGTGCAATTTTTAAGCTTTGATCAGGTGCATTTCAAACACGAACAGTCACAAGTTCTTTCGCCTGATTCACACGTAACAACCGGTACGATTCCGCAAATACAGGACGCAGCCAACGAGCACTGAGTATATCGACACAATAGTCGACATGCGGCTTGGCCAGCGGTCATATTGACATTCATGGAAACGAGGGGTGCATCAGCTCCCCCTTACGTTCTAGTTCCAAGCCTACCTTTTTTTACTGGTGAGGTTAGCTTAGAAAATAACTTCTGCAAAGTTTGGTTTCCATAAACTCGTTGGAAGACCCTGGCGTTATCAACACGGAATCTGAATAGGTGCAAAAAACTAAATTTCACGAATACTTAAGGCATAAAATTTAGACGAATAATTGTCGAACTGATCCTATACCGGCAACTGACTCTATGCGTACCACAGTTTGCTGGAGGCCCCCTTGGATCTTGAGGCCCTAGGCTTAAGCCTATATAGCCTGTAGGTAAATCCGGTCCTGGTTGTCTGCTTTAGCTTTGGGCAAAAAAGCAAACCAGGTTTTTGCTAAAATGTTGTTTTAGGCAAACACGTGGATTTGAAAAGCAAGAGCTATTTCCTATAATACACGTTTATCTTGCACAAGCATTTTCACATTCATTTGTTGAAATAGATATGTCAAAAATAAGATTTTACGTGTTCTCGCCCAGGAACAAAGCAAAAGCTCATCGAAGCTTTCGCGTCCGCTTGATCGACCGGCCTCCCTTAAGTTTTACTCTCCAGAGCACATCACTGGAACTCGAGCTGTATGTTCGCATTGCGCAAACTTGCAAAAAACTTCAAGACAATCGCAACTAATTTGCTTTGAAATGTCTGCGGGAACGGTTTTAAAGAATGCTTTTCGATGGAGAAGAAAAATCCCGGTCGAAGTTTGTATGCAGCTGTTATAGCATCGTATTTGAGTTTTCGCAGCTTCGGACGGTCTTTTCCGGCCCGATTCTCAGAAGGCTCGCCCAATAATGTCTTCGCTCTGGGGCGATTTACACAAAAGCATCAGTACGTGATGTCAAATACGTGACGTCAAATGTCGAACGATCACAGCTTTCACCCATGGTGGTCGGAAGGATTTTTTCCAGGAGGTGAGGGGGCAATAGTGGATTTTTCCAGAGGTAGCTAAAAAGGTTTTTTCCAGCAAAGGTCAAAACTGGTAAAGTTTCATTTTTCCCTCTGAAAACTATAGGAAAACAACCTTTTTTTGCTAAAAATGTAATAAGAAAATGTCAAACTTCAAACTCCGGGAGGGGCAAGGCCCACTTGCCCCCTTTCCTACGCTGATGCTTTCACTGCTTCTGCTCTGGAATTTAAAATAAAGCACCCAAACCTCTTTTTAATCTTTCTTGCGCGTTGAAAGCTTCCCTGCTTAACTTTTTAATGTAGGCGGACTCCATAAGCCCGACTTTGTTTCCATGCCTTATCCTCAACGAAAGGTCTCCTTGGATCGTGAAATTGTTTCTGCAGCAATCTGAAACGAGCAACAGACCAAAGTTTTATGCCTTGTTACTTTGAGGTGTTCGCCTCGAAAATAATATTTTCTGACGTTCCTATTTGAATGAGACCTGAAGATGCCTACTTCTTATGCGAAATATACGTTGCAATAAGATCATAGTGTCGGCGAAAAGATGTTTTTCGATAGAGAGTGATGTTTCGTGAATTTTTAGAAATTTCTTTATTGGAGCCAATGGCGCTACAGTAAAAAATACAGTTTTATCGATGAATAGGTGCGCAGGTCACTTTTATCGCTGTTGCCAACTTACAAAACAATGCAGTAAAATTGGTTAGATCTCAAAAAATTATCACAGGATTCATATCAACGACTGATGCTTTTCTACATGTTTGGAAATGCTTTAGGTTAGTTTGTGAACATTTTTTGAAAACGGCCCATTTCCCACTCTGTTTCAAGACTGCTCCGCCTCAGCTAAAAATGAGTACCTTTACCAGATTTGTGTTCATCCAATAACGTTTCCCACCTAGATTTATCTCCTTGTAACGACTGTCTTTGCTAGCATTTGCAGGGACTCAACTACGGTTTGAAACTTTTCTTATCATTCACCTCTTTTTATTACGTTAAAAACATTTATAATGAATCTTTCTGTTTAAATCAAAGCCGCGATTGTTTACAGGAAATTTGGAAACTTTATGTATGAGACCTTGATATCATTTTGAAATCCTATTTTGTTGCACTTAACATCTTCCGTAGCAAGGTTCTCTCGAAAACTTTACTTGATTGGGGGGGCGCTGCTCTAGTTGCTCACCCCGAGACGCACTTGCAAATCCTCTACGTTCGCTTCGCTCAGGCCTGACTTTGTAGCATGACCATCCGCTTGAAGCAAACTATCGTAATGTCAACCGGAACACCCAATCCACCACGCATTCTCATCAATGGTTCACTGCTTAAAGTCGTTGACAAGTGGTCTTATCTGGTATCTGTTGTCAACTCTTCCAGCAACCTCGACGACGAAATCAACCGAAGAATTGGAAAGGCTTCGAAATTTCGGGCCACTCAGTTCTCGGGTTCGGAACAATCGCCATCTCACTATCAAACTAAATATCAGGGTCTACTCCTTGTGCGTCCTGAGTGTTCTGCAATGCAGCAGCAAAACGGGTCAACACATCCCCGCCACGAAAACCGTCACAACGTTTTTTACTTCACGCGCCTCCGCTCCATCTTTGGTGCCTCGTGTAGGGACAAAGTTCCCACCTCCACCGTCATACATATCACCGTCTCATATGCATAGGCGTAGCCAGGGGGGCAAAGGATCATGTCCTCCAAATTCTTGCATATCTTGTCGTTTTGTGCTTCGAGAGGCGGTCTCCCAAACGAAATACTGTTTCTCGCTTGAAGCAAAATATATGGTTCCCCAAAAATTTTGGGCTGGCGACGGCACTGCTCATATGACCTCATCACCATCATGAGGCAGCGGTATCTGCGCTGGCTGGGCAACGTGATATCCTTTACGGAGAATTGTATACAGCGCCACGTAGAACTGGCAGATCCAAACTGCGCTACAAGGACGTCATCAAGCGTGACATGGCGAGCTTTTACATCTCTCCACAGTCATGGGAAACACTTACTGCCGATCGCAACAGATGGCGTCCCTCCCCGAATGACGGATATTCATTGTCAATTAACAACTACGTAGAAAAAATGGAGAAGCACTGAGCTGACCGTCGTCAATAACGGGATGCGCCATAAAGCAGAGCAGGGGGTGTTCCCTTTCCCCAAAGTGTCGCGACCTTGACATTTTTTGGTTACACTCATGTTCCGGATCAAGCAAGAAACCAATTGTAACATGACCGAAAAGAAATGGAGCGTCAAGTCCGCTTTCAAAACTAAACAGACCACAAGTGTCGTGGCATGTACGATGGAATTTCCCACAACGTATGCAAATTACTGAGCCATTAACCGCCAAAATATGCAAATAGCTGAGTCATTAACCGCCAAAATATGCAAATAGCTGAGTCATTAACCAACAAAATATGGAAACAGTTGAGTCATTAACCAAAAAAATACGCATATAGCTGAGTCATTAATCGCTCGGCGAAGATGCAAAGTGCCGCTGGGCTGCAGGAAAATTGCTCTGATATGTTAACCTAGAGTTTTTCTTAAAACACCNGATTTTATTCAATTTTTGTTCCAAAATACGTGGATAAAGTTCGGTNATGGTAAANGCTTTTTAGGGAACACACATAATAAAAAAGCACGTTAGTAAGTTGCTTCATAAATTACAGATTGCTCATTGTGAAAAGTTTTGTAATTTCACAAAATTGTTAAGAAATGGCTTTAACGTGTTTTAAGTGAGTCAAATTTAATCAACGTTGCATGGCCGAGTATTTCATGAAGTATTCTCAAGATCCGACATTGCTGAAAACAATCTTGTGAACACACCATTAAAACCAAGCAAAAAACATGCTCCGCGAAACAAAGAAGTGAAAATAAAAAAATTTTCTAATAAAACTGTAAAATTGCCAACAAAGTAGACGAAAGTAGTGAACTCAAAAATGTTGGGCTTCAGTTCATTTGTTGAAGAAGATTGAAACGACAAACTGACGGACGGAACAGAGATAAACTGAAAAAACGTTTCTTGAAAATAAGCTTCAGTAGGCATCGCGCATTCATATAAATTTTTCACGTTTTAAAATAACTGTTCTAAAGATCGATCTAACTTGGCGTTTGCAAATTTCAAACCAGTTTAAGCTAAAATACTGCTTACCGGTAATATATTCATCTTTTTACCGGACAGATTCAATTAAAGCCAATTCCAAGCTCAACCAAAAGCACATTTTAAAATTGTGAAGCACAACAAAGTACTTTTCTTTCGCATATACTCCACGAAATAGAAAAATCTTATGAAATCATACTACTTATTAAATATGATTTATAATAATCAACAACAAAAGAAAACAATTCTAAAATTTTCTGCAATGAAAAGGTTCCTTCCAGAAACATTGGAAAAGCCATTTAGTGTATAGTGAATTCATTAGGGCAGCTTACAGTATATCAAGCAGCGACACAGTTGCGCCTGAAACATCAGCAGCATAGCAAATAGTTTTTGTTTAAAGTGTGTTCAAAGAAAAACAACGTAAATTACCAGCGTTTATGCATATTTAATTTACGCAACGAGTTAATTTCTGCCAATCTTGCTCTGAGAATGTGCAGAATGACGCCGCAATCTCATTTGATTTAAATAATCACTCATTTTATTTAAATAATTACGAAATTTCAAAATTTCGGAAATTTCTTATTTGGCTTGCCACCAGTGCACCATTTGCTGCGAAAGCAGCCGCATGGGATCCGGCGCAAGCAAGCGGAGATGGGCGCCGCAGACCACTCGTGACACTCGGAGAGAAGTTCGAAACGAGTATAATGAAACTTTCTTCTCTTTCAAAAACAAAGATTTGACGGCAGTGTAGCAAACCATCACCATCTTGTGGAGATAACATTGGAAGAAATCTTACTAGTCTTTGAAAAAGTTTCATTTCACAAAGGTTTCCTAATTCGCACAATACGAAGTTCAAGGCATCAAAAGTTTTGGCAGTTGACAAAGCCAGTAACGTAAACGGAAGATATCATGAACAAAAAAACTACCACTCTGAAATATTTTTTTAAAGTAATGAAACCGTTAGCCTTGGTTTTTAACCACCTCTGCTAAATTTAGCCCATTTTGTAAAATTTTCTTTATGTGAAATGAAGTTTGTCACAACTCATCGTAGGGCTTGATATCCAGTAAGATTCAAACAAAGAGTATTTTAGATAACCCTGTTTTGTTGTGATCTTGGCCGAATCTCATTGCGATATTCATGATGCATAAGCTGTTTCAAAAATAGTGTAACTTGTTCTAATATTGGCAATTGTCACCCAGTTGTTTATATCACTCTTAGCATATTTTCTACAAACTTTGTTACCTCAAATTAGCTGTTTTGCTAACTTGCAGGAAATCACCTCAAAAACTACACGTAACCAAATGTATAAAAAGTCGAATTTACTGAATTCTCCTTCACGCTAAGGTCTATATGTCTGTACTTTGTTTTAGATTGGAGAGCCGAGGTCTAGTTTGATAAATTATATTATTTACATGCAACAATTTTTGAAGAGTTGTCCAACTCGACAACAATACGTACTTAAACTAACCTTTACAATTCGGCACGCAGTTTCCCATAACAGTCAAAGGACTTGCTTGGTACCACGCAGTTCTTCCATGTCCGCAGGCAGATACTGCGGACCTGATGTTGGCTGCTGCTTTTAGCCAAACTCTTTCATTGCTTTCTGCTCGTAGATCATCTGCTGGGTTTCAAGCAGCTGTGGTGATAAAACACTAACAACAGTTGCGTCACAATCGTCTACCTTCACAGAGTGAAAAGCAATTTGACAACTACGTTTACTAGGGTTTGCTGCTTTTTTTGTCCACAAGCAAACAGGTCATGATATTGGCCGAACGCGTGGGCCAAGATTATGCTTTCTGAGCTGCGAGAAAAGAATAAGCAGCTAAAAGATCAGCTAAAGCAACTGCGGAAAGACAGCGATAGACTGTACGATGAAACGGAGTGCTATCTTCACAACAACAAGGAGGTGGAACCTCCACCGCCATCGGAAGCGCCGAAGCCTTCATCTAGCCGGTAAAGTGCCATAAATTGAAAACGTATCTAATGTAATAAAAATAATTAAAAGCTCTCGATTTGCTGCAAGCTCTCGAGGAATCAGCCCACTCGAGGAATCAAGCTCTGCTTTCTTCACTCTGCGATTATTCAGACTTGTACATATGTGCAAGTAACTAGTCTCCATAAAAGCGACGAAACCTTGATGAGATTGCAGGGCTGAGGATGCGTAGTGTTACGTGAAATCGACATTCTATATAAAAAATATTTGCTGGATGATTCAACTTCGTAGCCTTTGTGGAGACTAGTTACTTGTAATGAAATAATTTATTAAATTTGCAACAAACAAGTTTTGAATCAGCATTTTCTGTTAAAAAAACTTTCTTTTTATTACTCTTAAACTGACAATAAAAGGTTTTGATATTATTTCTGGAAAGCATAGCGTCCTGCCTTGTCACAACAGGAAAAGCACATCACCAGGCAGTGCGTGTTGTGAGACCATGCAAAAAGAAGTGAGGGAATGCTTTGTCAAAACGAAGTCGAGGCTTGGCGCAGGAAACCTAGTCGTTTTCTTCGTTTAAGATTCACAAAAAATGACAACAAAAGCGCCAGTACGTTAGTACCTCATAAGAAAGTAGGAGAACGAAATACCCTCGAAAGAAGTGGGGGTTGGCGACGTTCTTTCGCATTCCTCGACTATGACAATGACAGCTTACCTGGAATAAAGATTTAAAATTCGGTTTCAGCGTAGAGACAGTAGTGAAGTTTCAGTTTCCAGGACAATCAACCAAGAAGCAAGAAAAGTATTCCGTATCTGCTGTTATGGAGGAGGGTGAAACTAAAAAGCCGTTCCCAGCCAGCTTCGGTCCAGCAATACACAGGCCCGTAACTAGGAAGGGCGCAGTGGTGGCGAAGCCCAGACTAAANTTTTTTTATCCCCTCCTGGAAAGATACGTTGGACATTTTTTTAAAACTATTGGACATAGTTTAAAAAATTGGGCCTCTCTCAGGAAATTTTTTACCCCCTTGGTGTCCCAAGGTGGTTACGGACCTGGCAGTGCATTAGCTTGCAATGTATAAGCAACAGATGGACTTAGTAGGCACTTTTTCTTACTTGAACGGCCGAGGTAGCTTGTTTTGGAGGATCACCAACAATCACACACATACTGGAACAAATTGAAATATGTTTTTCTTAAGCTGCACATTATTAGACGAAGCTAAGTATCATAGAGCGAACTTCCCTAAATCGGGAAATATTTTCCGAGGTTCAGCCTTCACTCACTTTTCAAGTCGAACAGTAATAGAAATATCCAAAATACCAGGGGTGTAGTGTTAAGAAAGAAGTATGAGAATGCACGAAAAAACTAGCCATTTCAACAGCACTTCAAACTCATTTTTAAATCAATATTTAATGAAATGTTCACTTTCATTACACTATAAACGAAAACATGAAAAAGTGTGTCCCACTACACCCCTGAAAAATACACGATTTTGAAAAAGTATACAACGAGAAGCCAGTGGCGATTGAAATAATCGTTNCTTTTCTCCGCTTCTGAAAAAAANCAAAACAGACAATATTCTTTCAGGCGCAAGTACGACAGCCAGGTCTCTTCTGCCTCAAGCGGTCGTCAAACGATGCTCTCCGATCGCGCCAAGATCATTCGCGGCGAAGCGTCCAAGCGTATCGACGGATTGCTTCACGACTGGAGAGACTACAAAGACAGAGCTGATGAAGAAATCAGGTGAAGCACAATTGAATAGAAGCTTGCTCACCTTAATACAGTGTTTTTGAAACAGCCTCATAGAATCATGAAAAACATGTTCAGAGAAGAGGGACCTTTCTCCCCCAGAGATATTTCCTTATTTTTCACAAGGCATCCAGTTCTACGGAAATACTGTGTGACTGACCCTTAACAACAATTTGTGGCAATGGTTCTCAACATTTTTGGCCCATGGACCATCTTTTTAAAAATGTTCAATAGACCACTTTGCTGTGTAGACATCTCATGAACAACTAGTCGAAACTGTCGCAACTAGACGAAATTTATTGTACAATAAAAGTTACAATATTCAGGAACGTTTTATCAAGAAGTTATGGAATTCTCTGTAGACCACTAGAAATTCCAGGTGGACCACAGGTGGTCAACCTGGACCGCGTTGAGAATCACTGATTTAAGGGAATGACATCTTTCAAGTTCTTGATGAGACAAAAATTTCCGCACGACCTGTTGTAATTAAATGTACGATGCCCATTTTTTAAACAACATTCGCTTTTAACCCTGCTCGTGTCCAGAGGAAACACTAAAACCGTTGGTATCATAGGCCAAATTAGGCAAAAAGATTCCTCATCATAACCGAAGCTTACGAACACGTTTTAGGCTTCCAGGCAGGTTTTTCATTAACTCAGCAATTGTTCTGAAACTCATCTGATACGAAAAAACAAACTTGTTGGACATCGAAAAATTTTTATTTTTTCAAAAATAAACACATTTTCCAAAAGAAAATGTGTGAGGCACGCCTTCCCCAAAAATGCGGGAACATTGCACAAAATCCGCCGGTAGCCGTTATTGCCGATCGGCTGAAGATCAAAATTGTGCTCAGCTCGGGCTTGCGATTCTATATGCAACAAAAGCAGATTAGCTTGAGATATGAAAGTGTGTTATTTTCAAGGATATTTTTACAATTTTCAGGCACGTAAGGTTCTTAATGCCAGGATGGCCGAATAATTTGTTTCCAACTCGTTTTGCCCATAAAATACAAGTTTAACTGGCGTGTGACTTTTCATCTCGCACGTCAGGTCATCTTGGCACACTTAGCCATATCCTCTTGTTACACGAAAGGTACCCAAGGGCAAAATTGGTCAAACACGCCATCTGCTCCAAAAATGCAAACCTTATGCAGATTTCGATAGGACAGCTCGACAGAGCGCAGTAAAAGCTCAGGTACTGAATGAACCAGTTTTAAGCGTAAATTGTAAGTATTTCAACAATTAGGTTGAAAAACGAATTGCCCACAGTGGGGCTGGTGCACATGACCTGGAAACAGGCTGGCACGCATGAGAAGTAACGATCGCATGGTTGCAATTAGCTCGTAGCCGCGCTTCTCAGCATGACATTTAATGTTTGTCTTTCCTCAGACGCCGCTGTCGAATGGAGCAAAATCTCCGCGACATCATCGCCAGGAAAGAGCGCGAAGCGGACGAGCTGGCCTACGAAATCTCTTCTCTTCGTTCGCTCTCGATGGAACAAAAAAAGGAAATCGAGCGCTTGAACGAAGAGAGGGAGGACGACGCGAAATGCCGCGCGCGCTGCGTCGAGTTGGAACTGCAGGTGGATGGTGGTGACGCGAACGAAAGCTGGTAGATGGTCAGGGGTGGTTCGTGTGGTGCAGTCTGGACATGTAATAGAATCATCCAAGCCCGCAATAGCAATGCTCACCTTGCTAGAAGGTTTCGTGGACACTGGCAGATTTATCCGGCTTGAGTAGTTTTGCTTGATCACTATTTTTGTTGCATTTTGAGTGTTCACCAGAATTTATTATTGCGTTTGGCGATTCCGTTGCAACAAAAACTTGCTAACGTGATAACAAACTCCCAACAACATAGTTGCAGTTGACACAGTGAGGACTCGAACCGTAAGCTACTCGGCTACGCTCCTGCTGTTTCAACAGTTCCAGTATTTCGCCCTGCGAAAATAAGCAGGCTCAAACCCCATTAGCAAAACGTTCCAAGTCCAGGTAATGTCAGAAGCTGCATGTAATTCTGTGTGTTGTAAGTTAAGCCTGATGGAAAAAAAACTAAATTGTCCAAAGATGTCTTTCTGGTAACGTGTGCACGAGCAAGAACTTTTTCACCTTTTGATGCTTGCGCGTAGCTCTCTGAAATAAAACTTTCGATCTGATCATCGTGTTTTCAAGTTGCCCCAGAGTTGCGACTTTTGACTTTTCCCTGTGTTGGGCTTCGGCAGTTGTCGAAGCAGAACAGATACATCAACGAACTGATGAATGAAATCCAAGCCCGTGACGAACTGGTGCGAACTGGCGAAGCGGAACGAGAATCGCTGTTGCAGCTGAACTCCGAACTGCGTCAGACTAACCTGGAGCAGAGGACGAAAATCGAAGCATGCGAGAAAGATGTTACTGGTAGTCGTCCATGTTCTTTTTCATCGATTTTCCTTTCACTGCACAGCTTTGAACGGCATTAGAATGCAAGAATCACTAGTTTAAGGTGAAATCACGTAAATCACACACAAAACGTTTAGGAAACAGTTGTTTTTTTGTCAGAAATACCTCAATCAATCGAGCAGAAGGCAATGAACTAAAGAGTCGGGAAGTGCTGATGCTTACACAAAACTGGAGACTACTGCATACATAATTGACACCGCTGAGCGCCAGTACTGAGGCTGGCCCGTTTCCACTAGAGGCGCATACGACCTGTTGACACCGAGTGCTGAAAATGCTAAGGAGCTATGAGGATGCATCGAGGCTCAGGGCCGGCTCCTGCAGAAGTCATGGTTAATTAAATCTCTCGTGCGTCATTCTTTAAATCTTCGCCGGGGATGGAAACAGTCGTTTTTTGAAAACCACCGACGTGACGCCATTCAAATGCATCCTTGTGCGTTGCTATGTTTCTGACAAAACTTTGCAAAAGTTCCAAGCTGATGCTACGGTTTTACAAAGAGCAGTGTGCTCTAACATTGCGCAAAACGTTCTACTTCACCTATTTATCAAGCACTGCTGGGGTGTTTTGACATTATAAAAAAATTTCAAGTACTTAGTCTTCTGTAACGAATCGAACAGCAAATTGGTTTCAAATTGGTTTTATAGGAAATCGATTTCACATCCTCAGTCCTGAAATATTGTTCTGCGTTAATGAGTTCTTTGTTTGTTTTTTGCGCACATAAATTTTGCAATTTATAGAAACTCGCATGGAACTGGAAATTCTGGAGGAGATGGTTCGGGCCCTCAACGACCGCAAAACGATAATCTTTGCCTCATCCAGGAGGAATTCCCCCTCAACTACACCTACGTAGGTATCCATCTACACGAGCTGAACCACACTTGATAGCTGCTGGCAATGCTTTAAAAATAATTAATAAATAGCATTGAATATACGCAAAATTCAGCTACTTTGACTTCTGTGTTTTGCATCTCTTCTCTGAAAGTGCGTCAACGTCATGCGTTTACACCACCAGTGGTACCGCCAGGTTGTTGCGACACCCAGCGGAACATTGTGTGAAATCAGAGTTTTGAGCTACATGCGGGCAATACAAAAATTGAAGGTGTGGGTTTCAAAATGGCGTGAGCTTGCTGCTGAGCTTCCTTGATCTACTGCTTGTTTGGAATTCCATATGGTCACGATATTGCAAAACATTCGATTAACGGAAGATCTTAGATTTTCGCAAGGACTGCTGCGAACAATTCAGAAAAGTTGCTCGAGGTCAAGACTTAGAAAAGTTGACAGAAACACAAAACTTGTTTTTCAAAGGAAGAGTGGTTACGGAACACTTGACCATATCAAAAACATTCAGTTTGCACAATGGTTTAGAATTTGAGGCGGTAAATGGAACTGGCAGCATTGAAGTCTATATTAATCAGGTTTTGCTGCTCAGTATTTCTTACCGAACTCTGTATAGTCTTAGACATAGTCCCGATTGTTTCAGACCCATGGATAAGAACCACCCGAATCGATTATATTCCACTCCGAAGTCTCCTGGAGCTGCCCCCCCCTCTCCCGCCCGATCTCCGCTCAGCTACAACCAAACCATAAACCCTTTTTCAATGGAGTCCGTGCCGGTTCGTCTCTGTTTACGATCATTTTGACCTTTGACCTTATGAAACAGACGACGAAGCGTAACATGCCAGTTAATGTCCAATGATGTGAATGCAATATCTACTTAATGTTTGCTTGGTTGACTTGGCTGCATGTCGTCTTTTATGGGATGCGCTCCTCATGTGTTTGTCATGCCAGTCGTCCTGCATTAAACAGTCAATCAATTACAGGTTTTTTATTTTTAGGAATTTTTTAAAAGGGCCACGACTAACTCGTTTGTGTTAAGCACCCTAGGAAGTGAAAGTTTCAATATTTCTGCTTTCATTGGTTACATAATTGTTTGACGTAAGGGATGGCACTCCATCAGTTTTTATGAAAGTAAAGCATGTTCTAATAAAACAAGAGTTTGTTGACGCTTCTTCGTTTGGAAAGACTTTAGACTTGCTTTAACTCAGACGTTTAGGGTTCCATGAAAACACATGTTGTAATGCGCTGTCATCCGAAAAATAACAACATTATAACCAGTGGCGTAACTAAAGGTTTGAGTCAGGTGGGAAATTTAGCTGAAGGGGGCCCACTGGCCAACACTCAGAAAACAATTGAGAAATATTAGTGAATCCGGATGTGGATTTCTATCCTAAAGCCCGAAATCACTCCGAAATCGCATAAAAATAACAACCTACTGAAAACCAAAGGAATACGTAACACCAGAATATAAGTTGAGTGGGGGCCGTTTTTAACATTTAGTTTGCCAGGGGCCCGGTTCGCCCCCCCTGCCCCCCTGTCAGTTACGCCACTGAATATAACTGCAGTGATTCACATCTGTTGGCATTTGGTTATACGAATTTTTCGATGATGGTTCGTCAAGGTTTGTCAGGTTGTCAAGGCCTCTCCATCCCAATGGTGATTTTAATGCTTGTTTCCTGGAACTGATTAGACGCGCGAAACGCAGATTGACGTGACGCTGCTATCGCGCGGCGCAAACACGCCCAGTCGCGTGGCGTCGAAGCCCCCCAGTCAGATGGCGGTCAACGCGGACGACGGGAGACAGGTCGCCGATCGCCGCTCGGCGATGACTGCGCTCAAATCGCTGCAGAAGGAACACGCCGAAAAGTGCACGTGCGTATATGCCGCGAAGTGTTTGTTTGCGAAACGACAAATAATGCCAGAATGATTGCGGATAAATGTAGCGCTCGTGATAGTGTTTTTGTTTGTTTGAAAATAAAGTCAACTTGTTGCGCCCCTGAAATAGTTTTTTTTCTATTTGTTCAGCTAGTGGTTGTGCATCCACGGCCTACTTAAGATGTCTTAAGCAGGCCGTGGTGCATCTTCTTTGCGCCAGGAGTGCCGGGAAGCGTTTAAGCAACTGATGTCCCTAAAAGGTTTTCATGGAAATTTTTCATGATATTTTTAGCGACCAGCGATAAACAACTCCCAGTTTCCTATGGCTGGATGAATTTTTTCGATTTTGGTGTAAAGGGTTTTCAGGTTCTTTGGAAAAGAAACAAAGAGAAAGAAACAAGAGCGTTTAACAAAGAGAAAAAACAAGAGCATTTTAAATAGAAAAAAGAGCATTTATTTTTTCATTTTTGAACAAAAACAAGCGTGGAGATGGAAGGGGGCATTGATGCATTCGTGGTGTGGGGCTACAAGAAACAATAATTAGTTTTTTTCATCAGAAACAGCTCCTATTTTTTGCTGTCACTCTTGAAGTGCTTTGGTCAGAAACGTACTGTTACAGTTATCTCGCCGAGCACATTCAGAAGCTGAAGGACGAAAACAAAGCGAAAGAAGAACGCATCTCGCAGTTGCAAGGCGGCAAGTCCCAGAAAAGCGCCGCGTTAAACTAGCAGCGCCACACTGAGGGAGGAAGACACATCGGTGCTCCCTTTGCTTCGACTCGTGCGGAGCCACTCTTTGAAACTCGTTTCTATCGACTCGTTGACTGATTAACGACGACGGTTGATTCAAATGCTCGAGATTATAGAGGGGTGTGTTTGCGTGTCAAGTGTGGTCATTTTCGTACATTTTCATAAAGTGGAAAAATATTTCATAGAGGACACTTAAATAATGTTTCAAAGTTCTTTAATAGTTATTTTCAATTATAGCCAACGTCGAAACATCCAGATCTTACATCCTTTCCTGAAAACTAATTCTGATTTGAAGTTCCTACATTTGGAACATCTTTTCCTGTAAAAATTTTGAAATGCAGATTTTACAGAATTCAGACACTCATAATCGTTATCAAGTGGAATCTCTTTGTCCACCATCGGTCTGTCATTTCATGCTCGATTTCCATGAATTGGTGACGTGATAAAATAAAAATCAAATAAGCCAACACGAGGAATTGAACAAGTTACTGTTCGTGCACACATCTCCACGAGTGATGGAGCGATTAACCGTTATTTTGTTTGATCTCTGCCTAGAAAGAGTCAAACTAGGTAGTAGGTAGCTTGGTCAGTGGAGTTCTTTTCAACCCAATAATTAAAGTTGTGGAATAGGTTATAGTAATCAAAGCTATCACAATTAGCAAGGCCTTTCAATAGTAATCTGCATAAACTACCATGCGAATCAAAATTTAAATTGCCTGGGCCTAAAAATTCATACGTTTTTGTCTATATTACTTATACTTATAAGTAGACCACGCAGACATAAACAATGTTTCCTCAATTTGAAAACGTTTGAATATTTCCTGTTTTGAGGTTAAATGGTTTTGTAACGAAGTTACAAACGTACAGGGAGGTGCAGAGGTGCTTAGCCTGTGCTATGTTCACAACACAAGTTCTATTTAATGCCTCAAAAGCCAATCATATTTTTTGCTTGTTTCCGGGCTTTGGGCAAGCAATGCAAAGCTTTCGCTCGTAACAGGTGCTTCGTACTTACCGAATTTGGCTGTAAAGTGAATGTCACGGAAGGCGACATTGAACAGATGTAATTGTTGGTCAGTTCCCATCATTAAAGCAAAACAACCATAATAATAAGAAATAAAAAAGCGATACGCCCAAAGGCAACGATCCACAGATTAAAAGACAGCAGGAAGCAATTGGTGTTGGGCAATTCTGATCGAGCTAGCTTATGCGATACGATTGGTAATTTAAACTTTAGAGCACTCAATTTGAATAACAGCTGAAGATTCCTGCTCAGTAAGCGAAGATATGCTCAAGATCATAGAGTCTGATTAATTGCTGTGGAAGGATTCCTCTCCATTGATGCCTTATTGGCCTCTACACAGACGATGGGTCGGTTGCAATGCAAAAAGCCGGAAAGCCAAAAATGAACAGAATGAATGAAACATACTATGTTTAAAAATGAAATATTTAATACTAATGAAAACAGTAAAAAAAGACTTCCTCGATGCAAATTTTACCTAACATGAAAGCAAAATTGCTCGCAAAAGGGTCTGGAAAAACATAGTATTGAACTCCATGCAGCACGAACCAAAACAAAACAACTTTCTATGAGTGTATTTCCCCAAAGAAATTGGGATACTTTCTTCGGAAAATCCGTATAACAAAACTTTCAATAAAATATTTTCAAATTGTTCTACAGTAGCATGAGAAATAAGGTAACAGTGATAAGAAAGCATATGCAAAGGTTAAAGAGAGTACCCCGTTGGCGGAAGAAAAAAGAATTGTCTTCCTTAACGGGGTGAGACAAACATCAGAGACGAAGATTTGTTACAGCTTCGCCGAATTTCCAAGGTGTGGTACAAAACGAAGCAGTCAAGCCTAACTTTGGCCAGAGGACCTCAAAAAGAAAAAACAGTTAAACAGAAGCTATCGAAATGAACTGAACAGCAAGATAAAGAGCCATTTGTTCTGCCACTGATCAATTTCATTCTTTTCTGTCCCCTAACCAGTGAGGTCGTGCCCACAGGGTACGGGGTTGCAGGCCTCCAAAAATTCTAAACAATAATGTCCGCACTCATAAACGTTCAGAAACGGACGAAACCGTGCGTCTGCTTCGACGTTTTTTGGCATTTCTTGACTTTAAAAAAATGTATTTTGAGCAAAAACGTCGATGACTATCTTCTTTTGATCTTCGCCGTGAAACATTTACAGAAATTTACTTGTCGTGCACTCGCCTGCGAATTCTACTAAACACAAACTGCAGAAAGCCAGGCTTTAATTCACTAAGTACACCGCTCAATCATGGAGCTGAACAAGCGAGCAATGAAACTCTGAAACAAACACAACAGCGTAACTGATCAAATGCTTCCTAGGGCGGGCAAACTG
>JGI24021J15306_10000449_pt1 | contig 30911 bp, 21 predicted proteins | sample Ectturendosymbi1_FD_15306 | JGI IMG/M metagenome (IMG submission 15306) | reverse complement strand
CATATATCTTTTTTAAAGTAACTTGGTCTCCACGTCGCATCAATCAGCAAATCTTTTTGATGTAGAATTGATATCGCGTAACTCTGCACATCCTCAGTTCGGTGAAATTGATTTCCTATTTTAACATATTGCTACATGATCAGACTGCGTAACCTTGGTGAAGACTAATTACTTGAACACGTTCGAAGTAAGTTGGCTTTCTAACAGTCACGCAAAGCACCAACTTGCGTAAAACCTTATTACCACTCAGATAACATGATACTTTTGAAAAGCGACTGTTGAAAAATGGTTTTGTCGTCAAGGTTTCCGATTCGTCGGAACCTTACAGTCTGATGTACATGTGTTAAAGTGGTTGAAGGAATTTGATTATACTGTATTTGCATAAAACATGATGATATTTATGTGTATATGATCTTATCATTGAAGACGGCATTTTTTCCAGTTGAAATTTGACAAAGGCTTTTTAGGAAATCGATATACGATGTTGTGAACTTCAACTTTTCCTTCGAAAGCTTATTCATGTACAGATGAAGAACCGTCTCGTGTGAAAAATATGGAACTGACAACAGATGTGAAGTTTCAAGAAAAAGTAAGCGAGTTGAGCTGAAAAGCAACTACGGAAACATTTTGGATGAGGAGCATTGACTTTTGACACAAGCATTTATAAAAGGTAATTCTGCAAACTTATAGATGAGCACATAACCAAAACAACAAAATCCAAACGTTTTGAGGATTTCACTTCCAGAAGACAAATGAGCTTGCAATTTCATCGTGCATTGCGCGTGGGGTGAAAAACAAGTCTTCATACCTTCAACTTTGAAATTGAGTGTTAATGTGAGCACAACGTTTTCTGAGCATACAACCTTGACCGTGCATTATTACCATTAAAAGGTCGTTTCTTTTGTTATTTAACATTCCTAGTTTGAAATTGGCACTACTCAAGGCATTGATTTTTTTAGGATCAAAACTAACACTTACGATGCGAAAAGGGTCTTAATGTGTTTTTCTGCCACGTACTGTACGTGAAAGTTCCAATCCGACTTTTCTAGAAATTTCTTGTACTAAGAAATGAAGGGAATGCTGGGTTAAAGCTCCTCAGAAAGAGTCAAGTTTCTTATCAATGATGTACTATTAGTTGATAGCATTTATGACAGTCACTGCTTCAGCAAACACTTTCTCACTACTCGTTTGCAGCAAAGTCATGAGGTTCCCTAAGATTCTGTTCTCAAGCAAAGCCAGTGTTTTTCGTGTTAATGCAGGGGCTCTTACAGTATTGCCTCAATACCTCCAGGGGGTATTGAGATTAGACGTTGGGGGTATTAAACAATGTGTGAAACACTCCATCATTATATTCGTTTTAGCAATCTAGCAGGGATATCCATGGGCGTCCGCAGGTGGGGCAGAACGGGCATTTGCCCCCGTAGAAATGGGAATAAAAACCCAAAACAACTCCTTTGCCTGCAGAGTCAGATTGAGAAACTTCCGAGCGGATTGTTCTACAATTGGGCTTTATTACGTAACAATTACATGCCAACAGATCTTCAAAGGTTCACTTCAAGTTACGGCAGTAGGCGTTTTGTGATAGCTCATGTTTCAGAGTGACGCTGACAAGTTTTGCTAGGTGAAAGAAGTCACAATTTGCGGTTTCGTTAAAGACCATGGCAATGATTGTTTAAAAAGAACTGCCCTGTTTTAAAAATCTACTATTAGCCTATTGTGTAAATTATCGTAATATACCTGGCCAGCGTGTTTTAAGCCGTTTTTGGATGTCAAAATGACACCCTAAAATTTTGCAAAGATACCCTAAATTCTGAAAGCCTAGATATGTTTTTTCCTTGTATTGAAGTAAAACGGTTTGAGGAAATCATGTTTTCCTGCACGTGGCCATTGCAACAGACTGCTGTAATGTTATAGGCGGACACATTTTTCTGGCGCAGAAGTTGGAAGCGAAAATTGTAAGCTTGGTACCTGTGCATTGCCATGCACACCGCCTCGCCCCGGCCTCTTACTTCCGCAGGTTTGTACAGTAAGGTGTACAAAACTGCGAAAGCACTTTCATGCAATTATGTGAGTGTTTTACTGTTTCACCGTTGCGATCGACTTGCATGGCATGGCGATGCATCAGAATGCAATGAAGGCAAAAGATCAGTAGTTGCAGGGTGAATGCAAAACAAGGTGTTTGTCGATTGAGGCAACAGTGAGAACTATGAGTGAGATTTTGGCTATTTGGGCTGCGCCGAAGCAGCTGTCAGAAAATATAAATGATGCAACGTGCGTTGTTTTACTGCGACTTATAAAAACAATGGTGTTTTCTCTTTGTCAACATTGGCACCTTACCTGACGAAACTGAGCAAAGTGAATTAGGAGAACGTGGAACGCTGGATGATTTGGCTGACTCGTGTGTGTCAAGTGGCATGGCGTTTTGAAAGGTGCCGAAAGATTAGCAAATTGATCGCTCCATACAAAATATGGAGACAGGAGTGAATAAACCAACTACCGCACATAAGCCTCCCAGGAAAAGTGTATACCAAGATGCCGCGAAAATAATTGAACCAAAGCTGGATGGTACCCAGTGCGGTTTTCGTCATGGCCGTAGCACTACAGAACAAATTTCCACTCTCCAGCAAATTTTCGAGAAATCCTAGGAACATGCCAAAGACTTATAGGCCTACACAGCACACATGTTTTGTCGACCTGGGGAAAGTATATGGCCGGGTTCCTCGTGAAAAGCTTTGGGGGGTGTTGTAGGAGTACGGTGTTGACGGGTGCCTCGGCTGGGACCCAAGTAACTGTATTCATGTTCGGAAGACTGTCTCTCTGTCGACGGAGTTAAATCACAGCCATTCAGCGTTGGTGTTGGACTCCAACAATATTGTGCGCTCTCACCACTCCTCTTCATAGTCTATATCAGGGTTCTCTGCACTACAGCCCCAGGACAAATCCGACCTGCGAAGCCATTTCACCCGGCCGCAAAACATTTTGCCAAAAATGACAAAATAATATATTTGCGAAAAATGTGTTGATTTGGTAGAATGTTACATATCCCGACAAAATCACATTACACAAGATGTTTGGCTCTCGAACTGTTGTGCAATAGCTTTATGTGGTCCTCTCCCAAAAAATTTGAAGAGCCTTGGTCAATATGAATTGGATAGACAGTCACAGACGCGTCGACAAGGGTGCCACTGTTGGGAACTGCATGATGAACCGTTTGCTTTTTGCGAACGGATTGGTACTGCATGCATGGATCTTCTCAAAAGGGTCTTCAGCACGCATTTGATCGGTTTTCTGCTGCGTGCGACCAAGCAGGAACGAAAATCAGCTCTAAAACGATTGAGGTATTATGTCACTTAAGACGCCCAAGGCAGTGTTTTTGGCAAGTGAGCGGTAATGCACTGCAGCAGGTGGAGGCGTTTAAGTACCTAGGGGTAGTATTTAGGAGTGACGAAAGTCTGAACAAAGGGATTGATACACTGATTGGAAAAGCAAACGCAGTTCTGCATGAGCTTTATTGCTCCGTGGTGACGAAACGGGAGCTTTCAAAGACCGCAAAGCTTTCAGTTTTTAAATCTGTCTTTTTTCCGATCCTCACCTGAGGTCATGAATCTTAGGTGACGACTGAAAAAATACTTTCAAAAGAACAAACGGCAGTGATGGGATATTTGCAAAGAGTTCTCGGTGTGACACTTCGTGACAAAGATCACAATCCGTAAATCCCGGGATGTCAAGCCACTTCTCCGAATCGAGAGATCCCAGCTATGTTAGTTCGGCCATGTATCCAGAATGTCCCAGGATAGAATAGCGAACTAGGTCCTTCAGAATACCGTCTACACTCTACATACACCACAGGAAAGCGACCCAACGTTCATCCAAGGAACAGGCGGAGTGACTACATCTCGACCTTGCTTGGTACCGTCTTGGTGTGGAGCCAGCAGAACTATGTGAGGATCGCTGTTGATCGTGAAATAGTTCGAGTACTCCTAGGGCTGCTGCCCCCGCAACTCTCCACAAAGGAAAAGCGGGCAAGAAAATGAGTAAATGAATGAGTATGTACGCCTACATTTAACCTTTGTATTTATGAAATTATCTTTAGTTTGTTTGCCAAAAGTGAATGTCGTATTCAAATAATAACGATATTTGAACGAAAACTTGCGTTTTTGTGAAAATGAGTTAAAAGTATCAGACAGAAGGAAAGTGGTGTTGACACCCTTCAGCTCCACCACGACACCCTTTCAAAAACCTTAAAAAAACACTGTACCTGGCTATTCTGCCGACGAAGCACATTTTTGAGACTGTTGCCGTAACATGGGGATTTTCTTTGTGGTTTGGAAACGGTAAAGCGGAGTATTTTTTTAGAGGATTTTAAAAGGGTGTCGTGGTGGAGCTTTGGGGTGTCAACACCATTTTCCCTTCTATGTTGGATACTTTAAATTTAGCTGATTTTCGCAAAAAAGCAGGTTTCCGTCCAAATATGCTTAATTGTTTGAATACGACATTCACTTTTGGCAAACAAACGAAAGACAATTTCATAAATGGAAAGGTTCGATGTAAATTTAACTGATTTTCGCAAAAACAAAAGTTTCCGTCCAAATATGCTAAATTTTTTGAGTGTGACATTGGGTGTCATTTTGACACCCAAAAACGGCTTAAAAAACACTGGTAAAGCGGTTTGTGAACGTCAATTTGCACTGCATCGTCAGCAGCCTGAAAACAATAAGCAAAACGTCGACGTTGTCCCCCTGGAAACATTTCTGCGGACGCCTATGGGGATCTAGAAAATATTCCTGCAATCTCGTAACATTGCACCCACACGAAGAAGAAGATTGGTGCTGATGAATGTGATGCAGCCTTTGCATTCACCATTTTCCTCACTACTCTAGTGAACAATTCTTTACCAGTTGTGCTTGATATCTTACTATTTTTTGTTATTGCGGGGTATCCAGATTGACGAAAATTTGACTTAGGTTATTGAGGCTGTGTTAGTGCCTCTTGTTTGTGAAACGTCCATTTTGATATCACCCAATTGGAGTCATTAGCGTATGGTTCCTTTTTAGGTGGTTTTGCTAGGCTTTCAGGTTGTTCTATGTTCTGATAAGTTGGGCTAAAAATTTCGGCAAGGAATTGGGCAGTAGCTGGCCGCCATTCAACTGTATATAGTCCATCGTCCTAGGACAGGGGTGGGCAATTCCCGCGGGCCACATGCGGCCCGCCGCAGCGTTTTCAGTGGCCCGCGGAAGCACTCAGAAAAAATCTTCAAATCTAAGATTTCCTCCAACTTAGTGCTGAGGCTAACTTGTCAGAGGCTTGCTTCTATTTCCGTTAGAAGGTACGGCACCCCGCTGAACACGGCCTTCCAAAAGTGGCCCCCGAGCAAAATTAATTGCCCGCCCCTGTCCTAGAACAATAACTGAGTCTTGCTCTTCGATAATATCACAGTAAGCACCGATTTATCCCAAAAGTCATTCCAAAGAAATGTGTGTTTGACTTATTTCATTGGCTTAGGTTTTGGTAGGAACATTTGTTTCATTGGATCAAGCGCATTTTTGAGTTGAAGGTTGAAGGTAGCTCTTTGAATAGGTGTGTGTACCGTTTGGTGAAGAGAATGATCTTTGAAGATATCCGATTTTCTTATCCGCATCGTTGCACCTCCGAACTCATGAAAAATAACGCAAAGTAGTCATTAAACTATGGCCAAATTATTTTTTTCTGCGGCATTTCGTGACTTACCTTGAACCCAGCCTGTACCCAGAAAAAATTGAAGATATCAAGCTCTTCTTAAAGGCAAATCGCATGCAACAGTCTCTGGTCGGTGCCTATCTGTATAATTTTGAATCTGACATTGGTCTTATGCTAAACCCTTCTGCTTTTTGACAGTTAACTGTCTCACTGCACCAAGTTGAACATCTGCTAAGAATTAAGGCTGGTCAGATTCTGTTCATCACTTTGTTATTGGAATTTTTTTCTGGCGTTTCTTAGTTTTTAGTTTGTGACTAGCAAAAATGTGCTGTTTCGCATTGGATAGATAAACCACATCATATTTTTTCATTCTTCCTGCACATTGCGTTTGATTTACGCATGAACGTGTGAGCCTAGAAACCCATGGTCAATATTTTTCTCATAAATCTCAAGGGAATAGTTTGTAAAATATTCGTGAGTTAAATTTTTCAATTTTTTAGTCCCCTTTAAACTCAACAACAGCCTCACTGCTCTTTAATTTTACTTCTAAGTTCCAGATTTACCTGCTGTTTTCTGCTATTTTGATGGTGGTATCGCTTGGAGAGCAATGTCCTGCACACTTGCGTATCCGGAAGAGTCTTGTCGCTACGGCTACAGTTTAAGAGGATGCAACCCTCAAATCGAAAGTCAGTTCCCCATTTTACACGACATTTACAATATTGACAATCGGTAAAAGGTTAGTTGTGATAAGCAGAAAGTAACCTTAGCCCAAGTCTCAGTTTTTTTTAATTACAAATTACTTTGGTAAAAAAGTTGATTTAATCGCGAGGATAAATCTGCTGCAAGGTTGTCTCGAAAATTCACATCTGTTTTGTTTCGTTTGTAGATGAGTGGTGTTTTGTTTTGGACACGAAAGCCCACTTCAATGCTGCACCTGAAGCATATAAGGCAGCGTTTGAGCAGAACATTCGCTTGGCTTCTAGGTGGTATTTTGAGTTAATGGTAAGTGCTGTCGGGTTCGCGATGAATCAAAAAATTTTGTTGCGCATCGCCACTAGATGATGCAAGTGAGCAGTTTTTAGCGAGCAACCTGAACGCGTGCTTTGTGGTTTTGATCCACCGCTGAAACGTTGCGCGCACATTAAGATCACGCCAATAGAGTAGAAAACTACATTGCGCGGGCACACAGTTTTTATGGTTAATTTTTGCTATAACTGCAACGTATAAGAAAGTTTTGTATTTTCCGCATGTTTTACATTTTGTGCTTCTTTGATTTTGGCTCAACAGTCAGGTTGAATAGATAAGGGTCTCCCGTGGCAAACATCCTTTTTGTGAGCGGACACCACAGCGTCATCGTGGGCCTTGGATCATGTGACGAAAACACCATTACTTTTTTCTGAACCCTATTTGATTAAGATTTCAAAGCAATGTTTTACTCTTTGCGTTGATCGCATACCAAACCAAAATCGTCTTGCATAGATTTGATCTGTCCATGTCAGATTTGGGCGAACTATGTGACTGGCGGTCGCATGGGATTCTAGAATTAGACAGTGGACCGGACCTGGAGCAAGTGGCTGTTTGTTCATGTAAACTAATATTAATAAGTGAAGAATGTGATGGCTTTATAAATGTAGTTCGGACAAGTTCAGTGGGGCTGACTTAAAAAGAGCTTATCTTGTCGTTGTTTGTCCATGCCTGGTGTATGTAGTTTGTATGCAAAGCATGTCATGGTGTGTTATATCTGGATATGGCAGATTTGAAAATATCGTGTAACTCAAATTCTTAGGGTTTGAAACTTGATTTCGCTTTAACGGTTTGTAAATCCGGAGACTGAAATTGGTATTAGGGTTGTGCAAAATTTCTGTGAAAGAGGTTGGTCTTACGTCACGCTTGGTAACTTGATCGCGATCGCGATTGCTTTGCTCTGAANAACTGGCAAAAATATATGAACAAAATATGTTACCGCTTTATTGACATAATTTGAAATGGAAACGCCAAGGAAACAGATAACGTTTATCCACGTAACAAAGTATTTACGATTGATCTGCAACGATTTGATCCGACTAGCAGCGTGATTGCGAAAAAATGAGATCCTATATGACCGGCAACTCAAAGGCTTGAAAAACACCTTTACTATGAAGCGCGTCGCATTTTTACAGTGTTTCGACCCCGACACAACGAACTCGTTCATATTTGGAAGTTGCTCGATGCCATAAACCGAGTCTTATTGTGGGATTCGCAAAAGCGTTACGTCCAGCTCATACATTTGGTAAAAGTATGTCATTCAACTTCCAGCGAAAAGTAATCGTAAGTGACAAAAAGTTCATCATCACATTTGCCATTGGCGAATACATGTCTTAGCTTCAGACTTCATTTCCACGTGTTGATCTGATAGTCATATGGTGTTAAACTGACATTGTTAATGTAGGGGCGCAAAGCATTGATTTGCAGAAAGTAGTCGAAAAGTAGTAAGAATTGTATACCTTTTCTTAAAATAGCGAATTATCTAGTTAGCATTTCAAGAAATACACCTGGTCTAGTAAATGACTCATAAGGCCTCGCATTTTTTCGACACGGATTGAGTTAAGTTCTTTCTGTAAGTTAACATACTGTATAGTACCCGCTTTCGAGTGTCACTAGTGATCAGGGGCGCCCACCTTCGTTTACTTTTGCTGGGAACACGCAGCGACTTTCGTTGTGAATGCTGCATTTGTTGGCAAGACAATGCAAGTGCGGATCGCATTTCGCGACCGGTGCAAAGACTTAACTACGCTAGTTCTTAAAACTAGGAATACGATTGCTACGATGTTGAAACACCGGCCTTTTGTGCAGATTTGTTTTGGGATTCCAGCTGTTGTGTGTTGACCCCTTTACATCCAGTTCTTGCGAACTCGTGTTTTGTGACCTTTTCTTTGACTCGACGCTGAGACCACGCCACTCAGCACGTGACCTGGCAGATGAGCGCGCATTTCCTTTTTGAAGATCGAACCAGCACACTAGGAGGCAATTGCGCGTGCTACTAAAACTCCTGATTTCCTGGTGTAACAGTCAACACGCTTACGCGGAATTGCGAGCTGCACAGCAGGTTTGCAGCTGTAGCAGTAGGCTCTGCAATTAATTATACTATACCATGTTTTAGCGGTCTCAGTGTAATGCGTTTATGCGTTTGTACCAAGGATTGTAGAGAAATGTGTGCAATTAGCACGGCTTGCTTCACATGCTTGATATCACGCTTGGTAAATTGCACATGAAAATGTGGAGTACAGCTCACAATGCCTGAGCGATATCTTAACTCACATTGGCCTGTCAAATCTGGTACTTTCAATGCGTGTTGCGGAATGCCTGAAGCAGAATGTTTTCACATCAGTGCGTAGAAGCACTGCAAGGCCGCATGCATCATTCCTTTGCTCAGATACACGGTGCAGTCAAGCAGAGCAACCATCATCACCACCTAGATCAGTGGTTCTCAAAGTGGGCGGAACCGCCCCCTTGGGAGCGATAGTGAGGGGCAAGGGGTCGAAAAAAGGCGATAGGGGGTGAAAACGCTCAACCACTAATCGATCATTGAGTTAACTTGATTAGTCTGCTACTACGACTTGTTAGTTTCTTGCAAATTTAATTTACTATGATAATCGTTGGAGGTTGTTGCTAAAGCGATTTATCCGTTAAATTTTAACTCTGGATGGTTTGTGCGCGGTTACAGTGTGCATTATTTTCACAAGAATTCTGAACGCATTATTAGCGTCGTAATACAGTTGCTTAGTTCAGATATTTAAAGGGTTGGTTCAGCTATTTAATACTTTGTTTAAATGAAATTCTTCAAATTTGCTACCTTGTGTTTGCATTATCAGGCTTGGGGGGCGACAACCACGTGTCGAGAGTGAAAAGGGGGCGATGGAACAAAAAATTGAGAAACACTGACCTAGATCACACTTCAACCAAACCTTTTTTAATATAAAATGTGTTTAGGGTTGGCTGTGAGAAACAAGCCGTTTGCATTACTAACGCTAATAAAGCGAACAGGCTGTTGATGAAGCACAAGCCTCAGCTTTGTCATTTAGGTCCTGATCGACACCGACACTGTTTGATTTCGTCGCTTTGTCGACGCGTTTTTCTGCTAGAAGTTATCCGCTAGACGGAGAACAAGAGGTACGAGAAGTTTTTTTTGGTGGCATTTTGGCCTATTTCAAAACATCGTGGCGTGTTCTACTTCAGCTTGTTCTATGTATTTTTGGCGAAAAACAAGGTGTTTAATTAATAGTTCTTCAAAGAACAGTTTATTCCAAGCCGCTCAGTACAGCAAGTTTACGTTGTCAGTGCACTGCAGTTATTCACGTTGCTGGGATCCTGTTTGAGAAAGCAAAAACGTGTTTCTGTGCATATTGCCTGTATGACTGACCTGCAGTAAACAACTGAATACATCTAAGCGAGTTTTCCATTGCACGAAAGAACTTAACCGGCTGGGTGTTCTGCTGGTCGGTTTCTTGTGACCGCCACGCAGAGTCCGTATCATACATTGGGCGCTAGTTCTGTGTGGAGTATTGCCTTTCTGCAGAGTTGTGTTGAAAGAAACACTAAATAAGTCGAACATTTTCGTGACGTAACGAAAAGATAAATCAAAGAAAGTCTAGTGATATAATCAGGCGGTAATATTTCCAGTGTTTGTTGGTCTTATGCATAGGCCCAATTGGCCGCACTATAGTAAGTATTTGCAACGTGGCAACTTATTTTTTCGTAAATGATTATCTACTGCTTAGTTTTCACTCGATAAGCCGCACGACGTGAAGCCGGTTGTTGCACGTTTGGCGGTGCATCACAGGATGGACCAGCCACTTCATCATGCGCTTGTTTTGGCATCGAACGACGCTGAAGCGTTGACGCTGGATTAGCGCAGTGGCTCTGCAAACAAGTTTGCCATTTGTCAATGCAGTTTATTTGTGTGGAACCACGGGTCACTTCACGAACGGTCGCATGTTTGTGAATTCATATCACCTCTTATTGCTGCCATCCTTTCGAATACCGCCTAAAAACAGGCACTTGTGGTCTTCTACGTGTAGCTGAGTTGATTTTATTTTACCGACACGGTTAGTGGCTCGTGCTTGTTTCAGAACACTTCGCGTAATATGTTCGTCTGACTGTTGCTGGGAACAGACTCGTTTGCACGTTTGTTGCCAATCAGAAAAAGTTGGTGTCAGTCTACGCAATCTGTATTTTCCAATTTCATACGACGCAGTCCCGTTCGCTCACTCGATTTTCGTCATCTTGGTGACAACATGAACAGCACAGGTGCTTTAATCTGATTGAATAGGTATCGAGTATCATTGTCACATATTGTGCGATGATCTCGACATCCTTGATTGTGTCAATCGCTCCTAAGGACTGTTGTGACGCACGGGGATGATCCCACTCACTGCCGTTCGTGCTGTGTGCGCGTTCAGGGGTTTTCAAAACTAATTGACGTCTTCGCAGAGTCAACGCGCACGGACGGACGGCCTTTGTTTTGTTAAAACCGGTTTCCTTCGTTTCTGATTTGCAACCTAATCATGAAGGGATAAGCGCTACAAAAGCGCAAAGAGAAATATTCATCGAAAATATTAATCAGTAGTTTCATCTCACCGATGTTGCAAGCTTTCAAATGTTGAAAATGTATCATTTTCAAACTCACCTTGCTAACCGTATTTCCGTCAAATACAACTGAGATCCGTTGTCTAATTTTCAATACTATGGGCAAAACTTGCCTCAGTCCCGAATTCGGAGATCTGATGAACATGCTTTTCACCAAATTTTTATCGAAAGGTTAACTTCAGGCAGCTGCAGTTCAGTTGGCGAAGTCTAACTTAAAATTACCACAGTCATTTGTTTTCGGCAGTCTCTTTTAATCTTGACCCCGATGTTTTTTAGCATAGGCTAATCTGTCGGTTTCAACTAAAATTTGGTTTCTAATGTCGCTCTTTAGCAACAGTCGACGTATGAATATCCCACATAACGTTACACACTGTAGCGCATTAGGGTTTTCTCTGTGATTGTCAGGTTTACGACTGTCCCAAGGTTGGTGAGATGGGCTCTAGCCACGATAAGAACCGTTAGAAGTTTGTAGTTTAGCTTGAGGTTTTTTGTTGATGATACTGGTAAAAGCAATTGTTTTGAATGACTGTTGGTGTGATCTAACATTATGCGCTTCATGAGGAACAACCACTGTTGTTACTTGGCATGGAATTTCCATTTATAAGCGGAACATAATTTTTCGGTTCCACAGTCACGTGATTTTTGTACGTCTTCTTTGTGGTAATTTTATATGCTGATCATTGAAGCTTGTGCGCAGTTGTCTTATTGCCTATGTATTCAGCAACGTCATATCTACAATGGTTAGTTGAGTAGATGTTACCCAACACGCTTGTTGGTATTTGCTTATCTCACCAGCCACCGTCGGACACACTAACACTTGTTTACAAAACAAGACAGCAATTGCCATCGATGATTTTGTGCGTCATGTGGTTTTTCATCTTTGTTGGTGTATGTGTGTTTTTTATGTTTATGGACAAACTGACTACAAAACTACTTGGCGTTGATACGCACTTACATCAAAATTTTTGGCTTACTGGTTGTTGTAAGCCTATGCGCCATGGTGGACCTGGAGTTTGGTGACCTAAGAAGAAATAAGGAAGTTCCCGCAATCATGTTTCACGTCAGTAACAAAGCGTACTTGGGGGCAAATGTTACGCTCGCCCCACACAGTCACTCATGATCATGCCAACTCATGCTATTCGTCTCATTGGTAGTGTGATAAAAGCGAAAGAAACGCTAATTAGAAAAGCGGTGCAAATTTGTGTGGGTCTTAGCAAAATAGCGTAACAGTTCATTTATTGACCAGCATCATTTCTTCACTTGTATGAATATCATGAATGAAAAGACTTCGCAAACCTTTGTGCAATTTATGAATCACAGTTGAAAGCCTGATAGGTCTACACATGGGTATTGGGTAGTGACATATTTCACGCAATCGTCAAACTTCCTCAAAGGTGTGCACTTCGCAGCGTTATCATATAACAGATGTAAAATTGGTGTTCCTACAAGCAACTTTATCAAGCGGAGTCTCCAAACCATGTTTCAAGTGCAACAAAATGCGTTCGGTTTCTTTCCAATATTTTTGTCAAAAGTGCATTCCGTTCAGTTAAGCTGTGGATTCGTTGCCCACGACCAGCTGTGAAAAAGTTGGAGAGCTGTAGGACTTAACAGACAAGTTTACAAACGCAAAACAAGGTTCACAGCCAGTTTTGCAGAACGGAATTTTTTCTTTAAATCTTTTTTTCGGAGTCCAGTAATTTTGGAACTCTGTGTAGCCCAAGTAGTGAGGTGCAAGTCCACTCGCGTTGAAGGTTAAACAAGCGCCACCCGTAGATCCAGTAATGTAATTTATTCCCTTTTTTTAATTTATAAAAAAAATTGCTCGATACACTCGCATATTGGTCACCTTTGTGGAGACTTTTTACTCGAATACAGATATGTGCAAGTTTGAATCATCGCAAAAAGAAGAAAGCAGAGCCCAGTCGGTTGATTCCTCGAAAGCTTACAGCAAACCTAGAGGTTTTAACGTGCAGGCGGATCTTTTCAGTTTTTCATAAACAAGTCGCAAGCCTGGCCCAGACGTCTGTCTGCCTTTTCTCTAATCCACCACAAAACATTTTTGTAATTGCTGTTGCTATAATGAACTTTTTTCCGAAGAATTTCCTAATTGTGAGAGACCACAATGTTACGACCAACCATAAAGTTGTGCTCCTGGTCCTGCAGAGTTGCAGGGCGTCTTTGGTCGTTTTCGTGTCTGTTCAGTTTGAATTGGCCTGTGTTAAGAAATGTTTGGCAGTTTTGTTTTTGACTACTGCGCTATGTGTGTCTTACTCATTCCACAGAATACCAAACCCGCTATTGACTCGAAGTATATTAGTACTGTCGGCACCAATATCACACTTATCAGATTGCGATGTAGTCACTTGCCTTTTATGTGTACTTTTTTGGTCTTCTGTTGGTTCGTGCGTAAGAAGGCGGTACCGCTTGTGCAAATGTGTAACTCTGCAATGTGAACTTGCGCAGATTAGACTGTGGACCTCTAGGGTGAGATCATTTGCTTTCTTGACCTGTTAAACACTGAAGAGCGAAGTCCGCACTTCGCAAATGCTTTAATAAATAACAGCCGTGAACCATCAGCAATTGAACCACCTGCGGCGCTACGAACCCGCGCAATCCGACGAACGCAGAGTCGCTGCCGCGCCATGCAAAACACAGTGTGCTGCAATTGCATGTGTGTAGGGCAGATAACCTATTTTTTTGCCCCACGGCAATCCATTTCTGTGTCTCTGCTGAGGAAGCGATAGAAATTCGACGCGCATGCTATTCGCTTTCATCGTCGGTCAATTTTGTAAACCTGCGACAAATATCAACCATCGTTCCTGGTAATGTCGAAATGCAAAGTTATGGCCGATGTTGTTTTGTCCCGTGGTGGTTGCTGCTTCGTTTTCGATTTTATGCTTACTGTTTCGGTTGTTTGGCTAATGTGTGCTGAGTGCATAAACCCTCAGGTGTGTATTTACATTGGCTTTTCGCACGGCATTGTCTCTGGCAGCTGTGCCTTTACTGCGTGCTGAGGCTCGCATCAGCTGATCGAAGGCGTGGTTTGTAACAGGTCAGCGATCCTGACAGCCGATCGTCCGTACGATTTGCTTCACCGCCTGGGACAGAGTTCTTTGTCTACATCTGCACCTTGCTCGCTGAATGGATGTTCGACTCCAACACAGCGAGTTGACAAAAGGTGGGTTTTACGTCACTGGATCATCGTGTTTGTTTTTTTTCCTATCCCTGCAATGCTTTAAATTTCATTTAGCACCACTGGTTGGTAATTATTTGATACAAATTTGCAGTTAAGCTTTCTTTTATCGCTCCGAGCATATCTTTTTGAATACTTTCAAATTCAAAAGCATCCATGTTGTTGCTGTATTTACTTGAAAGTATTAGAACAGTTTTTGCATTGCTGTCAAAGAACGAGTTGCAAGGCTTGCTTTTTTCTATGGTCTCTTAACCCTGGACGCGTTTTTCTGAGCATTCCAGGTGTTGTATTAAAGAATCAGCTTATCTTTTGCGAAAATTTCTCTTGTCATCAATCTTCTGAAGCGGTCGTATTGTAATGGAATTTGCGTTGTAAAGGTTCTTTCTTGCTTGTAGGGCATGCGGCATTCACAAGCTTGTAAATTTCAGTCCTTCTTACAAATGGCGCCCAAAAGTCGTGTGGCACTTGTTTCGTGGCAGAGGTGAAACTGTAGCTGAACTCCCTAATGTGTTTGGCCATGTGGTGCCAAATCACGCAGTGCGTCTAGCGCAAAGGTATGGCAGTAAGACCCATTGAGTAAGAATGAATGATATCCGATCGTCTCTGGCCATCGCATTTGTGCCATTCCGCTCGTCATGTGCCTGCCAGCCACGGCGCCATAACATCGTTCTCTTCGGGCTATGTGACAGCCGCCTCTTACTTTCTGTGGAATTCGTGGTGTCGTTTATACTTCATTCCATTTTGCACTGCATTGTAAGCGGCACGCGCTCATTTCGGTTCGGTGTTTGCAGTTATTTTTCCGAGAAAAAGCACGCAGTCCTGTTCGGTGCACTCGCATTCCACCTCGTAAACCGTGCGTACACAGCGCAGAGCAACAAGCAATCGAGTGTTGGCCGTTGTTTTGCTTCCTCACTTGGAAAAATCGCCGCAAGGGTAAACAATCCATTTTTTCTGCCTTTAGAATGCGTTATGTGGTGAGGCGTCGACGGGGTTAAGGTGTTTACCGTATGAACTAATTTGCGTTCGGGCATCGGTTTTCTTGTTCAGCACTGGTTGTTGTCCTCACCGTTGTTTTCGTCTTGCACTGGGTGAATACGATGGTACCGCTCATCTTTTGCGAAGACGCACTCTTGTACTATGAAGAAACATGGAGAAGCAAGATACCGCATCGTCTTGTAAACATCATATGAACACGTGTGCCTGAATACCTCTGCAGCACTGAAGAATCTGTTGTGAAAGTTGCGCACCGTCAGTTTGGATGATGACACCCCAACAAAAAGGAAACAATTGCGTAAGGGCCTGCTTACGTCGCTGCGAGTGCGCACATCGTGTAAATAAATCTGGCACATGAATAGAACCGGTTGTTTTCCCTGCTGCTGTGAAGAATTACCGTATTGACTAAAACCTCGTTTCCGCAAGATGGAGTGATGACTTCACTTTGAATAGTGATTTCAACTTCGACAAACAGAACCGACCGAAATGTTCTAAACATTCTGGCGCGTTCACAGTGTTCTGAACATTCTCCGACCAAAATGTGTCGCAATGTTGCGCAGAAATGATGCGGACCAACATGCAACAGAGTTGCACTATACCCTAAAAGGGTTCGCTGGCTTCGTTCCACTTGGGAAATTTGGTGTGAGTGTGCATACAGAGCAAATGTAAATCCATGTGAAACATTTATTTTTGTGTTAAACGGCTGTAGACTCTAATATGTTATTCCGTAAGCTGTTGCTTGATTGTGTTGCCTTTAGTCCATCACTTTTAACCGGTGTTCGGCAAGAAATTCATTAGAGAAGCAGCTCTATACCCACTTTGAATTTTCCACATACGGATTACAAAATAAATAATCAAATTGTTCCGTGACTTAAAAAAGGTTGAAAAACTTGCCTTTCTTTAGGCGACATGTTCTCTTCGTTGTTTAAGCTTCATATGTTTACATTCAGAACTAAACACTGCGCAACCCTCTCAACTCCAAAGCTAAAAACCCCACGATGTGTCGACTAATTCCACTGCGTTCACTCGAACTATAGCAACAATGAAGCAGTTGCAGACACACTCACCTAGGAACGGTTTTCCGCTCAAGCAGAATAAATGTATTTCACTGCAACAAAGCGTTATATCAACTTGACGGCAGCATTTGCGAATGCGAACAAATAAATCCTAGCACCCAGCACCAACGACTTACAAACGGACGGACGTACCTACCCACTCAATCGGTACGTGCCAGAATGTTAAGAATCTAGGCGCCCCACAGTGGAAACTGGTCGATCACTAGCACCACCGATGGCCACGCAGTACATGCCTACCTGCGACTGCCCGCTCGCAAAATCCGCAGCCATCTTTCTGAGCCGTTCTAATATGCACAGATGGAGTCATGAGGTAAAGTAACATTGCGAAGTAACATTGTAAGGTTGGGAAAGAAATACTGTAGAAACCCGGGATGTATAAATACAGAACTGTAAGTGCAACAGAACTACCGCAAAAGGAATAATGTAATTTAATGCCAAAGAAGGCGTTTGTCTTGCTTTGTCGCCGCAGCAAGTACAATTGGGCCGGGTGCAATAGTAAGTAACTAGCAGGGCGTTGCCGACCTCAGGTACGCTTCCTAACCGTATGCTTGTATATTATTCCCAACAGGAACGCGTTGTTTGTACAGGCCAGTGCACTTTTTTTGCAGCGTGCGACGAGCGTTGGCCACGTGACGCACTTACGGTCGGAGGTTGTTTTTGGTTTCGTTTCGTTTGACGTCGTTCCGTTTCAATGGGATGTATCGTTTCCACATACACAGCGCTTTGTGTCCGTTTCAGTGTGGTCTGTATTTTACAAGCACCACAGACGATTCCAACCGTGTACTAATGATACGATCAGGTTGTCCATGAGGTCTCTTTACAATTTAAAAAATTTATTACAGTGGCAAGGTGATAAAATATGTTAACTGCTTTGTTTTAATGCAGACAGTGGTTGTCAAATTTTCACCACATTTAATACACCTCTATGTGGGCACCATTAGTTGCAGAAAGCACATCAAGACGGAATGTTTCATCCTCAGAAAATTCGTTCCCAGCATGTTGACTGCAAACTCCCTTCGTTTTGGCTCGAATGCCTGCAACAATTGCACTTTGTAAACGCACAGTCACAAGTTCTTGCGCACTGTTGTACGTGGAAGTTCCAGCTGTCTGGCAGCAGTACGGATGGACTTTTTGTGAGAACGAGCAAAGGACTGTGTTCACGATCGATGTTGTCTTCAGATGTTCTTGTTTGTCCACTCCTCCGTTTACCTAACACCGGCCCTGTCTCCATACATTTCTTGTGCCGTGCACGAATTGAAGGACGTGGTGGTGGGTCTTTTCCTACTTAGTTCTGGAGTTTCGCTGAGTCGCACATCAGATTTTGTCTCAATAAACGATGATACGCACTGTGCCTTTTCTTGAGGAATAGTATACATTTTTAGGGTTACATTTAACAGCGATTTAATATAGCGCATTTAATAGAATACCTGAAACTCAAATTTTCAATGTGATCACAAATCTTTAATAAACACTGAATAAGATATCGTAACAACTGATTTTGTAATACATTTTTTAAATTGCAATTTTTTTTGACACCCTGTAGAACAAGATTGCGGTAGGAAATTGCCAAAACTTATTTTTACGCTGCCCCCAAATCCTTTTTTTCCAAAGGGTGCGTTGCCTTCTGCTGGTACGGTTGCTAGCAGTATTGATTACCAGGCCAGCAAAGTGATTGGTTGGCAATAAGAGGGCTATAGAAAAAATTTGTTTGTGGCCACGAGCATTAAGGTCTTTTAGGACTGTTAACTATAGATAAAACTCAATTTGAATAATAGTTGATGATGCCAGCTGAGCACGCTAAACATATTGCACTCAGAGAAGATCCCGGTGTTATTTAATCGTGGAAGAATTCCTTTTGATAGACAGTGACTTTCGATAAAAGTGTATTTGTGCAGAAAATAATGTATGTTTGCAGCATAAAATCAGGGCAGACTTAAAAAATTAATTAAAATCAGCAAGCCTTTACAAAACTATTCATGTCTATTTCGAAACGTTTCAGATTGTTTCATTTTCAATCGGAAATGAAGCAATCTTAGCCAAGACAAGCAATTCAAAGCCCAAAGATGTGGAGAGGTGAATGTGACGTAAAAAGGCTGAAAAGCAAACGGGTCATATCGAAAACGCTGTAAACGAAACTAGGACCTCCAGTAACGATAAAATGCCGAAAAACAAGGTTAAGACCACCAGTGAGAGGCAGTGGGTGGACCACAGCACGTGGAAAATATTGCCAACAAATTACCAAAATACCCATCACTGTGAAAAGGTTATGTACGACTTGACAACTTATAAAGTGATCAGAAGACTTGCGTAAAATTACAACTGACGGCAAGAGGTAACCACTGAAAACAACGTTCGCGCAACATGTTACCGATAATAATGTGCACATTAAAACCAAGCGTCGAATAGACATGTGGCATGACAGCCGATGTATTAAAAAGACGAAAAGGGGTGCAACAATCATCTACGTTGATCTCGGGCTGCTGCTCTTGTGTTAACGAAGTCTCTAGTTTTTACTTATCAGCATTGAAATAAATTTACGGATCCCACTGAAATTGCACCCGGTTTGGAAAATGTGTAGTGCTAAATTCCTCTCCTGAACTGTTAAAGGTCATGGTAAAGTCTATAAACATGCTGCACGTTTGTGGAAGGGATCCATAACTTATTAGGTGTAGGCAACTCGCAGGTTCACTGCCGTGCTTCGCGAGCAAACTTCTGCTGCAGTTTGTTATCGGTTATGGCAATAAATTGTTACATATCCAAGCCCGTGTCTACCACTTTTCCAAACAGATGTTTTTGTTTCTGTAACCCATTTTCTTGGTACTCGAGTCCGAGTTCCCGATAAATACTGGCTTTGTTTCTGTCCACCCTTGTCTATCACCACGATTTACATGCGTATTGTAGTCTACAATATCTATTTGAGGTTTTGATCTAGATTCAGTCAGTGCTCATCTATTTCGCGAGTAACTTGCGACATTTTATCCCAAGCAGTATTTGAAAAACTGTTAAGNAATTCCGCTGCAGATGTTTCTGGAATCCTGGGCAACCTCGATTTGCGTGCTTTTCTATGTCCATCAACTTCTGGTAGCGTCAACAAACTTTTTAGCTCTATTGCGAGGTTTGTTGTATTGCAACGTTAAAAACATTTCTTTAATGCTTCTGAAATGTACCTCAGCCTGGAACGATAAAGCTAAATTAAACTTGTGCGTAAGTTAAAATGCTCCCACTACTAATCGAGTTGCGCTGCCAAGAATGTAAAATAGGAGGGGTAACTGGTGTGAAACAAATTTTATTGACCATCCACTACCGGTGTTCGGGGTGCATGTAACCGTAGCTTGACATACTGTTTCATGCGAATGGGTCGCTATGACCTCAGAAACAAATTACATGCCAAAACAGTATCGCAAATGAGTGGCTACTTGGGGTGGTATTCGAAGTTGACCCTGCGAACTACTAATCAACACTCATGTCAAGAATACTTTCGCGCTTAAGTGCACTCTTGAACAACCCCTCGTTTCAGAAAATAGTGGCTTTCTCCCTCGCGTGGTTTTCCCCAACGTCACCGCGGCGGAGACCAGTCCGTCAATCACGATTTGTTTTCTCCATCTTTGCGCAGCAAACATTTCCTCCCTTGCTTGCGTTTTCCGTTTCATTTGACGTCAACCCGATTAATCTACACTTGGACGCTACGAAGTGATGGGAAGAGGTGCTTCAAAAGTTGTGATTTCGCAAATCCAACATTGATAGCTCCACGCTATTGCGGGTAAAGCGCGTTTCTTTGTCAGGACTGCGTTGTTTTCGGTGTTTTCCTACTTTTCAACTCTGATGAAGGCTCGTGGGTGACGAATAGCCCACAAGCTGTGAGTTATGAATATCCCACATATCACGGATTATTGATTTACTTGTTCGATATGACTCAGCTAATAAACAGAAATAATACAAAATGCCATCATGCAAAAAAGTAACCAATTAGCAGCGGACATTAGAATAAATGAATACACAGTGGCAAAGAATCTGACCAATGTAACCAAAGAGTTTCACTGTGTCACATAGGATTGGTGAAAAGCCATGGCGGTCATTTTGTCCAGGGGTCTCTTTTTTGTCCGAGGACCACATAAGCTATTACACAACAGTCCGAAGGCCGGACATCTTACGTAATGTGATTGTTTCGGGATATGTTACATTTTACCAAATCAATAAATTTTTCGTAAATATATTATTTTTTCATCATTGACAACATGTCTCCGCGGGTCCTGATTTGGACACCCCTGATCTAGTCAACCAACCCCGTTTATCACTTTTTGACAAGTGTTAAAAACAGCAGTTGGAAATAAAATAAGCACAGTTTGAACACAACATGGTGAAGAAAAATAACAGATGAAAAGAGTATGCCTATGTACACAAAGGAATGGATCAGTTTTAATTGAAGCAATTTGGTGTGGTCAAAAAAGGTTTAAACAAAGTATAAAAAATAAAAGTAATTGATGAGGTGCAAAGACAACAAACAAAAAAGTATGGAGTGTATTTTTATGCGCAAAAATGGTAAGGGCACACGAAAGACTAACAAACAAAAAGTAGAGATGCATAAAAAATAAATCAAAGCAATTTACTGAAACCAGGAAAACACCATTTTGTTCTTGATAAAGTGAAATGTTCTTAAAATACTAATTATGTATCTTTTTCGTGTAAGAGGTGTTTCTTAAGTTGCCATTTGAAAGTAAAGGCGGCAGAAGACTTAATACACTCTGGTATTTTTTTATTTTGTGGATTACCGCAGACGCAGGGTCCATATCACAAGGGTAATCGAGTAACACAAGAGCACAAAGATGTTTAGTCATAGCGCATTGCAGAGTAGTTGTAAGCACACAAAAACCAATTGTTTTTGATCAGTTTTAAGCAGGATTTGACGGCTGGTGTTTTACCAGTTATGTATATTCACATTTTAACATGTTTGGCTTGCACACATTGTCTACATGTTGAAGGTGATAGAGGAACCACAAAAAAATACAGAAAGCCTTGGGCACCTCGAAGCACACGGAAGGTTTTGGTTGCTACGCAAGAGCAAAACTGATGAGATGCATACACCGAAACAACGCACCAACAACTACTTCAGTTGGTCGCCGTCAAACAGCAGCGTTAAATAAGAAGAAAATGAATATTTGCAAAAGCATCAGTTATTTGAAGCGATCGGAATAAGAAGTTAGATGAAGATGCGCAACGTTGTAAAAAGCGATACAAAGTGTTTCTAAAGAAGGCATCAAAGGTCATGACACATTGGGTCATTCCGTGCCTATTGCATGCCAATTACCTTGGTGTGGGCGAACGCTTACGTTTCTGGTATGTGATGCATAATTCGGTAGGCAACACATAAGAGCTTCAAACTAGCCCTTTCGTATTTGCTCCACAATTGGCATGCAATAGGCACGGAATAAAGTGTTTTTGCTGCAGGTGAGCACTGATCGAATGTGCCTCTGAGCGTGTTTGCTGCACAGTACAGTGATTTCACTTGTCTCTGAATATCATCATCATGCTTCAGTGAGGCATTTAGCCACGCATCAAGGTACAGTATTTCACTTGGTCAGAAAATTTTACCCTTACAACATTCAGAAAAACATTTCATGGAGCAGGTTGTTTATACTTTTTGAGGAAAAAAGAACACCATTTGCTTTCTTGCAATTAAAAGCGATTTCGTGTTCAGCAGCATAGTCACCACAAATATTCAGAAGACGGTGGAGTCGATTAACACAGAGGCTGAACACACATGCATCATCAGTAAACAGCAGATGATTCACAACCATTTCCCACAGTGCATCCCACCCTGGCTGAACGCAGCTGGTCTTAGAATTCATCAAGGTAAACAGCAAATAAATATGGACTAAAGAACTCTTGCCTTACCCCATTTTTTACAGTGGAGGGGAATGAAAAGTTGGTGCCCCATATTACGTGCATGGTCTGTTGCTTATACCAACTCACCAACAGTATTTTATTGAAGACCACACTTTGGGGGCTAGCGTACAGTAGTTTTACGAATAACCCACAATAGTTTACGTAGCCATGAACCTTGCAACATTGCCCAGCCCATAACTACGAGACAGCACTGGGTGCAGGGACCCAGTTTTAAAATCAAGCATGCGGACTTTGAACTGTGACGCGTTCAGTGTCTAATGTTACGTCTGTAACAGGCGAATCATATTTCGCTGTCTTTGTCTGCTAGTGGTTGAACATGAGTAATGACGACCAACACAGCCGGCATAGTTACCTTTGTGTTCAGTGATTTCCAGCCGAAATTTATCCATGACCACACTCACCACCTACATGTACCCGCTATTTGCTGCGACATCTTCGTTGTTGGGCTTCGACCTTTCTCCACAGACCGCAACGAGTCCCACTTTCCCTGGCGCGCGTGCTGAGGACGTGATTGTCACGTCTTCAACGCGTGCCACGCTTCTGGTTTGCTCAGACCACGTGCGATGTTTGGTTATTTGTTTTCACATAGAAGCTTTTCGTCGTGTTTGAAGTTTGTGATGTGATATATTATCTTCTGCAGGTGTCCATTCATCAAGTCTCCATGATGTCATTTGCGGAACAACTACCAGATCGAACGATAGATTGCGTCATCGCAGCAATAATTTTGCAAAACAGGTAATCGGTTCGAGTCAAAAGCACACAAAGCCCTAGGTTTGCTGCAAGCTTTCGACGAATCAGCCGAGTGGGCTCCGTTTTGTTTACTTTGCGATGATTCAAACTTGCACATATCTGTGTCCAAATGACTAGTCTCCACAAAGGCGACATAGTGAATCTATCTGCAAATAGACTCACTTGTGTCGCCTTCGTGGGACCAATTAAACTTGAATCAGAAGCGCATATTCAATTATGTTGCTTGTTGTGTCTTTCTACACTGTAGTGTGCAATATCACTTCTTAATTTTACCTAAAGCAAATTTTATCAACATTTCAGAGTCACCTGAGGTTATAGTCGTACGATCGAATCGTCGCTGCAGCATAGAAGTCAACTGTGCGTGTATGTTGACGCAGTCCGAGAAAAAGGCGCCCAACAGAACGTTTCAGTCTCCCTACGTCACATGCGTCACAAAAATCAGTCCACGTCAAAAGTGTGATGAAAATGCGGTACTTGGGCAGCAACTCGCGAATGCGCTGCGATACTGCAACAACCACGCTCCTCCACAAAACGTGAAGGACGATGACGAAATGTGTGTTTGTCATTGCAACGTAATACATCCCACATATTTCAAACTACCACAAGTCACTATTACACCAATTATCCCGCACACCATGCAGTCTTCTGGTCCATAGATAGCTATGGTAGCTACGAAACCCTCCTACCACACATATTTGCCCTGGTTGTCTAAGTTCACAACTCCATCGTGTAAACCTGAAGTTTTTTCTGACGTCATTTGCGGTCAGGCAGTTGTGCAAGACTGGGTTGTGCCTGTAAAACAGTTGGATGAGTTTCGAAGACTCTTTTGCGAAACATAACTTTATTTGAATGCGAGACATAATTTTATTAAAGACATAACTTTATTTGAATTTAATTTTCTTTTTTGTAGTATCCTTCCACTGAACTTGGGCTTGTGTTGTACAGCACACAATGATTTTGCTTAAGTATGCTCGCTCGTTCCATGCTGAAGCGCTGTAAATTATAATAGCCATCAGTCATACTGCGTGATGCGTTGTTCGATATGAGCGGGCGGACTGACATCGAGTGCATCGCTGAATGATCGCGAGCCGTTTGTCTTCTCATGCACATTTGATAAATACATGTCGTAGTCGTTACCTTCCCCGGAATGTAGTTCATTCATTTTCGCACCCATTTTTCCTCTGGGAGGGTCGCGAAGGCAGCAGTCATACGAGGACACGAACTACTTCACTTTCAGCAACCTCTGAATTCTGCTGACTCCACACTGAAACGGGACCAAGCAAGGTCGGAGGTGTAATCACGTCACCGGACGTAATTACACCGTCACAGGACTTGCCTCACCGGTCCTTCCTGGGACATTCTGATCACGTGGCCGAATAATCGTAGCGAAGATCTCTATTCGAAGAGAAGTGGCTCACATTCAGGGCTTAATGAATTTCACAGCTGCGCACTTTGTCTCCAAATTTCACGTGAACTCTTCGCAAAACTCCCATATCTGCCACTTGTACTTGAGATTGCACTATTTAAGTCATTACCCAAGATCCATGACCTTAAGTGAGGATCGGAGCAAAGACGGATTTTAAACTGATAGCTTTGCGGTGTTTGAAAACCCCGGTTTGTGACCACAGAGCGATAAAGCTCACGCAGAACTACGTTTGCTTTTTCAATACTTGTATCAATCTCCTTGCTCCATCTTCCGTCACTCGTAAATACCACCCTAAGGTACTTGAACTTCTTGACCTGCTGCAGTTATCTGCCGCTTCCTTGCAGCGTACACTGGCTTGGGTTTCTGGAGAGNNACAATACCTCGGTCTTTTTGGTGTTATTTTTCCTTCCCGCTTGNTCGCACGCAGTTGAAAATCAATCAAGTGCATGTCGAAGACTCTGCTCAGAAAATGCAAGCAGGACCAAATCCTCCGCAAAAAGCAAACGATTGATTCGGCGGCTTCTAACAGTGACACTCTTGTAGGGGTCCAACACCCACAGTGAACGGTCGTGATTTTACTCCGCCGACATTGACTTCCGAGCAGGAATACAGTGACCTGGCGACCAGTAACAGGCGGTCGTTGACTCCGTATTCCTGTAACGCTCCGCAAAGCTTTTCCCGAGGGAATTTGGCGGAGAGTGAAAATTTGCTTAGTATGCTACGGCCAAGACGAAAACCACACTGGGTATATCCTTGTAACGAATAAATTCAACTAGGTGTACGCGTTGTGTGTCGTGTCTCGCCTTTATCGTAAAGGCGTTCATTGCTGCCACCGTTCTTTGTCGGGCGTGTCTTTTTAGACTATTCTGCTCTGGTGTTTGTATGATATGCGTTACTGTCATGCGTTTTGTTCTGCAGATGTTGGCCTCATTTTTTATTAAAAAAGCCTAGCGAGCCTGCGTTGTGGTGTCGCCTCAATGGGCGTCTTTCGCAACAGCTTTGGTTCAATTATTTCGCGACAGCTTCTTCAAGACACTTGACACACACTTTTCCATGGAGGAATAGGAGGTGGATACCTCGGTAGTTAGTGCGTTCCCTCTTGCCTTCCACCTTGTGTATGGGGAGGATCACCACAATTTTTCAATCTTTTAGTGCCCTTCCAAATCGCCTGGCCACATGGCACACATGAGCCGGCAAATGAACTCCTCTGGCCTCTGTTCAAAGCTGTGGGCATTTCAGATCGGATTTCATCACAACCTGCAGTCTTCTCAGCCTTCAGTCAGTGTTTTGACAGCAAGGAAAACTTCATTCGTATTTTCCTCCCCTAAATGCACCTCCTGTGTCTGATGATATAAGAGTAACTGGGTTCAATCGATCTTTGAAGCTCTCACCATCTGCGAAGGATATCCTCATTGCTGAAGAAGACACCATTTCGATCTGTGATGCATCTAATAATGTTAGATCTTTGCTGCGGAGTGGCCGGATGGTTTGCCAGAGTACTTTGTATGTTTGCCAGTATATTAGAATCTAATTTACGCCCGAAGTTCTACAATTGTATTTTGGACTTTTTTACCACTTGAGCTGTGATCTTTAGCGCCTCAGCGAACCGCACATACAAAGAAGTTTTNGCTTTGTTCTGAAGCCAGACCTTGTGGGCTACTTTCTTTACTCCAATAGCGTTTCCACCGCGGGGTTGCTTTTTTGTCATTATTCGCTACATCGAGTTGCTTCCATTCGCATAACCAAGCAGCGGATGAAGCTACAGCTGCCACTCCATCTGTGCGTCCGCCGTACATTCCTGGAACTCTGGGAACAAGGGCGATACGATGTCTTTTTACATCGTTTTCCACCACGCCCTGACACTTTTTTCGGTAGGATCTCCTGGTCCTGCACGTTCGTGCAGACTCTGTTGGTTTTTCAAGACGTAAGATGCAGACCACCCCTTCTGACACAGAAGTCCAACACTGATTGGGACAAGTTAGCTGAAACAATGCAGAAATTATTGAGTGACCGTGGACCCAAGTAATCTCTGCACCAGAGGTGCACTTGTGCAAATCTTGGAAGAAAGTGTTCAGTAGGTGCTGTGCGTTATTACAGCAGGAGTCTTTCGTAATCATTTACATCAGCATCACCATGTTGGTCAGTCACACCCTTCCATACCGTAGCATCGTTCCCAACGTGCGCATTGAAGTCTTCTAAAAGGAATCGTATATTCAATCGCTTTGAAGTTCAATTTCTTACAGTCCTTATTGCTTTCAAGTATGCTTGTTGAAACATTGTTCAATTTCTCCCTCCCATTGGCAAAGATATGACAGAATCCACAAATAATACGTTTGCAATGTAATCAATGTAGCTTTGATTGGTGAATGAATCTATTTCACTATGCATAGCGGCTTTCGTACCACAGAACAACTCATTGCAATTCCTGCTACCACGACCAAGCTCTTACGGTTACAAGCACGTTCTTTATACTATCCGAAAGTTGCAGCAAAATTGGTTCGTGGTGGAATTTCGTATGAAAGATTGCGCATTTCTGCCACTGCTACACAGGTGTAAACATTGGTGGTGTTGGTTTCTTGGTCTTATTTGTGCCATGCTGCTCTGCTTCATGCTGTTATAAGGCAATTGTAATTGGATGGCAATTTTTCACGCAACTGTAAAAATTCGAAGTAATCTTTGTTGAAAAGTGATCTAGTGTCATTCCTGGTTGATACCTGCTGATGATGCGTTGCTTTTCTGGTTAATTACATTAGCGTGTTCTTACCGCTTTGGTTGTCTTAGAAATGGCCGGCGCTGATGCTACCCAAAAGTGATAGCGAATATACCTTAAACTTAAACATTTTTCGGTGTTTTTGTGAACTTGAAATCCGATGCCTTCATTCTCTATGATATGATGCATCCCAGTGTATCATTTACTTGCAAATATCGGTGCCGTTAAACCAGTAAACCCGGTGGTCAACGCTGTAACCACATTGTTTGAGTTTGCTGAAGATTGCGCGAATGTGATAAACTTCATTTTTTGGATTAGCGGCGCTTGCCTCAAAGTAACTGACACCAATCAGACTTTCGCAAATAGTTGCGAGTGTTCCCTTGTAATTTTGCTTGCAATGGAGTAGTCATGCATAAGGCTATCGGTAGGCATTCATGAATATTAAAATTTCGTTACAGCTCATGTCACTTATTCAGATTGATTGACAAATACGTGCTTGGAAATGAGGAATGATGGCGCGGCATTTCCCTCCGTCGGATTTTTACCCGAACAGCGTTTGGTTCGTCGACAGGGCAAAGCTATTACGGCACTATGCCAGGCAGTCCCTTGACAGTAGAATTATGCCGCCGCTTTTGCGAATGAAAAAAAAACGAATGCAGATGTGGGGGTGTCTACATCAGCGAGACTCGTGCTGTAATTGCTCTGTAACTGGCACTTTTTCATGAGTAAAAAGTGTGTTCTTTAAAATTTCCCGTAGCGGGAGAAAGTGAGTTCTTCAAAATTTATGTAGGTATATAACAACACTATTTGTTCATTCCTGTGTGCAGTAATCCTATCCGTTGTCAATGCGATACTACTCATCCAACAAGTCTGCAAAAATGTTGCCAGTTATCTTTCACATTCATATATCAAACGAATATCTTTTTCCGGTTCTTAAATGATCTATGGGCGTTGAGGCAAATGTAGGTATAATTTGACATGAGTTGTTTAACTGCAAATTAAAAATGCGGTTGTCACTCGAATTTTCTTTTTTGTGGTATCCTTTGCGATTTACAGTCGGCAACGTTTCAATTTACTGTCAGCAAATGTGACAATTGCTGCCGATATTTGCTGCAGCTGGTTTGCAGCATTCAGAGATAAACACGAATGCCGGTCTGTTGTGCGGCGCGAAATGGCAACGTTGACAATGGTGGCTTGTTTGTTGGGCTGCTCACTCCGGTCCTGCCTACATTAGCCAGATTACACGCTCGAATTCGTGCACACCGCCGCAGCATATATACCGACCGTAGATTCAATCCGGAACCTAATAAACCACCGCAAGCAGCGATTGCCGAGCGGATTCAGACGTCATAGCCGAGGTTGTTTTTTATCTCAACGACGCCGAGTCCCGCCATTTAATCGATCATATTGCTCTTCCCAGGAGCTTTTAGGTGACAGCCATTGCGCACAAAGCATCGGTACTCAACGCGCTGAGAGCTTTTTTCACTTGTGTGCCGCGAAGCAGCAGCAGATTTTCTTATGCGCGAATTTTTTTTTTTTAGCGGAATGTGTTGTTTTCAGGTGGCTGCGCCGGCCAACCTTAGCACTAATTAGATGAATATTTGCCGAGCTCTCGAAAGTCTGAAACCGCAGATGACCTCTCGGCTGCTTGCTCGCAGCACTGTCAACAAAGCATTGGCTGAATGTTTTCGCAGAAAGTAGGTTCGTGTCGTTTTATATCATCTCGCCGTAGCTTGTTGACACCAGAACGTCACCGATCGTGCGTCGCAACAGTGTGAACTGAGGTTGCTCCGCGGTTTCGACGCATTGTGTTGACCACAGTGTCAGCAATAAGCTTAGGCGACGTGTCCCACATGTTGATCTCGCCGGGTAGGTAACGCCGCGGTGTATTTGCTGCCGTTATCTGATCCATGGAAAGCAACGGCGAGACAATCTCGCGCGTTGTTTAACGGAAAACGACCTCTTCTCACCCGTCTAAACACAGGGTATGGACAGGCGCAATCACCCAGTCAGCTGCATTTCGGGCGTTTCACGATATCTCATGCACCTTGTTGCAAAACATTTTGGTTTTCTCTGCGTTAACAGGTATCTGCGCATTGGCCTTAAAAGTTACAGACTGCTCTCCAGTGGTTTGCAATAATATTGGCAAAATAAGTAGCAGACCAGAACTACTCGTTGAAAGTTTTCTTGATTAAACGCTGGCCGCGCATTCGTAAACACATTTCCTAAGGTTCAGCACCGAAGCTTTGTTTTTGTATTAAAAGAAGGATCGAATTCGTCAACGAACTTCTGAAGTTTATGCAACTCACTTCTGTCGGAAATGCGATTAGCCGTTGCTTTGTCCTATAAATAAGGTTGATTGACGTGTTGTTGGTGTAAGATCGAACCGTTTTCAAAGGGCGTTTGAGTTCAATTTTTATCAATATAGTTTCCAAATTGTGATCGTCCTGCTTCTTTCATGTTTTCAACCCGGATTTTACTAATAAAATACAGGCTGAACTTTTTGTGCTTTCCTTCAGGCGTTCCACGTTTTTGTTGGTAACAATTGCTGCTTGAACAGCCACTGATGCTGTCCCAGCAGTTTTAACCGGCAACCACAGACGCTGAATTGCGTAATTTTTCCGGCTTACGAAATCCGCGACTTCACAAATATATGACATCATAATCCACTTGAAAAAGTGGAAAAACATAACTAACGGAAAGTTTANGCCATTTTCTTGCAATGTTTTTTGACNCTTCGCAATTACAAAGCGGGAATCATTCGGCCATAACAAAGCAGAGGAAGTTTGCATCGAAAAGCAAACGATAGCTGAGCNTGCGAAACGGACGGCAATAAGATGTAGGCGTGCTACACAAGACATTAGAACCTGTTGCTNCTTTTGTTTGTTTACAGCAGTGTTTCCTAACCTTTTTNAAACATGCCCCACATACCCGTCTCAAAGTCGTGATGTTCCCCTTCGCACATACAAATTATCTTGCTTCAAATGTTAATTTCTACTTAATGAACAGCCTGTCCCAACAGAGTGGCGTGGGGCCCAATACAGTTGCATCGCCTTAGAGCTGGCGGCGCATGCGAAGTACACGTTCTCACATCACCAAGTACCGAAAGCCACTGCAATTAGAAGAATGTTAACGCGGCTACTATTTTATTCAAACAGACCCAAAAAATCGAATCCGGTTGGTGAAGTCATTGGAAAAAATGTTGGAAACTTCAATGGAAATTTTATCCTGTGATGGTTTCCCCAGGCAAAATTGTGTATTTCTTCCTGCCAACATTTTTACCGCTCACTAAAAAACTACGAGTACAGGTCGTCCTTTTACCAACCCCTTTGACGTAAAATTATACCACGGTCGGGGCGTGCGCCCCATGCTGGGAATCGCTGGATTACAGCGTGCCCCGCATAGTTTGCGTCCATTAGTTTTTTTCTTCAATAGCAATTCTTGATTCACTGTGATGCAAGGTGACTGGCGTCAAACATCCCACACCAGCCTATCTTTTCAACGACTGTGGTCGTCCTGCGAGCAACATGCATTGTTCAATGTTCAACCGGCTTTCCG